>Ga0334882_1002659_pt1 | contig 17679 bp, 12 predicted proteins | sample GraSluR1_MG_5_FD_207226 | JGI IMG/M metagenome (GOLD analysis project Ga0334882, IMG submission 207226) | Sludge microbial communities from methane-producing bioreactor in Wageningen University, Netherlands - Granular Sludge_15_04-R1 | ecosystem: Engineered > Bioreactor > Anaerobic >...
TGGCATCATCAATTTCATCGACGACAAGTCAGGGCAGCCAAAATCCATCATCGTACAGGTCAAATCAGGGGGCGTTTCCTCGGCTCATATCCGTGACCTGGTCGGCACCATCGACCGCACCAAAGCCGCCATGGGTCTTTATATCACGCTTGAAGAATCGACCGGGCCGATGCGCAAAGAAGCTGCCCAGGCTGGATTTTATCATTCTGATCTGTGGGAGCAAGACTATCCCCGCGTTCAAATTCTCACGATCAATGAACTGCTGAACGGTGCGCGGGTGCATATGCCACCCACTGGCGGCGCTGCTGATCTGACATTCAAACGTGCGCAACGTCAAAAGAAGGATGATGCCGAACAGCCAGATTTGTTTGGATGAAGCAATGTTTGGAGAGTTCTTGAGCAAATTCACTTGGTTTTTACCTTATTCAATTTGCCTATTATATCTATAATATCTCTATGCCCATTAGATACCACCCCAAAAGAGGATCAATCCTCATTTGCGATTTTACAGGTTTTCACTCACCCGAAATGACCAAAAGGCGACCCGTTATCGTCATTTCACCAAAAATAAAATCCCGTGCTGGTTTATGTACAGTTGTTGCTCTCAGTGCGACAGAACCACAACCTATTGAACCGTTCCATTGCACAATTCAAATAGACCCACCATTGCCCTTTCCTTACGACAAACCACAATGTTGGGTAAAGGGTGATATGTTATACACCGTTTCTTTCGACAGGTTGAGGTTTCCATTCCAGAAAAACCCTCAAGGGAAAAGAATACCCATCATACAACAAATCTCAGCCCAAGAAATGATACTTGTTGAGACATGTGTCTTAGCGGGAATTGGCATTCAGTGAAAAGTTGACAAAAGGTTGGTGAAAGTTTATACTATATATGTTACTGCTCTGCGAAAGCATCAGTTTAAAGTCCACCATAAGTGGCCGCCACACAGAAGGAGATATCAATCCTGGTGTGGTGTCAGAAAAGACTCCTTGCGGAGTCTTTTTTTAGTAAAACAAAGTGCCAAACTAAAATAGGCTTGGCAAGGAAAATTGTTAACAAAATGGCGTTTATGGGCCCAGTAGGATTCGAACCTACGACCAAGCGGTTATGAGCCGCCTGCTCTAACCGCTGAGCTATGGGCCCCGAACGGTGAACAATACAAGCCCTATTATATCAACATTCGGCGCATTTTTTAATCCTGCCGGTCAATTCGCCAGCGTGACTGTCAGCTGCGTGATCTCGCCGCTGCGCTGGAACAGGGCGGCGCTGTCGCGCGCCGATAACTGCGTTCCCGCCGTCACGTGTCGGCCTTCGTCCGCATAGCGTATGCTGATGTGCGCCGCCGCCCCGCGCCGGTAGATGACCGGCACCTGGCAGAAGGTGAAGCCCAGGCTGCCCGCTTCCAGCGGCAGCGCGCGCTCCGCGCCGTTGATGTCCACATAATGGAACACGGCTGGCATGCTGAGAAATTCCTTCTCCAGCAGCTGCCTGGGCAGGAACGCCACCACGCCGCCCTCCACCACCACGCCCAGCTCTCTCCAGCGCGCCATCAGTTCTTCCTTCACCTGCCCGGTCATGCCGGGCTGCTTGGCGCCCGCGCCCGCCGGGGTGTGTGAATAGGGATCGCTGGGGAAACTGCCGTACTCTGCCGGCGATTTGTTGAAACCGATGCCGTCGCGGATATCATAATAGAAATCTTTGAGCTGTTCAGCGATGGCTGTTTCGCCGTCCTGTTCATACACCTGCCACAGGTTCTCCTGCACCGCCAGCAGCAGCTTGGTGACCATGTGCCAGTAGATGCTGCCCAGCCCTTCATAGCCGAAGAAGGTACCGGAACGGCCGGTGAACGAACGATGATCAAAGACCGCCTCAAACAGGTCAAGGACTGGCTCGCTGTCCTGCACAACCAGCGCGGTGTATTGTTCTTCCTGCGCCAGTTCTGCCAGAATGCGCCTGACGTCGCGCTCATTGTGGATCAGGCCATTAAAATGCAGCCCGCCGAGGACATCGCGCAGGATCAGGCGCTGGTCGCCGTTTTCCAGCAAGGCAGCCAGCAGCGGGATGTTCTCTGCGTTGGGCGGCACCACGTTCTTTTTAAGGAAACCGGGCAGATCGCGGTCAGGATAGAGGATATAACTATACTGGTCGGCGCGGTAGAGGGGGCTGTGGCGCAGCGCCTGCAGCAACTGCAGCGTTTCTTGGGGCTGCAGAAATCCCGAAGAAAGGATCGCCACCTGCCCCTCCAGCATCAGGCTGAGACGGCCGATCTCGATGGCGTCCTCTTTGTATTTAAGCACATTGTAGGCGTGGAACATGCCGTCATCGCGGCGGTTGTGCGCCAGCGTAGCCTCAAGATAAGGCAGCAGTTCCGTCAGGAACGCAGTCAAATCACCTGTTTTGACGTCCAGCGAGCCCGTGCCCAACTGCCCGCCATAGACCGCTGCTCGGAAGTCGGTGCCGGCATTGCCAAGATCACGCATGAAGGCAAAGCGCGCGCTGTCGCTGAAGCCATGGGCGAGATCGCTCTGGTAGGCCGCTAGAAAGCCCCTGAGCGTTTCCAGCAACGCCGCCAGCGGTGCGCTGAGTGTGAAGGCCGGCTCATCCGCCTGGCTCAGCAGCGCCTGCAGGAATTTGACATAGCGATACAGATACGCCGCGGTCACCACCGACACACCTTTGCCCACCAGGGCATTGTTAGCATCGTTCCATTCGGGGCGCTGGGTGTTCATCCAGATACCGCCATCCGGCACCAGGTTGACCACCTTGGCAAGGAGCAGGGAGAACAGCTTCTCCGCCATGGTGACCGTAAGGATATCGCCGTCCGCAGTGGTCAACAGCTTGCCATCCGTGCCTGCCTGTTTGACTTTGTCTGCAATGGTGTTGTTCAAGCCACGGTCAAAGTCAATGGTAACGTACCAATCCTCCAGCATTTGCGCGAACGAACGCAGGCGATAGGGAATGTTAGCGTAAACGAACATGCGTTTGCCAAGGAATTCTGTCAATGTGCCGGGATGATACTGCGCGGACAACTCCAGCAATTTCTGCAGATAAATGATCTGATGGTCGCCCCAGTAGCCGATATTACCCCAGGGATCATGCGGATCGGGCACTTCCCATTCGAACCCGTCATAGGTCAGGCGATAGGGATTATAGCCATCGCCAGAGGTGGTGTTGAGGAATTTACAGATCATATTTTCGATGAATTCCGGATAGGAAGCAGCCAACGGCTCCCAGTTCTGGAAGATGTCACGCCAGTTGCCCTGATAATCGAGTTTGCGCGAGCCGTCGGGGTTTTTCAGGTTGATGGAAAACTGGTTCCATGGCCGGCTGGGGTCGCCATGGCGGCGGCTGAAGGTCAGCGGCAGGTATTCATACGCCAGGCGCAGCAAGGCGGGCGAGTGGCTCTCTTCCGCAAACTTGATCAGTTCGCCGATGGTGCATTTTTCAGGCAACCCCGCCAGCAGTGTGTCACGCTGGTCGTACAGGGACAGGTTGTGTAATTTGAGGTAATCGCTGAAATAGGCCTTGTCAACAAAATACTGGTCATCGAAGATGCCCCCGCGCATGATGTTGAACAGCGTATTGGCAAAATGATGGCTGTTGACCATGCTGTCACCGCTGCATTGCAAGCCGTCAGAACTCGCCACCAGCGCTACCAATTTCTTTTCGCCAGCGGCGACATCATCCGCCACACGCTGCCAGAGCGCGCCGGCATCTGCCTTGAGCGCTTCGCGCAGTGCGATCACCGCCGTGATCTCCTGGTTCACATCCATCACCTGGTGCCATTCTTTGCGTTGGTTGCCCGGCAGGGTGAACTCAGCGTTGACGAAGTAAGCCCCCCGCTGCGCACGCAGGTCCTCTTCTGTGCTGACGGTTTCACCGCGCCGGAACGCGTCCACCTGCGCTGAACTGAGCAGGATGGCTTTGGGCGTCAGACCATGTTGCCAGGCGATGGTAGCCCGCAGTGATTCGTTCGGTTCGGGCATGTCCGACAGGGTCGAGGACAGCGTGTAGATGCCGATGCCGGTCTCGCTTTCAAGCTCATTGCGCTTGTAGGCATTCAACAGGTTGCTGGTTTGGATCTGCGATTGGCTGAGGATGCCGAAGGGTTGAATGTACTGGGCACCATCCAGCACATCCACCCGAACTGGTTCACCCGCCGCATTCTCTATCTCGACCGTACGCACAAACCCAAAGATCTCGCTCGTTTGCCAGGCATAGCGGAAAACCAGGGCCAGGTCGTGGTTGATCTCCTCGAAGATCAGATGGGTGCCCGGGACATTTTTATACAGGTTGCGGGTAAGCAAATACAACCCGGCGTGACGCTGTGAGAAAGGTTCCCACAGGCTGGTTTTGTCATTTTTGGTGATGTGAAAGATGGTCTTACTGCCGCAGATCTCGTAATTTTCGGTGACTTTGTCATCGCTGGCGTAGGGGAACAGCGCGAAATTGGCATTAACACGCCCTGCCGTCACCCCGCCTGTGCTGGCGATGAACATCCAGTGATCAGAAGAACTGACCAGGCTGATGAAAAATGGCTGCATGGCATCCACGTTTTCGATACAATAGAATGGCTGTCCCTCGATCTCCGTCACCTTGCCACTGACGCCGCCCGCCGCCGGAATCAAAGTTGCGTTCCCAATTGTAAGCACCTTCCCAGCATTATTCATCAGATTACCCTCTTCTCATCATCTATCCATTGGTAAAAGCTTTCCTGAATTCCAATTATACTGTAGACCCGGCGACAGGAAAACATGCCCTCGTATTCCCGCCGGTTGTGGGGTACAATCATGCCGGATTGTCGCGGACTATCCATCAAGAACGGCATGAGATTTTCATTACAGGTAACCCCATGAATCATCGACCCTTCAGCCTATCCCCGGCATTGCGCGGCGCACTCTATTACGCAATTTTCTTCGGCGTGATGGGCATGTATTTTGCCTATGTCAATGTCGCTTTCATCCAGCGCGGCTACAGCGGGGTGCAGATCGGCATCTTCTCCTCGCTCTCCTCTGTCATGATCCTGCTGGCATCACCGCTGCTCACCGGTCTGGCAGACCGCAAAGGCTGGCACCGCGAGATATTGGCGATGGGAGGCGTGGTGTTCGCGCTCAGCTTGCTGGGCATCCACTTCGTACACGATTTCGTCGCTGTACTGCCATTGATGGCGCTGGCGGCGTTTGCCTCAGCCCCTTTCAACCCGCTCAGCGACGGCCTCTCCATCCACATGGCCAACCAGCACCAGCTGGATTTCGGCAAAATGCGCGTATGGGGCTCGATCGGTTTCACGATCGTGTGCATCCTGGCTGGCCTGGTCTACGACCGCACTGGGCTGGGAGTGCTGTTTCTGGCGGGGGCGGTGCTGTTCCTGCTGCGCGGCGCCGCTGCGGTGCTGCTCGACCCAGTGGAGAACAACGAACCCACCCACCTGGCCATGCCTTCCGGCATGAAAGGCTGGCTTTCTCCGCTTAAGGACAAAGTATTCGTGGTATTCCTGGCGGTCATTTTTCTATGGGGCTGCACCAGCTCAGGTTTTTTCACCTATGCTTCCATCTACATGGATCAGCTTTCCAGCAGTTCCTTCCTGGTAGGGCTGATGATGGCGCTCGCAGCCCTGGGAGAAGTGCCCAGTGTGCTGCTGGCGGACCGCCTGTCACGCCGCCACGGCCTGCTCCCCATGCTGATGGCTGGCATCGCCCTCTTCGTCCTGGTGATCTTCCTGACCGCCCTGCTCAGCAATCCGGTGCTGATCGTAATCCTGAGTATGGTACGCGGGCTGGGCTATGGGCTGTTCATCATTGTCGCCCTGCGTTATGTCGACGCACGCGCCCCGCGCAACATGATCGGCACCTACCAGAGCCTGTATGGCCTGGCGTTTTTCACCGTTCCCTCACTTGTATTCATGCCCATTCTCGGCGTCATTTACGACAACTTCAGCCTGCAAACCCTGTTCATAGTCGATGGTATCGTTGGTATCACCGCCGTGCTGCTGTTGGTATGGCTGCAGCGTCTGGTGCGCAAAACCGAAAGCCACGTCTGATGATTATCATCACCCAAACCGTCATATAGGGAACGCTGCACAAAAATCGCTTTTCTCTTGATATAATCAAAACAGTAAGGTTACTGTTCGATTGTATAAAGGAGTGGTGAATATGAGCGCAGGTAAAATCTTCTGGCGTATCTTCTACTTTTTCAGTCCGCTGGTGTTGTTCGCGCTGGTGCTTTCCAACCAGTTTCCCGCCCAACAGCAGAATCCCGTGTATGTGGGTTCCACCTTTTATGGCACCTTTGCTTATGTGTGGCTGTGCTACCAGTTTGTCATCAGTGCGCGTCCCAAATTCATTGAAAAACATTTCGGCATGGACAATCTCTACCGTTTCCATGGCGTCATGGCAGGTGTTTCCTTGTTCTTCCTCATCGGCCATTTCTTCATCCGCTTTGCGGGTGTCGGGTTTGACCCCACCAACCTGGGCGCTTATGCCCTGTTATTGTTCCTCATCACCTCCCTGATGGCATCCATCTTCCTGGTGAATTCCTTCCTGCGCCGCCTGAAGTTCATCGAAAACCTGCACCGCTGGGTGAACAACAAATTGGGGCTCAAACGCTACTTGTTCGTACTCAGCCACAACTTCTCGCTGGCTGCCGCCACTCTGATGTTCCTGCACGTCAACAGCGGCATCGTTGGTGAGATTTCCCCGGCTGTGCGTATCGCTTATGCCGCCTTCTTCCTGCTGGGCATCTCCGCCTGGCTCTACCATCAGATCTTGCGCCCGCTGCGCCTGAAACGAAACGCCTTTGCCGTGGTTGAAAACCGCGTTGAGAACCAGACCGTGCGCTCGCTGCACCTCAAACCACGCCGGGGCAGCCCGTTCCATTACAAACCCGGCCAGTTTGCCATCATCAGCGTTCACAACCAGCAATTGCCCCCGGAACCACACCCTTTCACTATTGCCTCGAACCCCGCTAACCCTGAAGAAATTGAGTTCGTCATAAAAGCTTCCGGCGATTACACCAGCCAGCTGGATAAGATCGTCGTGAATGACGAAGTGCGCGTGGATGCACCTTTCGGCGTGTTCAGCTACCTCAACCACCCGGAAGAAAAAGAGCTGGTGTTTGTGGCTGGCGGCATCGGTATCACCCCCTTCCTCAGTATGCTGCGCTGGATGAGCGTCAACGACCCGCAGCGCAAGGTTATCTTGCTGTGGGGCTGTCGTTTCACGGAAGATCTCATCAAAACCGAGGAATTCAAGCAGTTCAGTGCCCTCATGCCCCAGTTCCGCTGGCACCCCGTGCTTTCTGACGAGACTGATTATGAAGGCGAGACTGGTTTCTTCGATGCCGAGAAACTCAACCGTCTGGCGGTCAACGACATTGACCTGTCCTCCGCCGGTTTCTACACCTGCGGCCCGCCTATCATGATGACGATCGTGGAGAATGCCCTGCACGATCTGGGCGTGGAGAAGTCACGCATCCATTACGAAAAATTCTCGTTCTGAGATAGAAACCCGGTTTCTTCCAGCGCGCAGCGGTGGGTAACCGGGTTTCTTGTTCAATAGCGCGCCCGAGAAGCATCCTGTTGTGCTGTGCAGGCTCAATCGTCTGTGGACTTGTCATTCCGACTGACCGCAGGGAGCGGAGAAATCGAAACAGCTGTACATTGATATGCGCCCGAACCACCTGCTATGTCTGGCAGTTTTGATCCCTCCGCTACGGTCGGGAAGACAGAGACACGGAGTCCATCTTCTAAACTCCGTGTCGAATTACCTTCTCTATCGGGCAGAACCGTCAATCAGCCGTGAATACCGTGCCCCAGCGCATCATGCGCCGCTTCCATCACCGCCTCGCTCAGCGTGGGGTGCGCGTGAACCGCATTGGCCAGTTCCTCAATCGTCAACTCGGTCGCATTGGCAAGCACCAGTTCAGGCAGTAATTCGGAGACATCTGGCCCGATCATGGCGGCGCCCAGGATTTCTCCCAGTTGTTCATCCACGATCACCTTGACAAAGCCAACGCCTTCACCCAACCCTAAAGCCTTGCCATTCGCCATGAAATTGAAGCGCCCCACCTTGACATCATAGCCAGCTTCCTGGGCTTCTTTCTCATTCATGCCAAAGGACGCCACCTGCGGATGACAATAAGTCGCGCGTGGGATATTGCGGAAGTTGATCGGCCGCACCGGCTTGCCGGCGATCGCATCCGCTGCCAGAATGCCCATCGCACTGGCGGCATGCGCCAACATCAACTTACCGGTCACATCGCCGATGGCATAAATGTGATCGGCACTGGTCTGCATATGGTCATTGACGGCGATGAAACCGCGTTCATTCAGTTCCACCCCCGCCTGTTCCAGCCCGACACCCTCGGTGTTAGGGCGGAAACCGATCGCTACCAGCGCCTGCTCTGCTTCCAGCACTTCCTGCCCTTCGTCAGTGCTGATTGTGACCGCCACACCGCTGTCAGTTTTCTCGATCTTTTCCACCTTATGCCCGGCTTTGACAGTGATGCCCGACCGTTTAAACTGTTTGCTCAATTCAGCCGACACCTCTTCATCCTCAGTCGGCAGAATCGTTGGCAGCATCTCAACAATGGTCACCTCACTGCCATAACTGTGCCACACCGTGGCAAATTCACAGCCGATCGCCCCACCGCCAATGATGACGGCAGAGGCTGGCCGTTTCTCTGAAAGGATCGCTTCGGTATAGGTGACCACTTTCTCGCCATCCACCCCCATCCACGGCAGCACCAGCGAATGCGCTCCGGTGGCAATGATAAAATGTTTGCCCTCCAGCAGCTGCTCTTCGCCATCGTCATCAACCACCTTGAGGCTGTGCGCTGATTGGAAAGTAGCACTGCCCATGAACACATCGATCTTGTTTTTTTTCATCAAGAAGTTGACACCCTTCACCAACCGGTCAGACACCTTACGGCTGCGCCTGACGGCAGCGGGGTAATCCAGGTGCAAACCTTCAAATTCGATGCCGAATTCTTTGGCATGGTTGCTCAATGTGTCAGCCAGCGCGGCATTTTTCAACAATGCTTTCGAAGGAATACAGCCGATATTCAAACAAACCCCGCCCAGCCATTGTTTTTCTACAATAGCGGTCTTCAACCCATGTTGCGAAGCACGGATGGCACTTACATAACCACCGGGACCGGCGCCAATCACAATCAGATCATACTGTTCCATCTCAGTCATTCACCCTTTCTTGCACATTATTAATATTCAGACATTACAATCATAACAAAATTCCTACAATTTATGTTAGAATAATGATACTTATTAATATACATGAGAAGCGACTTACCATTCCTACAGCCAGCACTTGTGCTGAAAAAAAGTCACAATAAGTCACTCACAATTGTAGCATATCAAGGATCACCTTCGGAACAGGGAAGGCTGCAAACGTAGTTATGGAGGCTGTAAAATGAAAGAAAGAATTTTAATCATTGAAGACGACAAAGCCATTGTGCGTGTATTGGAGCGCTCATTGGTTTACGAAGGCTACGAAGTCGATCTTGCCTACAACGGCGAGCAGGGACTTGAACTGGCACGCACCAAAAATCCTTCTCTGATCGTCCTTGACCTGATGCTGCCGGGCATGGATGGCCTGGAAGTGACCGAAAAAATCCGTGAAGATTCGGCGATGCCCATCCTGATGCTCACTGCGCGCGGCGGACTTGATGACCGCGTGGAAGGCCTCGACAGCGGCGCCGATGATTACATGGTCAAACCCTTCGAGTTGGATGAACTGCTGGCACGCATTCGTTCCCTGCTGCGCCGCTCACAATCAGAACGCAGCACCGTGTTGAAGTTTGGCGACCTGACCCTCGATACCACCACCCGCCGTGCCGAACGTGCCGGTCGCGAGATCAACCTGACCACCAAAGAATATGAACTGCTGGAGCTTTTCATGCGCAACCCGCGCCAGATCCTATCACGTGGGATGATCTTTGACCGTGTGTGGGGCTATGACTTTGGCGGCGAAAGCAATGTGTTGGACGTATATATCCGCTATCTGCGCCAAAAACTGGAAGACAAAGGGGAAAGCCGTCTGATCCACACCATCCGCGGCACCGGGTACGTATTTCGCGAAAATCCCTGATATGCCTTCCCCTTTAACTATATAATAGTAGCATGTCAATCCGCTACCGCCTCGCTGCTACCTTCACCCTGCTGGGAGTTATCTTTCTGGCGGTGTTTGGCGGTGTGATGTACTTCCTCTATTCCAACATCATCTTCGCCCAACTGGACGAATTGCTGATGTTAGAGACCATTCACCTCAGCGGTTATGCCTATGAGGACAAGATGGGGTATCTCAAGATACAGCCTCTGCCCAGAGACATACACCGCCAGACCAAAGACAAACTCATCATCCAGGTTTGGAATAAGGACAACCGCCTGATCTACCAGAACCAGATGGTCATTGGTTTACAGCCGCTTGCTCCTGATGGGTTGAACGCGCAGGACACGCTATTTTCCACCACCTACAACGGCCGCTTCCGCGTGCTCAGCCGCCCCATCTATAACGACGAATCCCATAACGGCACTTTGCAGATCGGCTATGACCTCACCGTGTTTTCACTGACCGAAAACTCTCTCATCAGAGAGATGGTGCTGTTCACCATCTTCGCGGTGTTAATCGCCTCATCGCTCATTTATCTGGTGGTTAGCCGCGAGATCCGCCGTATTATCAACGTCACCGAAACCGTCAAACGCATCAACGACGCCGATGACCCCTCGCTGCGCATCGAAGATACCGGGCCCCGGGGGGATGAGATCGGCGAATTGGCGATTGCCTTCAACCACACCATGTCACGCCTCGAAAACATCCTGATCTCGCAGCGCCGCTTCCTGGCTGATGTCAGTCACGAACTGCGCACCCCCATGACCATCATCAAAGGCAATGTAGACCTGATGCGCCGCTTTGGTGAATTTGATGAAGAAAGCCTGAATACCATCGATACCCAGACCGACCGCCTGACCCGTATGGTCACCAGCCTGTTGCTGCTGGAACAGGTCGAAACCGGGCGCGTCGAGATCAAAAAGACCCCTGTCAACATGGCAGACCTGCTGCTGGAAGTCTATCAGGAACTGGTGTTGATCTCTGAATACCGTGACCAGCGCATGCAAATCGAGGAAATCGATCTCGTGGTTGTGGCAGGCAACCGCGACCAACTCAAACAAGTGCTGCTAAACCTGACCAGCAACGCCATTAACTATACCCCCGATGGCGGTGATATTTACCTGGCGCTGAGGAAAGATGAATCTTCTGTCATCATCACCATCAAAGACAGCGGCCCCGGCATCCCCGAAGAAGACCTGCCTTACCTGTTCGAACGTTTCTATCGCGGAGAAAAATCACGCGCGCGCCAGGCATCGCAAATCTCCGGCTTTGGGCTGGGCCTTTCCATCGCTTATTGGATTGTGCGCAATCATAACGGCACGATCAAGGTCAATACTGCGCCGGGCAAAGGCACCGAATTCATCGTGAGGCTGCCGCTAACAGGCGCCGGCATCATGTAACGCGTCAGGAATTTGCCGGCGGGTAGACCTGGTTGCGCCCATTGTTTTTCGCCATCATCAGCATCTGGTTGGCAGTCGCCATACATTCGCGCAGTGAAATCTTGCTGCCCAGATCATTGATGTGGCAAATGCCAATGCTGACAGTGACTTTCAAGACCAGTGGCCCGCTGTTGAAGGGCCGTTGGCTGATCGCCAGGCGGGTCTCTTCGGCGATCTCGCGCAGCGCTTCGTGGTCATAGATCTTACACATGACACAGAAGATATCAGTATCAAGCCTTCCCAGTTGCCCCATGCGGTTTTGCATGCTTTCGCGCAAGCGGTCACCCATCTGTGTCAGCACATCAGCTGCCACGCTCTCGCCGTGTTTTTCAACCAGTTTGGTAAAGTGATCGATATCAACGATGAATATGCCGATGGGAAAGCCACCGGAACGCACAGTCTGGAATTCATTTTCCAGCAGATGCATGAAATACTGGCGGTTGTGCAGATTGGTGGTTAGGTCAGTATTTACCATGCGCATGGTGCGCTCCTGCAGCTCAAAATGCTGTAAGCCGATGGCGATCTGGTTGGCGATAGTTGTGGCAATATGAATGTCGTGCTTGTTCATATTTTCCTGGTCATTGGAATGCATCACGGTCAGGGTGCCCTGCACATTCGGGTGCGAAATGATCGGGACCACCACCACCGAACCGATCTCAAGGATTTCACGGCGCTTACTCGAAAGCGATGTCTCGCGGAAGTCAGGCATGTTCTTGGGTGAGTAAACGGTCTCGCCGGTGCGAATCGTCCACCCGCTCAAGCCCTGCCAGTAAACTTCGTCCGGCAGTTCCTGTGAAATTTCGCTGCGGTCAAGTTCATTGCCATTCAAGATGGCATGTGTGATTTCGCGCCTGGGCACATCTACCAGCGCAATGATGACCATGTACGCCTGAAAATGGTCCTGCATCATTTTACTGGTACGCACCAGGAATTTCGACAGCGAGGTTTCCGTCAGGATCGCCTGACTGACATCGAACAAGAGCGCGTTCTGGCGGATCAAACGATCAGTCGGCGAATTCTGGTCAGGCTCCACGTCAAAGCCAGCCAGGTAGACCTGGCACTGACTTCCGTCCTCTGAACGCTCCACGTGCACCGCCAGGCGCAACGACTCTAATTCATCAAAAATCTTCCAATAACAGTGTTTGGCGAAATCCTTACGCCCCTGCACGATCTCAAACAGGATCTCCCGCAGCAATCCCTCATAAGCGCGCGCCACCAGTGAATGGGTTTCAAACTCACTTTTTACCGCCGCACGCGACAAACGCTGCGCCTGGCGGTTCCAATGAGTGACAAGCGGTTTCAATTCTTCATGCTGCATGGCTTCTGAAATGCGTTCTGCCACCGTCGGCTCTGCCGAAAGGTTCTGTTCCTTCCAGGCAGCCATTTCTGATTGGAAGAACTGCACAAACGCAGAAAAATCTTCCACCCATAAATAGGCCGGAATCTGGTTCAAGAACGCCGTAAATGATTCTCCCATCTCATGCGAAAGCATCGGCACATTGATAGCAGAAAGACGGTCCGTTTTCACCTGTTCGTTTTTGGAAGCCATGGTATTCCCTTTTTAACGGCTTATTGAGATGAGAGTTGATTGTTTGAGAGCAGAATTATTCTTAAGGGTAGTATAGCATAGTAAGCCAGAAAATATGATAACGTTTACAGGGTTATGTCAGCGCAAAGTAGTAATGTCCAAATCTAGCAAAGTTAAAATATCCTATTGTAGGACAATAACATGACAAGGACAATCGCAATGACAAATAAAGAACTACACCGAAAAACGATACTGGAAAAAACGGAAGAGCAACGGAATTGGGAGTCTGTGAACGCCATTTTCGCCGATTATTATCACGGCACCGAAACGAAGGGGATGTGAGTCTGGTCTCTGGACACCGCGGAAAACCCAGCAATCACCGTCTGAAGGCAACGGAACATCAGACGATCATCGATTTGATGCATGACTCAAAGTACGAAGGATTTGGACCCACCTTGCTGACAGAGAAGCTGGCGGAATGCCAAAAGATCACCGTCAGTCGTGAGACCGTCCGCCAGATCATGATCGAAGAAGGGCTCCATCGTCCCAAAAACAAGAAAAAAATAAACCTCCATCCCCTACGCGAGCGACGCCCGCGGCGAGGTGAGCTGGTTCCTATTGATGGCTCCTACCTTATCAGATCCGTACCAACAGACCCCCTCAGGCTCAGGTGGTGTCTTCCAGGTCCCTCGCCCATCGCCCTTTTTCTCCCCCGGTCGATCATCCCTGGCGTTCCTATGGCAAGAAGATCAATGGCTTGCCTGTTCCTGTTCAGGATTCTTTTTAGGACATTTCTACTTTGCCTTGACAATTGATTTGTGGGGTAATGCGTTCCACTTCCGCAACCGCGAAATCGACATATGCCAGGGTGCGGGGGAAGAAATCGGCGGGGTCATCCTCTGCTGAAGCAAAATGTTTGCGCCAGTAAACGGCTTTGTCGATTAGCTCCGCCCAGGCTGGATAGGCAGCGCGGGCCCAGGCGGCGGCTTCCTGTTTTGAGGTATGCCTGCGGTGGCGCAGGGTGAAGAGCGCGCGACACATGGTCAGGATGGTATATGCCTGGCTGCCCAACGCTGTGTAGGGCTGCGCCCACTCTGGCGCTTCGCGCACATACGAGGCGATCACAGCGAAGAACTCCTCATCCGCAATGGGCGGGATCACCTCGGCGGGCAGTGGGCCAAACAGGGTGATGCCGTGCTGATGGATCATCCACCAGTTAGAGAGCCACTCCGCGCCGCCCTCGATCAAATGAAAGGGTTCTCCCGGGCTGATGTTCGCCATGGGGTGACGTACCGTGCGGAAAGTGCGCAGAGCGCTGACCGACACATACTGCGTTTCGATGCGGTCACACCAGGCTGGATGCCGGTCGGCAAAGGCGCTGTGCATGGCAGCCAGCTGTGCCAGGTCTTCTTCATCCAACTCTTCCTTTAGCAGGGCAGCCGTGTCAAGGTCGCTGATGCCCTCGGTGAAATCTCCGGTAGCAAACGAGCCATACCCATAGAAGCCCGCCAATTTCTCACCCAGCACTGCTTGAATAGCGCTGAGTAGGTCGACCAGGATTTGCCCGGCTTCGGGGTGTGTTTTCATAGGGTCAAAGATCATCGTTCAACTTTCTCGGCTTGTGACAATCAGCAATCATTGGCATATACTCACGCGGCCTTTCCGCCAATGCCGGCGAGGTTCTCAACATTGTCATGAAAATGATTATAACCGCAGGCGGCAAAGCAGAGTACAATAAAGGCAGGAAAAATTCTTTCTTGTTAACATCAATAGGAGCCGTATCTTCCATGTCTGCCAAATATACGGTCTTTATCACCGGCGCCGACAAAGGGTTGGGGCGCGCCCTGGCGGAAAAATTTCTCGCCGAGGGTTTCTTTGTCTTTGCCGGGTTGTTTGATCCGGCCACCGACCTCAGCAACCTGCACGAAGCTTTCAGTGATCGCATTCAGGGTGTTGCGCTGGATGTCAGCCGAATGGATTCCATCCGCGCGGCAGCAGAGACCGTGTGCGCCACTGGCAAACAGCTGGACATTCTGCTCAACAATGCCGGCATCTTTCTCGAAGGCGACCGCCCGCCGTTGGAAGAAGATAACTTCGATGACGGGCGCCTCGAATTGCAGATGGCAGTCAATGGCTTCGGGCCGCTGCGCGTCATCCAGCAATTCCTGCCTTTGATGAAAGAAGATGGGTTGAAGCGCCTGACCACCATCTCGTCAGAATCCGGCAGCATCGCTGCCTGCTGGCGTGACCGCGAATTCGGCTACAGCATGTCGAAAGGCGCTCTCAACCGCGCCATCATCCTGCTGCATCACTACCTGGCGCCGCGCGGCTTTCAACTGCTGGCGCTGAACCCGGGCTGGATGCGCACCGACATGGGCGGGCCGGAGGCCCCGCGTGATCCGCATGACGCCGCCAAGGATGTTTTTAACCTGGCGATGCAATCGCGCACGCCGGATGAACCGATCTTTTTACACCACGACGGGACCCCGATTCCCTGGTAAGGAGGCATTATGGAACCAAAACGAGCATTGTTATTACTGGGTGGCAGCTGGCATGACTTCGATGGCTTCGCCGCCTGGCTGACCGACCTGCTGACCCCGCATGGCTGGCAGGTGGAAGCCACCTATGATCTGGATCGATTATTAACCCTGGAAGAAGACAAACCTGATCTGGTGATTTCTTACACTTGTTTCTCCAGCAATCCTGACCCTCAAAATGCCAGGGGCAAAAGCCGGATGAAAAACAAACAAGTGAAATCACTGGCAAACTGGTTACGTTCTGGCGGCGCTTTCTACGGCGTGCATAGCGCCACGGTGATGGGCGAGAGCGCACCGCTGCTGGGCAAATTGCTGGGCGGGAGATTCCTGCACCATCCCCCGGTGTTCACCTATAAGGTCTATCCCATGTTCGAAGAACACGACTTCACCCAGAAAATCGGCGCTTTCGAAGTCACCGAAGAGTTCTACATTCAGCATTATGACAACAATTTAGATGTACTGATGGTCGGTATTCTTGATGAAGTCGTACATCCCCTGGTATGGTGCAAGCACGAAGGACTGGGGCGCGTGGCTTACAACGCCCTTGGCCATCTGCCTGAAGTTTGGCAGCACCCCACCTACCAGCAATTGACCCTGCAGGCCGTTAACTGGCTGCTGGCGTGGATTCAGGAGTGATCTCTGTTAAAATCCTATTAGAACGCCCTGCAATCTCTTGATGAATACACCAAGTGGTTCTATAATAGTATGCGATAAGAGGTGAACTATGCCCATTTATACATATCATTGCGACAGTTGTGGAATTACCTTTGACCAGCGTCAGAGTTTTTCCGACGAACCCATGAAGGTTTGCCCGGAATGTCTCGAGGAAGCGCTGCATAAGGTCTATCAACCTGTCGGAATTGTGTTCAAGGGCAAAGGTTTCTATGCCACCGATCACCGCTCCGCTTCAGGTGCCAGTACTGTTTCTGAAAAGAAAAGCAGCGATAGCAAATCTGAAACCAGCACCAGCACCGAAACCAAAAGCAGCACCCCCAAGGCGGACACCAAAGAAAAATAACATCTCCCCTTCTAAGAAGAGAAGGTTGAACCCCTCCTGGAGGCTGTCGATTGGCAGCCTCTAATATTTTGTTAAACCGAGGCGTATCCATCTTTTTCCGGTATAATGGCGGAAGATTGCAAGGAGAATTTCAATGACACAAACCCCCATTACGCTCAAAGACGGATTGATCCTGCGCGCCGCCACACTTGACGATGTGACAGCGCTGGCGGAATTTAACGCCCGCATCCACGGCGGCGGACCGGACGATCCCCCCGAAGACGCTGCCATGCTGCGCCAATGGGTGCATGACCTGGCAGGCGGCAGCCACCCCACCTGTGATCCCTCTTTATTCACCCTGGTAGAAGATCCTGCCATTAATGGGAAGATCGTGTCATCCATGTGCGTCATCCCCCAAACCTGGCGCTATGATGGCGTGTCCTTTGCGATGGCGCGCCCTGAACTGGTCGGGACGGATAAAGAGTATCGCAACCGTGGGTTGGTACGGGCGCAGTTCGACTGGCACCATGCCTGGTGCGCGCAGAACGACATCCATGTGCAGGGCATCACCGGTATACCCTATTATTACCGTTTGTTTGGTTATGAATACGCCCTCAACCTGCAGGGATTCCGCAAGGGTACTGCCGGCACGCTGCCGTTGAAAAACGAAGAGCCGGAGCCCTGCCGGTTCCGCCCGGCAGATGCCCATGACATTCCTTTCCTGTTGAAATTAGACCGGTTATCTGCGAAGCGTAATTTGATCAGCGTGGCACGCAGGGCAGACCTGTGGCGCTACGAACTGAACGGTATGCACCCTGACAACATCAACCATCGCACAGTGGTCATGATCACCGGCATAGAAGACGAGCCGCTGGGGTTCTACAGTTATGCCACGCCTCTGTGGCGCACGTCGATGGCGTTGCTGCAACTGGAGTTCAGGCCCGGCATCAACAGCGCACGTTTGATGCCCTCTGTCCTGCGCGATGCCTGGCGACGCGGTGAAGACATCGCCAAACGCAGCAACAAGGAATGCACTGCCTTGCTGATGGC
>Ga0334882_1002660_pt1 | contig 17675 bp, 17 predicted proteins | sample GraSluR1_MG_5_FD_207226 | JGI IMG/M metagenome (GOLD analysis project Ga0334882, IMG submission 207226) | Sludge microbial communities from methane-producing bioreactor in Wageningen University, Netherlands - Granular Sludge_15_04-R1 | ecosystem: Engineered > Bioreactor > Anaerobic >...
CCGCGTAACCTGCCCAAGCTTGTGTGTTCATGGACCCGTCGTATCAAAGAAGCGCCAGGGTGTCCAGCTTTTCCTCCTAATCCTCTCTCTCTCTTCTGATTGTCGGCATTAAAGACACAGCCCTGGGCTTTTTGCTCCCATTGATGGCGGGGGGATGGTAGGACGAGTCTCCGGGCATGGACACTTCCTGGAAAAAGCAGATGGCATTGGTTTGGGCGTCGCAGTTCTTGTCGATCATGGGATTTGCGTTTGCGCTGCCGTTCGCGGCGTATTTTCTGCAGGAAGAGCTGGGAGTGGTGCAGCAGGGTGAACTGCAGATGTGGGTGGCGATCTTTTCGGCGTCGGCATCGCTGGCGATGGCGATCACGGCGCCGATGTGGGGGATGCTGGCGGATCGGTTTGGCAAGCGGATCATGTTGATCCGGGCGAATCTGGCGGGGGCGGTCGTGATGTCGCTGATGGGGGCGGTGCAGACGCCGGTGATGTTGATTGTGCTGCGGCTGTTGCAGGGGGCGATGACGGGAACGATGACGGCGGCGCAGGCGTTCCTGGCGGGGGAGATGCCGCACGAGCGCCGCGGCCTGGCGGTGGGCGGGCTGAGCGCCGCGGTGTTCTCGGGCAACATGTCGGGGGCGATGCTGGGGGGCGTGGTGGCGCATTTTCTGGGATACCGGGCAGCCTTTTATGCCTCGGGGGGGCTGCTGCTGGCGGCCAGCCTGCTGGTGTTGTGCTGCACGCGGGAAACGGTGGTGCCGTCCTCGCGCCGCCGCCGGGACGAGGGGGCGGAGCCTCCGCCGCCGGTTCGCCACCGCGAAAGTTCCGCAGCGCTCTATGGGGTGTTGGCCTTGATCGGGTTGATTGCGTTCGTGCGGCATTTCGACCAGGCCTTTCTGCCGCTGCTGGTGCAGGAGATTCATGGGTCGCTGGAAGGAGTGGCGCTATGGAGCGGGGGGCTGTTTGCCTGGGCCAGCCTGGCGGGCCTGCTGGCGGGGCTGGGGACGGGCTGGTTGTCGGACCATGTGAGCCCGTTGCGGGTGGTGATCGGGGCGGCGGCGATGGCGGCGATCTTCAGCGCCTGGCACATGGGGGTGCTGGCGTTCGGCGTTTTATTTCCGGTGCGGTTTGCAACGGTCTTTTTTGGCGGGGGGCTGGAGCCGGCGCTGAATGCCTGGCTGGCCAAGCAAGTGCCCGTGGAGCGCCAGGGGGTGGTGTTTGGCCTGGCCAGCACGACGCGTTCCATTGGCTGGGCGATGAGCCCGCTGGTGGCGGGCGCGGTGGCGGCGGTGAGCCTGCGGGCGGTATTCGGGGCGGCGGCGGCGGGCTATGCCGCCCTGGCGCTGCTGTGCGTGGCGGCCCAGCGTTGGCGTCGGCCGGCGGTCTGACGGCCGGCCGGGCAGAAACACTCCGGCGCCTGTCGCCGGTTCCGGGCCGCGGCGGAGTTCAGGGGCTCAGGCGGTGATCCACTGGTACCAGGCGTCGAGACCGTCGCCGGTATTGGCGGACACCTCGAGGATGGCGGCTTTGGGGGCGGCCTGGCGGATGTTGGCCAGGGCCTGTTTGCGATCGAAGCCGGCGGCCTTGGCCAAATCGGTTTTGGTGACGAGCACGAGATCGGCGTTGAGGAAGATGACGGGATACTTGAGAGGTTTGTCTTCGCCTTCGGTGACGGATAGGAGCACAACGCGACGATCTTCGCCGAGGTCGTAGGAGGCGGGGCAGACGAGGTTACCGACATTTTCGATGAACAGATGGCGCAGTCCGGTGGCATCGAGTTTCTCCAGCGCATGCATAACCATGTGGGCGTCGAGGTGGCAGGTGGCGCCGGTGGTGATCTGGATGGCCTGGGCGCCGCTGGTGCGAAGTCGCGCGGAGTCGTTGTCGGTTTGCAGGTCGCCGACGATGGCGGCGGCCGCCGGGATGTCGCGAAGGGATTTTTCGAGCAGGGTGGTTTTGCCGGCGCCCGGGGAGGAGAGCAGGTTGATGACGCGGAGCCCCTTGGCGCGGAACCAGCCGCGGTTCTGATCGGCATGGCGCTGGTTGAGGGCCAGCGCGGGTTGTTCGACCGGGATGGTCCGGACGGGGGGATGGTCGTGGGTGTGGGCGTGGGGTTCGCCGGGGGTGTGGGCATGTTCGTGGGGATGGCCGCAGCCGCAGGAGTCACACATGGTCGGGTACCTCAATGGAGATGAGTTCGAGTTCGGCGCCCCCGAGGAGTTCGCCGGCGACGGATCCGCACGAAGGGCAGGAATAGGATCCAACAGGGGTTTCGTAGGTGGCGTGGCAGTCGGGACACCGGAAGGAGGGAGCGGTTTCTTCGACATCGAAACGGGCGTTTTCAGCGGGGGTGCCGGGCGAGAGAGCCTCGAAGGCGAACCGGAGCGAATCGACGACGACGCCGGAGAGGGGTCCGACGCGCACGCGCAGGGCGCAAATGGTCTCGCCGCTGGCGGCCGCGACGGCGTCGTTGAGCAGTTGGGTCATGAGGCTGAGTTCATGCATTCGGAGCTTGGAACATAACACGGGAAATGGGGGAAGGAAAGGGGGAGGGGGAGACAGGGGACAGGGGACAGGGGTCAGGGGACAGAGGTCCGAGGTCGGGCGAAAAATAGGCGAATAATAGTTGCATTTTGGGCTTGTGCGGGGGCGGGGGTGTGTGGTTCCATGCGCCGTTCTTTAGATTCCGGAGCAATTCCGGATGGAACCTGTCCGACGGCCCTTCAGTGGGTTTTCAGCCGCGGGCCTGGAAATAGAAAACCCGGAGCCTTACACCTCCCCCCCGAGTCAATATGGCCAAGAAAAAGAAACCCGTCATCGAAATGGACGCCGAGCGCGCCAAGATGATGGACATGTATGCCGAAACCCTGAAAACATTCACCGAAGGCGCCATCGTCAAGGGCCAAGTGGTCGAAGTTCGTCCACAGGAAGTCCTGGTGAATATTGGTTACAAGTCGGAAGGCCTGCTGCCGGCCACCGAATTTGAAGATTTGAGCGCCGTCAAGGTCGGCGACGAGATTGATGTGCTGCTGGAGCGGCTCGAAGATGAGCATGGCATGGTGGTGCTGAGCAAGACCCGCGCGGAGCAACAGCGCAATTGGGACAAGGTTCTGGCCTCCTGCGAAGAAGGCGCGACGGTGGTCGGCAGGGTCAAGGGCAAGGTCAAGGGCGGCCTGTTGGTGGACGTGGGCGTGGATGCGTTCCTGCCGGGTTCGCAGATCGACGTGGTGCCGGTGCGCAACCTGGACGATTTCATGGGCCAGGAAGTGGAATGCCGCGTCCTGAAGATCAACCTGGAGCGCCGCAACATCGTATTGTCGCGACGGGACCTGATCGAAGTCCAGCGCCAGGAACAGAAGAAGAAGTTGCTGGTGGAAATCCAGCCCGGCCAGACTCGTCGCGGGCTGGTCAAGAACATCACCGACTTTGGTGCGTTCGTGGATCTCGGCGGGATGGATGGGCTGCTGCACATCACCGACATGAGCTGGGGCCGGATCAACCACCCGAGCGAATTGGTTCAGGTGGGCCAGGAGCTGGAGGTGGTGGTCCTGGATGTCAACCAGGAGAAGGAGCGGATTTCGCTGGGTCTGAAGCAGAAGCAGCAGAACCCGTGGGACGAGATCGAAATGAAGTATCCCAAGGGCACGCGCATTTCGGGCAAGGTGGTCAACCTGGTTCCGTATGGCGCATTTGTCCAGTTGGAAGAAGGCGTGGAAGGCCTCGTGCACGTCAGCGAAATCTCGTGGACCAAGCGGGTGGCTCGGGCGGCGGATGTCCTCAACGTGGGCGACACGGTGGAAGCCGTGGTGCTCAACATCAACAAGGAAGAGCAGAAGATCTCGCTGGGCATCCGGCAGACGGAAGCCAACCCGTGGGACGACGTGGCCTCCAAGTATCCGCTGGGCAGCCGACAGAAGGGCAAGGTCCGCAACTTCACCAACTACGGTGCGTTCGTCGAGCTGGAAGAGGGCGTGGACGGCATGATCCATGTTTCGGACATGAGCTGGGCGCGGAAGATCAACCATCCCAGCGAAGTGCTGCAGAAGGGCGACGAGGTGGAAGCCATCGTCCTGGAAGTGGCACCGGAAAACCAGCGCATCAGCCTGGGCCTGAAGCAGGCGCAGGAAGATCCGTGGGCGGGTATTTCCAGCCGCTATCAGATCGGTCAGCTCATCAAGGGCAAGGTCAGCAAATTGGCCAGCTTTGGGGCCTTTGTGGAGCTGGAAGAGGGTGTGGACGGGCTGGTGCACATCAGCCAGATCAGCGACGATCACGTCACGCGCATCCGCGACGTGTTGCAGCCCGGCCAGGAGGTCGAGGCACGCGTGATCAAGATCGATCCGATCGACCGGCGCATTGGCCTGAGCATCAAGGCGGCCAAGCTGGCCGACGACGAATTCCAGGTCGATGACAGCATGCTCGAGGGCCTGCGTCCGGGCGAAGACCTGGTGGACCTGGCCGGCGCCTTCGACGCCGCGTTGGGTGTGGAGCAGGACAAGCCCGAAGAGTGGTCGCCCGGCTCCGGAAAATCGGAGTAGCCGCGGCCCCGGCCACCGAATGGCGTAGTGGGATGTTGGACCGCCGGAGCGAAACGGCCCGGTTTTCCATCATCCCATTCGTCCACCATTCCATCTTTCCAAGCCCCGTCCCTCATTCCTGACCCCAAGCCGCCATGATTGACCTGCACAGCCATTCGACTTTTTCCGACGGTTCCCTGACTCCCGAGCAACTGGTGGAGGAAGGAGTGGCCATTGGCCTGGCGGCGCTGGCGTTGACGGATCATGACACCGTGGCGGGCCTGCCGCGCTTTTTGGCGGCGGGCTCAGGACATCCGATTCGTTTGGTGCCCGGCGTGGAGATCAGCGTGGATTGCGCGCATGGCGTCATGCACATGCTGGGCTATTGGATGGACCTGGAGAATCCCGAACTGGTTCGCCAGTTGGAATGGATCCGCGATGGCCGCCAGCTGCGCAACCGCGACATGCTGGACAAGTTGAATGCGCTGGGCTTCGCCATGACGTGGGAAGAGGTCCAGTCGTTTGCCGGCGAGGATGTGGTCGGGCGTCCGCACTTTGCCCAGGTGATGCTGAAGAAGGGCTATGTGCAGGACAAGAACGAGGCCTTCGACCGCTGGCTGGGCGACGGCAAGCCGGGCTATGCGGATCGGCCGCGCCTGACGGATCGGGTGGCGGTTGAACTGATCCGGCAAGCCGGAGGCGTGGCCGTTCTGGCGCATCCGTTCACCTTGCGAATCGGGCGCGACGAGATGGCGACCTTATTCCAGAGCCTGGCGGAAGCCGGGTTGGCCGGAGTGGAGTGCTATTACTCCGAACATTCCGCCGACCTGACCCGCGACTATCTCGAATTGGCCCGGCAGTGCCATCTGGTTCCCACCGGCGGTTCCGATTTCCATGGGGAAGTGGCCCCCAACATCCGGCTGGGCACCGGCTTTGGCGGCCTGCTGGTTCCCGACGAGGTGCTCCCCGAGTTGGAAAGCCGTCGGGTCCGCTGAAACGACCCGGCCGGCCCGCGGGAAAGCGCAGAATGCAGAGGGCTTTTCCTGGCGAGTCCTTTCCTTTTTCGTTTCAGATCATCGCGAGATTCCCGGTGGACTTTTTACAAAAACCATATATATAGTATTTATAAATACTATATAATGGCAGGAAGAGGCAGACCGGCTCAGCCCCGCTTCACGCTCAGGGCGGGAGGGTCCGAGGTCCAAAGTCCGTGAGACCACGCCGGCGGGCTTGGCGGGTCTGGGCGGTTTGAGTGATCGCGCCGGCGCAAAGACGGCGGGACGATAACGGGACGATGGCGATCCGGCTCCATGGCGGGGTGGCTTGCGTGTCGCGGTTGGGGCGTGGTAGCGTGTACGGCCATGAAGATGGCCACATTCAATTGCAATTCCGTCCGGTCGCGCCTGGATGCGGTGTTGGGCTGGCTGTCGGAGCACTCGCCGGATATCCTCTGCCTGCAGGAAACGAAGGTTCAGGATTCGGAATTTCCGGTCGAGGCCTTCACTGCGGCCGGCTGGCATGTCGCATTCAAGGGGGAGAAGTCCTATAATGGCGTGGCGATCGTCTCGCGACGGAAGCCGGATGAGGTCTCGTTTGGCCTGGATACCGAGCCGGCGGATGCGCCCCGGCTGGCGGCGGCGCGCTGGGGCGACCTGCACGTGGTGAATACGTACATTCCCCAGGGGCGGGATATCGAGCATCCCATGTATGCCTACAAGCTGGAGTGGTTTGCCCGCCTGAAGCGCTATTTCGAGAAGCGCTTTGACGCGCAGAGCGCGCTGGCGTGGTGTGGCGATCTGAATGTGGCCCGCCATCCGATCGATGTCTCCAATCCCGAAACGAAGGCCACGCACGTCTGCTTTCATCAGGCGGTGCGCGATGCGTTCGAGGACGTGCTTTCGTTCGGGTTCACAGATCTGTTTCGCCGCCATCACCCCGAGTTGATCGATTACTCCTTCTACGATTATCGCGTGCCTTTCGATCCGGACCACAAGCGCGGTTGGCGCATTGATTACGTGCTGGCGACGCCGCCCCTGGCCGCCCGATCGCTGCGCGCAGGCATCGACAGCACTCCGCGCACCCGACCCAAGCCCTCGGACCATTGCCCGTTGTTTGCGGACATCCAGATGTGAATTGATGGGCGAAAGGAGCCATGGGAAATTGGGATGATGGAATCATAAACAGGGCAACAAAAAGGCTCCCCTTCCTCCTCATTTTTCCAACAACCCCTTCTTCCTTTTCCTGATGACGGCGTCCATTCCATCCGAATCGCTGGAGATTCTCCAGGCGCTGCGCGGGGCCGGCCACGAAGCCTTCCTGGTAGGCGGTTGCGTGCGCGACCTGCTACTGGGGCGCGAGCCCAAGGACTGGGACATCGCCACCGATGCGCGGCCGGAGCGCGTTGAATCGCTCTTTCCCAAGACGCTGCCGATCGGGAAGGCCTTTGGCATCATCGTGGTGGTTCCGGCCTCGGGCCATGCCGTCGAGGTGGCGACCTACCGCGCCGATTCGTCCTATGCCGATGGCCGCCGTCCGGAGGGCGTCACTTTTACCAACGCCCGCGAGGATGCGCTGCGCCGCGACTTCACGATCAACGCGCTTTTCCTGGATCCGCAGACGGGGGAGATCCGCGACGAAACCGGGGGCCGTGCGGATCTCGACGCGCGCCGGATTCGCGCCATTGGCGATCCGCGGTTGCGGTTTGCGGAGGACCATCTACGCATGCTGCGCGCGGTGCGATTTGCCGCCACGTTAGGTTTTGCCATCGAGCCCGCCACGTTCGCGGCGATTCAAGAGCTCGCTCCGAACATCCGGGCCATCAGTGCCGAGCGCATTCGCGATGAGTTGTTCCGTTTGCTGCTGGAATCGCCCCGGGCGGGGCAGGGCATCGTTCTCTTGCGAGACGCCGGTTTGCTGAAGGAGATCCTGCCGGAAATCGAAGCGATGGCGGGTGTGGAGCAGCCGCCGGAATTCCATCCGGAAGGGGATGTGTTCACGCATACGGTGTTGATGCTGGATGCGATGGATCCGGGCCGGTCGCTGCGGCTGGCGCTGGGGGTTCTGCTCCACGATGTTGGCAAGCCGCCCACGGCCCAGTTCGCCACGCTGGCGGATGGAACCCAGCGCTGGCGCTTCGAGTCCCATGCACCGGTCGGGGCCGAGATGGCCCGCGCCATCCTGGAGCGGCTGCGCGCCCCAACCGCACTGACTGATGACGTGGCGGCCCTGGTGGGGAATCACATGCGCCTCTCGGATGCCCCGCGCATGCGCTCGGCTAAACTGCGTCGGCTGATCGGCGCGCCAACCTTCGAGGATGATTTGGAACTGCATCGGCTTGATTGCGTGTCGTCGCACGCGCAACTGGATATCCATGAATTCCTGCGGGGCGCGCATGAGCGGTTCCGCTCCGAGCCGGTCCTGCCGCCGCCGCTGGTGAAAGGGCGGGATTTGATTGCATTGGGGCACACCCCCGGGCCGCATTTTGCGGGAATTCTTCGTGATCTCTATGATCGACAACTGGAGGGCATGGAGGACAAGGCCGAGCTGCTGGCCACCATTCCACCCCCCGCGCCGGTCGGACAAGCCCCGCCAGCCCATGGCATGGATGGCGGCGGCTGAGCGCGGCCGCCGTTCAGGGACGGGGCGCGTAGCGATTCAGGGCCATGGATATCCCCGCCCCGGCCACAAACAGAAGCGGGCAGGTCAGGCGGCTGATGCCGGGCGGACAGCCGGGATAGACGAGCAGGATCGACCCCATGACCAGGCCGAGCACTCCGCGGATGGCGGCCCCTTCCGCGTTGCGGAATAGCCAATCCGCCGCGCGGGCCAGGGTCATAATCACGACGGCCGCGCCAAGCGCGATCGGCGCCAGGACCCGGAGTTGAAGGGCGGCGGCACCTTCGAGCATGGGCTGGTAGATCCCGAAGTGAATCAATACGAAGGCCACGCTGACGCCCGGCATGATGCTGCCCAATCCGATGCCGCCGCCGGCCAGCACCCAGACCACCCAATGAATATCGACGGCTTCCCCGCGCGGGACGAGTCGCTGCTGCCACACGGCCAGGCCGATGCATGCGCCCATCAGGAGGCCGAAGGCCAGCCATCCTCGCCAGGTGCCCTCGGTTCGCCGGACTTCGCGCAGCAGTTCCGGAACGCCTCCGATCATGAAGCCCATAAAGAGCCAAATGGCGGAGATTTCATAACGGGCGAACAGGGTGGCCAAGAGTCGACTGCCGAGCAGCAGGCCCAGGCCCGCGGCTACGAAAAAGGGTCCGAAGCGGACGATCTTGGCGCGGGGATTCTCAAACGGCCGCGCCAGGGCGGCCGTCAGCGGCCGGTACAGGCCGAAGATCACCAGTAGCGTGCTGCCGCAGAGTCCGGGCAGCAACCCCGCCATGCCGACGAGCACGCCGCGCAGCAGGTCCATGGCGAGGTTCATGCGGGGCCGATCAGACGGCACCGCCGCCGGGCAGGTCGTGGATGACGGTATCGCGGCACATGCTCTGGGCCAGATAGGGGTAGTCGAGCGTGTAGTGGAGTCCGCGGCTTTCGCGGCGAAGCATCGCCGAGCGGATGACCATTTCGGCCACCGCGGCGATATTCCGGAGTTCCAGCAAGTCGGAAGTGACCAAGTAGTCGCGGTAGTAGGCGCGGATTTCGCGGCGCAGATTGGTGATCCGGCGAAGGGCCCGCGCCAGTCGCCGATTGGTGCGGACAATGCCGACATAGTCCCACATCACCCGGCGCACCTCGTCCCAGTTGTGCGCGACCACGACCGCCTCATCGGACGGCACGGCATCGCCGGTCTTCCACGGGGGGATCCGGATGCGCCGCCGTCGGGAACGGGGCTGAGCCAGGATGTCGCGGGCGGAGGCATGGCCGCACACCAGCGCTTCGAGCAGGGAATTGCTGGCCAACCGGTTGGCGCCGTGAAGTCCGGTGCAGGCGACCTCGCCGGCGGCATGCAGCCCGCTCATCACCGTTCGGCCACGGGTATCGGTCGCCACGCCGCCACAGAAATAATGCGCCGCCGGTACGACGGGGATCGGCTGCCGGGCCATGTTGAAGCCGTATTTCTTGCAGGTGGCATAGATGTTCGGAAACCGCCGCCGGATGAACGATTCGCCCTTGTGGGTGATGTCGAGGAAGGCGCAGGCATCGCCGCGAATTTTCATTTCATGGTCGATGGCCCGGGCGACGATATCGCGCGGGGCAAGCTCTGCGCGCGAGTCGTATTGCTTCATGAACGCCTGGCCGGCCCCGTTCAAGAGGATGGCGCCTTCGCCGCGAACGGCTTCGCTGATGAGGAACGACTTGGCCTCGGGGTGGTAGAGGCAGGTGGGATGGAACTGGACAAACTCCATGTTGCGGATGGCGAGTCCGGCGCGCCAGGCCATGGCCAAACCATCCCCCGTGGCGATGTCGGGATTGCTGGTATAGAGATAGACCTTGCCGGCGCCCCCGGTGGCCAGGACCGTTTGGGGCGCGCGCACGGCCAGGATTTCATGGCTACGCCGGTCAATGAAATACGCGCCGATGCACGCATCGTCGCCCGGAACATGCAACCATCCCGTCGTGATCAGGTCGATGGCCATGTGATCTTCGAGCACCTGGATGTGGCGCTGGCGACGGACCCGCGCCGCCATTACGCGAATCAGCTCCGAGCCGGTCACGTCGCCGCTGTGCAGGATGCGGCGGACGGTGTGGCCGCCCTCGCGTCCGAGATCATACTCGGCATCGGATTCGCGGGCATGCCGGGCCTTGCGTTCAAAATGGACGCCCCAGGTTTCCAATGCGGCAATCCGTGCGGGGCCGCCGGCAATGATTTCGCGGGCGACATCCGCCTGGGTCAGTCCCGCGCCCGCCACCAGGGTGTCCTGCAGATGGGCCTCGATGGAGTCGTCCTCTGCGATCGGAACCGCAATGCCCCCCTGCGCATAGGAGGAATTACTTTCGCTCAGCGAGCGTTTGGCGCAGAGAATGACGTGCCCGGCCGGGGCCAGCTCGAGGGCGGCGGACATACCTGCCAGCCCAGCGCCAATGACCAGAAAGTCGCAATCCAGCACCTTCATAGGGGCGCACTGTAGCACGACCGCACGAGCCGGGGCAAGGAATCAACCGGCTCGAACGCGGCGCGCGGGGGATCGGACAGGGTTCGGTTTAATATTTTACGGAGCAGCCGTAGGGAGTGGTTCGAGCTACGGGAACCGGCTCGCCGGCGAGAACCGCGTCAAGCGCCTCTGAAATATAGGAGCGTGCGCCCTCGATGTCTTCGGAGCGAGTGGAAGGCTTGTCATCGATCGCGCCGTTGTAGACCAGCGTTCCGTCCGGGGCGATGACAAACAGATGCGGGGTGGTTTTGGCGCCATAGGCCAGGCCCACCTGTCCATCGGTATCCAGTAGCACGGCCTTGGCGTTGCTGCCGTTGGCCTCCAGGATCTGATTCCATTCCTCCGGGGTGAAGTGGCCTTGTTTGCCCGGCGTGGAAGAGCAGATCGAAAGCCAGACGACGCCCTTGGCGCCGTAGGATTCCTGGAGGGACTGCATGTTGCCGGGGCCGTAGTGTTTTTTCACGAAGGGGCAATCGGTATTGATCCATTCCAAAACCACCACGTGCCCGGCAAAGTCGGACAGGCTATGCGTGGCGCCGCGGGTGTCCGTCAAGGTGAAGCCTGGCGCGGACGATCCCGGGTTAACATCGGCCACGGCGCAAGCGGACAGGAGGGCAAACAGCAAAACGGCAGTTAGGATACTCATGGTTTTTTTCATACTATGTTCCTTTCGGGTTGGCAGGCCGGGACGAGAAGGTCCCGGCAACAGGGATGTTCACACGCAGCGCAAGCGAGGTCCCGCCGCGTTGCACCACCAGCACGCCGCTCAGGTACTCCGGGGGCTCGGCGGCATCACGGACAACCAGTTCCAGGCGTCCTCCGCCCCCCCCGGCGTGCCAGGTTTGCGGGGCGGCATGACGAATGACAGTCCGGGAATAGGGAAAGAATTGGGCCGAATCAATCGGAAGGGCATCGTCCGTTGGCGGAGAGGCGGCCAGAATCAACCGGTCGGCTTGAACCTGGGCGGTCAACGCCCAGTCGACACCCTCGATCGGCCGTTGCGAACGAGCGGCGGCAATGATCTCGGCGTGTTCGGAGGGTTCGCCCGGTTCGGCGCGAACGGGCAGCGACAGTTCCACTTCGGCAAAGCCGGGGATGCACAGCTCGTGACAAACCAACCAGTCGACTTCCGCCGACAGAGTAACGGTTGGCCCGGACAGATCGGCCGGGGGGCGAACTTCCATGAGGAATACAACGTCGCCGGTATGGCCGTAGGTCATGAAGGGCGGGGTGGGGATGGCCAATGGAGGCGGATGCTGCATGTCGCCCACGGCCAGGCCTTCCGGCAACGTCCAATCCAGGGAAGGGGCCAGTCCGGAGTCGCCGGGATTGATCCAGTAGATGTGCCATGGGGAATCCACCTGCATGCGGAGTGCGATCGTAAAGGGCTGCCCCGGGGTGACGGTCAGCGTGTCGGCGATGAGTTCGGCCACGACCGGGCCGTCGCGCACCGGAGCGGCCGACGCCCCAATTCCGATCATGGCGACCAGGATAACGGTAAAAAGTTTCATGCGTACCGACCGTACCCCACATCGTTGGGCCACGCAAATGAACTCCGGCAGAAATGTGAAAGATGATAAAATCCAGGTTCACAAAACATTAATACAATCATGACCGGGATGTTTCATTTTGTTCTACCGCTGGAGAAAGGTATCAATCCCTGCGATCTAATGCTTGCCATGGGTATGCGGAAGGGATAGGATACCGTCTTGAAACAGTTGATCCACGCGAGGTTTTGAACAACAACCCATCGAATCCTCGCCATTCGCGCCCGGAAACATTCCGATGTTATGGGCGGGCAAAGTATAAGAAGGAGTTCCATCATGGCCACCTTTGCAAACATGTTGAAAGACGAAGTCATCCGGCTCGCGCGAAAAGAACTGCGCCCCGTACAGCGCGACACCAAGAAGGCCCTGGCGCAAGCTCGCCGCGAGCGCGCCGCCCTGAAGCGGCAGGTGGCGGCCCTGTCCCGCCAACTGAGTAAGGTTGTCCGACGGGGACCTGTCGCGGCGGAGAAGGCGGAGGCCAGCGAGGGTCGCCGGCTGCGTTTCACCGCGAAGGGCTTAAAGACCCAGCGCAAGCGCCTCGGGGTTTCAGCCGAGGAATATGCCAAGCTGGCGGGCGTTTCCGCCCAATCCATTTACAAGTGGGAGCGGGGATTGGCGCGTCCGCGCCAGAAGCAGATCGAGACCCTGGCGTCCCTGCGCGGCATCGGCAAGAAGGAAGCCGCGGCCCGGTTGCAGGCGAAGTAGGATCACCCGCCACGCGGGGGGAAACCAACGTCATGCGGGATGTACCCCGGAGAGGGCTCGAACCTCCGACCTACGGTTTAGGAAACCGCCGCTCTGTCCAACTGAGCTACCGGGGCATCAATTACTTACGACGAATATACCTAAAAGTGTTGACGGTTTGTTGACAAACTTCGTCCCTATGCTCTATGGTTCTTCGTAGTTCTACATGGAGCCACAAATGAGCCGAAAGCAAAAGCTGAAAATGCCCGTCACGATGGAAAGCGGGATTCCGATTCGCTTCCTGCCCCATCGGAAGAAAAAGCCCTGGATGTTGGACCTCTACAAGAGCGGGGTGCGGACCCGTACTTGTTTTGCCACCGAGAAAGAAGCCCAGCAAGCCGCCATGCGGGAAGCTGGCAATCTGGTGTCCGAGGGGATGCAAGCCCTCGCCCTCTCCCGTGAACAGCGGCTAGACGCGGCGCGGGCTCTCCTGATTCTCAACGGGACGGCCACGCTTGAAGCCGCCGCCGATTTCCTTATGCGGCACTCGGTGGCCGGGGAAGCGGGCAAGCCTGTTCGGGAGGTCGTGGCCGATTTCCTGCAAGCCAAGCGCGGGGCGAATCGTCGGCCCGGAACCCTGCGCGATTCTACATCCCGCCTCGGGCGCGTCGTGGAGGCGTTCGGGGATCGTCCCCTCGGCACTATAACCCTGCTGGACTTGGAGCGTTGGTTGTCCGGGCTCAAGGTCGGTCCTGTCACGCGTGACCACTATCGGCGCTATGTCGTGAGCCTCTTTAAGTACGGCCAGCGGCGCGGCCTGTGCGATAGAAACCCCGCTCTTGGGCTGGCCAAGTCGGGGCGGGATGAACGGATGCCAACGATACTGACGCCGAAGGAAGTTCAAAACCTTCTGGAAGTCGCCCAAGCCCGTGCGCCCGAGATCGTGCCTTACTTCGCCGTGGGCCTGTTCGCCGGGTTGCGCCCGTTGAACGAATTGGCCCGGCTGGACTGGCGGAACATCGACTTCAAGGCCAAGACGATATTGGTGGACCCGGCGACGGCCAAGCGGCGGCGCTCGCGGTATGTGAAGATGTCGGCAAATCTGCTCGCTTGGCTTACACCCTACCGCCGGACCTCGGGGACGGTGTTCTATAGCCGCCGACTGTTCCGCAGGGTGGTTGAAAAGGCGGGATTCGCCACCTGGACCCCGGACGCTATGCGGCACTCCTTCGCGTCCTACCATCTGGCCGCGTACGGCGACGCCAACGCAACCGCATTGCAACTGGGCCATGCCGGGGCTCCGGGGGTTTTGTTCGACCATTACAGGGCACTCGCCAAGCCGAAGGACGCGCGGGCGTTCTGGAAGATTAAGCCGAAGGCGGCGCAGGTGATTCACTTTCCCAAGCGCGTGACAGCATAGGAGCCTGACATGGACAAACACACCGAGGAATTGAAAAAGGCTATTGAACGGGATCCCTTCAAAAAGGCGCTTGAATTTCTCCGCACCGGGAAAAGCCCCGGCGTCGAGCGGGTGAAGAACAAGCTCCGCACAACCGGGGAACGGGCGGTCAAGGCTGAACGGCGGGCGGATGTGATTGAAAAGGTAGCGGGGGACACAGGCTTTTTGGTGCAGGACCGCAAGGCGCAAAAGAAGCGACGCGGTAAGGCGGCGCGGCGGGGAGGGCGCGACACGAAGGACAGCGGACTGTGGGACCGCTACGACACCTTCCGGGCCATGCGGGCGAGAATCAAGAGGGGCGAGAAGCAACTTGCGGCCGCAACGGATCTGATTGAGAAGTCGGACGGGGTGATTGACCAAAAACCCGAAACCCTCGTCCGCTACTTCCGCGCATGGAAGAAGAAGCGAAAAACGGATTGACGGCTGGATAATCCGCCGAAAGTTGAGGCCCGCAATCGTCAATGGTTGCGGGCTTTTTCGCTGGGAGTAGCGGATTCGGTAAACGGTTCGTTCTCGGAACGGCCATTTTATACACGTCAGCGCATCCAACCATGCGTGAGTGCCAACAAGCACGGAAAACTGACGATGAAAGAAAAGGCCACAATTGAAGCCGGGGAACGCGGTTTCCTCAACCCCCCGAAATCTGCTCGGTACTTGGATATGTCCCGCCGATACCTCGGGCACCTGACCGCAATCGGCGTGATTCCTTGCCACCGTCTGGGCAAGCGTTGCGTCCGGTACAGTATCGCCGACCTCAACGCGGCAATGGCTTCGTTTCGCAGGGGGGAGTAAGCCATGCACAGCACAATCAACACCGAAAAAGGCCGGCCCGGGGGGACGGGCGCGGCCAGCACGATCAACACCCCGAACCCTACCGCTTGCCGGTGCGCGGGGCAACTTCATTTCCACGGCTTCCCGCCGCCGCCCGACCCGTTCCGGGGTCCGCTGGTCGAATGGCTGGAAGCGCATCCAGGTTGGTGGGGCAGGGAATATGAGCGCACCCTGCGCCTCCAGGCCGAACACTCCAACGGTGCGGTTATCTTCTCGTCCTCGGGGTCTGCCTGCGGACTGAAAGCAACCGTTCACGCGGATGAGGTCGAGGTGCGGGCCTGCATCGCGGAACTGGACGGGCGGGCCGGTTCCCATCATCGCCGGGCGCGTGACATCGCACGGGCCGCCAAGTTGGAAGGGGTGCGGACATGAGCGGCGGCGACATATCCAAAGCCCGCGCCGAAGGCGCGCGGCGGGTGTCCTCGGCCCGCCCCTCGCGCTTCTCTGAAGCCCTCCGCGCCTGCCCCTCGGCTGGGGCCGGGGTTCATAGTTGGATTCTCTCCTGCGCGAACTGGGCGGCAATCGAGGGGGTATCCCCCGGCGATGCTCAACGGGACATCCTCGCGGCCATGACCCGCCCGCCCTCTCCAAAGGCGGAGGTCGGGATAGCTCTGGTTAAAGCCTATGCCGAACACCGGCGCGGCGCGTCCTTCACGCCCCGCACCATCGCCCCGGCGAAACCGAAGCCCCGCCCCATGACGGCGGCGGCGTTCATCGCCCGCGGCGACGGCGCGACGGAGGCGGATTGGTTTGAAGCCTCGCCCGTCCGCATAGACTGGGAGCCGGGCCCGAAGGATGCGGCGCACCTCCTGCGGGTTCTTTATCGCCCGTGGGAGTTCGTGTTCTGCGGCGAGCGGTACGGCGGCGCGGAGGATGTGCGGACGGCGGCGGAGTGGATTGCGGCCTTTGATGATGGCCGTCCCGTGCCGCCGCACTTCATTCCGAATCCGCTGACCGGGAAGGCGCACCCTCTGGCCGATGGCAAGCTATCGCGCCGGGGGGATTCCGCCGTGGCGGGCTTCCTGTACTGCGTCGCGGAGTTTGACGGCATGGACAAGGCGGACCAGCTTGCGCTGTGGTGGGGCATTCGCTCTGCGCCGATTGTCGCGCTGATCGACAGCGGCGGAAAATCCATCCATGCGATTCTCCGCGTGGATTGCGAAACCCGCGCCGATTGGGAAAGGGACATCGAGGGGCAACTGTTCCCCCGCGTCCTCGTCCCGCTCGGCTGTGATGCGGCTTGCCGCAACGAAGCCCGGCTGTCCCGACTCCCCGGACATTTCCGCAGGGAGAAAAACGCTTGGCAACGCCTCCTCTACTTGAACCCCGAAGGAACTCCCCGCCATGAAATCCGTTGAACTGATGACCAAAGAAGCCGAAACCGTGCAGGCCGAAACCCCGGAGGGGGCGGAGATCGTGCGCCCCTATTCGACTCGTGCATGGGATGAACTCGCCCGGATGCACCTTGTCCCTCCGCTGGAAGTGTGGGGCGGGTTCACTCTCGGCGCGTCGTGCGTGATATTCGGGGTGGGCGGGCTTGGCAAGTCCCGCGTTGCGCTGAACATCGCCCGCAACCAAGCCCTCGGCCTACCCTTCGCCGGGCTTCCGACTGCGGCCCGCCCCCTGCGGCATCTGATGATGGGGAGCGAGAACAGCATCCACCGTCTGCAATACGACATTCGCAAGATGAACGTGGGGCTGACGGCGGAACAGAATGCCACGCTCGGGGCTCACGTGCGCCTTGCGACATTGGAGGGGCCGGAGGATACCTATATCGCCCTTACGCCCGCCAACGTCGAACGGTGGCGGCTGACCCTCGAGGAACACCGCCCGGAAGTCTTGTGGTGCGACCCGTGGGGCGATATTCTGGACGGCGACGGCAACAGCGACGACGACGCAAGGGCGACAATCTCAACCCTGCGCCGCCTTCTCCGCAAGGTGAACCCGGAGGCGGGGCTTTGCATCTTGGCCCACTCACGCACCGGGGCATCGAACATCCTTCAAGCGGTTGGCTTCGATTCGGCCAACTTCGGGAAGGGGAGCAAAGCCCTGTATTCCGCCGCCCGTTGCGTGTGGAACCTCGCGCCCGGCTCCGAGTCGGAGGATCCGCCGTTGGTCTGCGCCCATGCCAAGTGCAACGACAAGCCGAAGGAAAAGCCCTTTGCTATCCGGTTGGACCCGGAAACGATGTGCTACAACCGGGAGGATGCGTTCGACCTGGAGGCGTGGCAAGCTGAACTCTCCGCCCGTGCCCGTGGTCGGAGCGGCCCGAAGCGCGGCCCGACCATGACCGAAGAGCAAGCCGCCGAAGCCCTCGGGGACAAGGTGGCGACGATTACCGAAGTCCACCAACTCCTGCGCGGGAAGGGTGCGACCCGCGACGATGCCGTCGACCTCCCCAAGCGACTGGCGATAGATGGCCGATGGGAACAATGGAGGCCCGCCCTGCGGCACACCCCGATCTATATCGGCCCGCCCGCCGCCATGCAGAGGAAGAAAGCGGAGGTTGCGGAACTGGTGCAAAAGAAGCTCG
>Ga0334882_1002661_pt1 | contig 17663 bp, 8 predicted proteins | sample GraSluR1_MG_5_FD_207226 | JGI IMG/M metagenome (GOLD analysis project Ga0334882, IMG submission 207226) | Sludge microbial communities from methane-producing bioreactor in Wageningen University, Netherlands - Granular Sludge_15_04-R1 | ecosystem: Engineered > Bioreactor > Anaerobic > Unclassified...
CCTCGTGGTGACGCTGGCCGACGACGTGGGCGCGGGATGGAAGTACGTCTGCGCCGATGCCGTGCGCGTCGAGCGGGTTCTCGTTCCGGTCATCGAGAGCGATCGGTCGACCGAGGTGCACGAGGAGGGCGCGACGAGCGACGCGTACCAGATCGTGCTGGCCCAGGCCCCCACGGCCGACGTGGTGATCGCGATTGCCGGCAACGACCAGGTGACGCTCGACAAGACCAGCTTGACGTTCACCCCGGCTGACTGGAACATCCCGCAGACGGTGACCGTGACCGCGGTCAACGACGCGCTCGTCGAAGCCTCGGTGCACACGGCCACGATCCGCCACACGGCCACCAGCGCCGACCCCGTGTTCCACGGCGCGACGGTGCGGGAACTGGTCGTTCGCGTCGTCGACAACGATGTCAAGCTGATCGACAACGTCATCGACAACGGCGATCCCGAGTTCACCAAGGTCGGCGACTGGACCGATTACCAGGGGCCCGGGCAAGGATACGACGACGACTGCTCCCTGAGCTTCGCCGGCGACGGATCGAGCGTCGCACGCTGGACCTTCGCCGTCGAGCCGGGCACGTACCAGGTGTCGGCCACCTGGCTCCCGTTCGTCAACCGGGCCGACAACGCCCCCTACCGCGTTTACGACGGGTCGACCGAGCTGGCCACGATCCGGGTCGATCAGCGCGCCGCGCCCGACGACGTGATCGATCCCGACTATGGTGGAACGTGGAAGATCCTCGGCACGTTCGAAGCGACCGGCGACACCCTGGTCGTGACCCTGGCCAACGACGTGGGCTGGGGTTGGAAGTACGTCTGCGCCGACGCGATTCGCATCCAGCGGATTCTTGTCCCCATCATCGAGAGCGATCGCTCGACCGAGGTGCGCGAGGAGGGCCCGACCAGCGACTCGTACCAGATCGTGCTGGCCCAGGCCCCCACGGCCGACGTGGTGATTACGATCTCCGGCAACGACCAGGTGACACTCGACAAGACCAGCTTGACGTTCACCCCGGCCGACTGGAACATCCCGCAGACGGTGACCGTCACCGCCGTCGACGATGCGCTCGTCGAAGCCTCGGTGCATACGGCCACGATCCGCCACACGGCCACCAGCGCCGACCCCGTGTTCCACGGCACGACGGTGCGGGATCTGGTCGTCCACGTCGTCGACAACGACGTCAAGGTGATCGACAACGGCGATCCCGATTTCGCCAAGTTCGGCGACTGGACCGACCACCAGGGAGCCTCGCAGGGCTTCGACGACGACTGCTCCCTGAGCTTTGCCGGCGACGGATCGAGCGTGGCGAGCTGGACCTTCTCGGTCGAGCCGGGCGTGTACCAGGTGTCGGCCACCTGGCTGCCCTACGTCAACCGGGCCGACAACGCGCCCTATCGCATCTACGACGGATCGACCGAGTTGGCCACGGTCCGCGTCGACCAGCGCCAATCGCCCGACGACTTTGCCGATGCCGACTATGGTGGAACATGGGAGATTCTCGGCGCGTTCGAGGTGACCGGCGGCACCCTGGTGGTCACGCTGTCCAACGACGTAGGCTGGGGCTGGAAGTGCGTCGTCGCCGACGCGATCCGCATCGAGCGCGCAGGCGACGTGGCCGAAGGAACCGCTGGGTTCTCGGCCGCGGTTCTTGTCGAGGGGGCGAGGAACGACAGGGGCGACGCCTCGGCCACAACGCGCCTGGTTCACGAGGCGGCCTTCGAGAGCTTGTTGGCGGCCGACCTCCCGCCGTCGACGGGCGATGAGGTCGAGGCGGTCGCCGATTTGATCCTCGTGCAGTCCGCCGGCGCGGCCGATCGCGGCCGCGACGAAGTGCCGGCCATCGACTGCGTCGTCGAAGCGCTGGGCGATTGGCCGATGCCCTTGGGGGTGTGAAAGGGAAAACCTGCCACGGGCACGATCCAGGCCGCCGGCAGGACGAAGGCCAGGCCGTCCGGGCCGAGGATGCGTGGCGAGGTCCGGGTCTCGAGAAGCTCGCCCCCCGGTCAGGGGCCTGCGGCGGCGGGTCGCGAGGCCAGTTTGCCGCTCCGAGCGTGAACCGGTAGAATCACGCTTTTGTCCGCCTGGTGCGGACATGTCTCTTTTCGGCTTTCGGAGTGCTCAGTCCATGCCTCGGTACAATCCGGCGACGATCGAACCCAAGTGGCAGGCTTTCTGGGAGGAGCATCGAACCTTCGCCACCCCCCGATTGCCGGACGGAGAGAAGCTCTACGTGCTGGACATGTTTCCCTACCCCAGCGGAGACGGGCTTCACGTCGGCCATCCGGAGGGGTACACGGCCACCGACATCGTCTGCCGGTATCAGCGGATGCGGGGGCGAAGCGTCATGCACCCGATGGGCTGGGACGCGTTCGGTCTGCCCGCCGAACAACACGCCAAGCGGACGGGCACGCCCCCCCGAATCATCACCGAGAAGAACATCGCCAACTTCCGGCGCCAGTTGAAGATGATCGGATTCAGCTACGACTGGGATCGGGAGCTGGCCACGACCGACCCCGACTATTTTCGCTGGACCCAGTTCATTTTTCTGGTGCTTTTCGACACGTGGTTCGACGAATCGCAACAGCGGGGCCGGCCGATTGCCGAGTTGCCGATTCCCGGCGAGGTCGCCGCCGAGGGCGACGAGGCGGTGCGCCGTTACCGCGACGAGCACCGGCTGGCCTATCAGCTCGAGGCGCCGGTCAATTGGTGTCCGGCGTTGGGCACGGTGCTGGCCAACGAGGAGGTCGTGGGCGGGTTGAGCGAGCGGGGCGGGCATCCCGTCGTGCGGATTCCCATGCGCCAGTGGATGCTGCGGATCACCGCCTACGCCGACCGCCTCGAAAAGGACCTCGACGCGCTCGACTGGTCGGAGAGCATCAAAGCCCTGCAGCGCAACTGGATCGGGCGAAGCACCGGGGCCGAGGTCGACTTCTTCATCGGCACGAAGCGAACGGCCGACGGCATGCCCTCGCAAGAAGAGTTCGAGCAGTGCGTGGTCGAGCGGATCGAAAAGGGCGTGCCTCGCAAGCCGGGCGACGCGTTTCTGCGGGTCTACACGACCCGGCCCGACACGCTCTTCGGCGCGACCTACATGGTCGTCGCCCCCGAGCATCCCTTTGTCGAGCGGCTGACGCTGCCCGGGCAGGCCAAGGCGGTCCGGGCCTATTGCGACGAGGCGGCGCGCAAGAGCGACCTCGACCGCACCGACCTGGCCAAGCAGAAGACCGGGGTCTTCACGGGCTCCTACGCGGTCAACCCGGTCAACGGCAAGGCGATTCCCATCTGGATCGCCGACTACGTGCTGATCAGCTACGGCACCGGGGCGATCATGGCCGTGCCGGCCCACGACACGCGCGACTTCGAGTTCGCCGAGCAGTTCGATCTGCCGATCATCGCCGTGGTCGATCCGGGCGAACGCGACGAGGTCGATCGCCGCGCGGTGCTGGCCGGGCGCGCGTGTTTTGCCGGCGACGGCACGGCCGTCAACTCCGGCCGCTTCAACGGCATGACGACGGCCCAGTTCAAGCGGGCGATCGCCGACGACCTGGCCAACAAGGGGCTGGGCCGGGCGGCGGTCGCCTACAAGCTGCGCGACTGGCTCTTCAGCCGGCAGCACTTCTGGGGCGAGCCCTTTCCGATCCTGCACGAGTTGGACGACGAGGGCAATCCGACCGGTCTGGTCAGGGCGCTGGAGCCCGAGGATCTGCCGCTCGATCTCCCCTCCGAGATGCAGTTCGACGCGGCCCACGACCGCCCCGAGCCGCCCTTGGACATGGCTCCCGAAGACTGGCTGTACGTGACGATCGACGGCAAGCGCTACAAGCGCGAGACGAACACGATGCCCCAGTGGGCCGGCTCGTGCTGGTACTATCTGCGTTTTCTCGATCCGAAGAACGATCGGGCGATGGTCGATCCCGAGGTCGAAAAGGCGTGGATGCCGGTCGATCTTTACGTGGGCGGGGCCGAGCACGCCGTGCTGCATCTTCTCTACGCGCGCTTCTGGCACAAGGTGCTCTACGATCGCGGCTACGTGAGCACGCCCGAGCCGTTCCTGAAGCTGGTCAACCAGGGCATGATCCTCGGCGAGCTGGAGTTCACCGGCTACCAGGACGCGCAGGGCCGTTGGGTCAGCGCCGGCGACGCGCGGGCCGTCACGCCGGTCAAGCTGTCGGCCGACGCGATCACGAAGCAGGGCGACGCGTTCGTGCTCAAGAGCGATCCGCAGGTCCAGATCGACAGCCGCTCGTACAAGATGTCGAAGAGCCGGGGCAACGTGGTCAATCCAGACGCGATCGTGGCCGACTACGGGGCCGACAGCCTGCGACTTTACGAGATGTTCATGGGCCCCCTCGAGGCGGTCAAGCCGTGGAGCATGGAAGGGGTCAACGGGGTGCGCGGTTTTCTCGACCGGGTGTGGCGCATGGTGACCGACGACCGGTCCGAGGCGGTCGAGTTGAACGCGGCGGTGCGCGGCGTCGAACCCGACGCCGATCAGAGCCGCATGCTACACAAGACGATCAAGGCGGTGACCGACGACCTCGACCAGATGGCGTTCAACACGGCTATCGCCCGGATGATGGAATTCGTCAACTACTTTCTCAAGCAGGACGTGCGCCCGAAATCGGCCATGGAGACGTTCGTGCTTCTGCTTTCGCCGTTTGCGCCACACGTTGCCGAAGAGCTGTGGCAGGCGCTGGGCCACGCGGCGACCTTGGCCTACGAGCCCTGGCCCGCATACGACGAGTCGCTCATCAAGGAGGATACGATTGAGATTCCCGTGCAGGTCAACGGCAAGCTCCGCGCCCGGGTGCGGATCGCGGCCGAGGCCGACCGTCAAGCCCAGGAGGCGGCCGCCCGCGCCGACGCGAAAATCGCCAAGCTGCTCGAAGGAAAGACGGTCGCCAAGGCGATCGTGGTGCCGGGGCGATTGGTAAATTTCGTGGTACGGTGAGGTCGGCAAGCCGCGCGAACCGAGCCGATGGTCCGTCCAGCGGCCGCGAACTCGCTACAATGGAAGCATGAAAGACAACCAAGGCGATTTGTTGCAGATCCGCGACTGCCCCCAACTCACCGACGCCACGCTGGTGTTGGCGTTCACCGGGTGGATGGACGGGGGGGACGTATCCACCGGCACGGTTGAACGGCTGGTGAACCTGCTCGGGGCCCGGCCCGTCGCCGAAATCGATCCCGAGCCGTTCTACATCTACAATTTTCCCGGCTCGATGGAGGTGGCCGCCCTGTTTCGCCCCCACACCGAAGTCGAGGACGGCCTGATCAAGACCGTCGAAATGCCGGCTAACACCTTCTACGCCCATGAACCGGCCAACTTGATTCTCTTCCTGGGCAAGGAGCCGAATCTTCGCTGGCGGACCTTCGGCGACTGCATCTTCCGTCTGGCACGCCATGTGGGGGTCAGCCGCATCCTCTTTGTCGGATCGTTCGGCGGTTCGGTCCCCCACACCAGGGAGCCCCGGCTCTACGTCACCTGTTCCGACGCCGAATTGCTGCCCGAAATGGAACCCTACGGCCTTCGACGCAGCGGATACGAGGGCCCCGGGTCGTTCACCAACTATCTCATGGCCCAGGCCCAGTCGGCGGGGTGCCAGATGGTCTCGCTGGTCGCCGAGATTCCCGGCTATCTTCAAGGCACCAACCCTTTGAGCATCGAGGCCGTCACGCGGCGGCTGGCCAAGATCCTCAAGCTCCCCCTCGATCTGGCGTCGCTGCGCACGGCCAGCACCCAGTGGGAATTGCAGATCACAAGCGTCGTCGAACAAGACGAGGAGATGGCCGGCAAGGTTCGAGAGTTGGAGGAGGCCTACGACAACGAGCTGCTCGACGCCGACGGGGTCTAGAGCCCTCGCCGACGCGAGCAGGACCGTTGGAGTTGGAAGGGGGCCGCCCGCGCCGCGGCCGTCGGCCCGGGACGCGGCGGCTCAGAAAGCGGCGTCTCGGCTTTCGAGGTAGGTGTAGCCTTCCATGCCGGCGTGATAGCGGCTCAGAAGCCTGCCCGCCTCGTCGTCGTCGATTCGCTTCTCGCGGAACGCGCGCTCGACCGCCGTGCGGAGCTGCTTTTCGAGGGCCTCGGAATCGAACTGCACGTAGCGGAGCACGTCGCGGACCTTGTCGCCCAGGATCACGTCTTCGATGGTCACTTCGCCGTCGTCGTCGAGGCTGACGTGCACGGCGTTCGTGTCGCCGAAGAGGTTGTGCAGGTCGCCGAGGATCTCCTGGTAGGCGCCCACCAGGAAGGCCGCCAGGTAGTAGGGCCGGCCGTCGAACTCGTGCAGCGGCAGGGCGCGGCGCACGTCGCGCCGGTCGATGAATCGGGCGATCTTGCCGTCGGAGTCGCAGGTCACGTCGCCCAGGACGGCATGCCGCGCGGGAGGCTCGTTGAGCCGGTGGATGGGCATCACGGGAAAGAGCTGCTTGACGGCCCAACTGTCGGGCATCGACTGGAACAGCGAGAAGTTGCAGAAGTACGTGTCGGCCAGCATCGCGTCGAGGCCCTCGAGCTCCTCGGGAACGTGCTCCAACTGGCGGACCAGGCGCTGGCACTTGCGACCGATCGCCCAGAAAACCCGCTCGGCGAGGCTTCGCTGCTCGAGGGGCAGGTATCCGCCGCCGAACAGGCTCATCGCCATCTCGAGGGCGAGTTGGGCGTCGTGGTAGCTTTCGCGGAGATTGCGCACGTTCAGATCGTGGTAGGTGGCGAAAAGATCGCGGATCGGCTGCTCGACGTCGTCGGGGATTTCGGCGGGCAGGTCGTTCTCGCTCCGGTCGGAGACGCCCAGCACGTTGAAAACCAGCACGCTGTGATAGGCGACCACGGCCCGGCCGCTCTCGGAGAAGATCGTGGGGTGGTCGACCTCGGCGTCGTCGCAGACGCTCTGGATGTGGAAGACCACGTCGTTGGCGTACTCCTGCAGGGTGTAGTTGGCGCTGGAGTCGAAATTCGTCTGCGATCCGTCGTAATCGACCCCCAGGCCGCCCCCGACGTCGAGATGCTTCAGCCCCGCGCCGTGCCGGGCCAGGTCGACGTAAATTCGGGCGGCTTCGTTCAGGGCGCCCTTGATGTGGCGGATGTTCGTGATCTGGCTGCCCAAGTGAAAGTGCAACAGGTTCAGGCAGTCGGCCATGTCGCGGCGTTTGAGTTCGTCCAGGGCGCGAAGCAGCTCGGTCACGGTGAGCCCGAACTTCGACCGGTGTCCGCCCGACGACTGCCATCGCCCCGACCCGACCGACGCCAGCTTGACGCGGACGCCGATCAAGGGGCGCACGTCGAGTCGTTCGGCATAGCGGAGGATCGTTTCGAGATCGGTGTATTTCTCGATGACCAGAAAGATCTGCCGTCCGACCTTCTGGGCCAGCAGGGCCGTCTCGACGAACCGATCGTCCTTGAAGCCGTTGCAGACGATCGGGGTGTGCTCATCGGCCAGGGCGATGACGGCCAGCAGCTCGGGCTTGCTTCCCGCCTCGAGCCCGAACCGGTACGGCCGGCCGTACTCGAGCACCTCCTCGACCACCTGGCGCTGCTGGTTGACCTTGATCGGGTAGACGCACTGGTACCCTGCCGTGTACCCGTGGTCGGCGATGGCCGTCTGGAAGGCGCCGTGAAGCTCGGCCAGTTGGTTGCGGAGCATGTCGCCGAAGCGAATCAACACGGGCGTATGGATTCCGCGGGCCTGAAGCCGGTCGACCAACTGCTTCAGGTCGATCGCTTGCCGCGGCGCCTTGCCGGGGTGGACGGCAACATGCCCTCGGGCGTTGACCGAGAAGTATCCCTTGCCCCAGTTGGGAACTTCGTACAGATCGGCGGCGTCTTTCGCGGTCCAGCCGCGGAGCTCCCGGTCGGTTTCGAGCATTTCGAGTCCTCCTCGCCGAAGAGAAGGGCCGATCGTCTCCGCTGCTCCGGCGACGGAGGGACGATCGACGGGTCCACGGTCGTCATGAAGCGGCAAAAACCCGAGAAATCGGGGATCGGGCGGGTCCCATGGCAATCACGCTCGCGTCGAGGCGCGAAGCCTCGCCCCCCGACGTCAGTCGCCACGAAGCTTGAGGCCGTGCGCGCTGAGCTTGTCACGGACTTCGTTCAGGCTGGTCACGCCGAAATTCTTGCACTCGAGCAACTCGTCGCCGGTCCGCCGGACCAGCTCGCCAATGGTGTTGACCCCGAGGCGGACCATGCACTTGCGGGCCCGCACCGACAGGTTCAAATCGGTGATGGGACGCGTGAGAAGGGCCTGCTCGTCGGCCGAGAGGGCCTCGGGCTCGAACGGCTCCAGGACATGGCGCTCCGGGGCCAACTGTCCGAGCCGCAGCCCCTTCGAGCCCAGCATCTCCTTGATCTCGACCAGGCTGGTTTCGCCGAAGTTCTTGCTCGCCAGCAGCTCCTGCTCGGTGCACCGGCAGAGGTCGCCCAGCGTCGCGATGCCCATCTTCTGGAGACAGTTGCGGCTGCGAACCGACAGCTCGAAATCCGTGACGGGGACGCTCAGCACCTGGGTCATCCGGTCGCGCTTCTTCTGGGCGTCTTCGTCGTAGTACATGTTGCCCGAAGCCCGAGCATCCTTGACGAACAACGTGGCCCGGGGATGGTCGGGCTGAACGTCCAGGATCCGCTGATAACACTGGACGGCCTTCTCGAAATCCTCGCGGTCTTCGTAAAGCAGGCCCAGATTCAGAAGGGACCCGAAATGGGCGGGGAACTGGCTGGCCGACCGCTTGTAGAACTCCAGCGCCTCGCGGTCGTTTCCGTACCGGTCGTTCTCCAGGGCCAGGCCGAACAGGGCCCCGGCGTGCCTCGGATCGGTGCTCACCGCCCGCTCGTACAGCGCGATGACCTCGCTGGGATTCCCACCGAGGGCCGCGACCGTTGCCCCTCGCTGGTAGAGGTATTCCGCGGTCTGCTCGACGGCCCCGGACAGCGAATCGAGCTTGGCCAAGGCCGCCGTTGCGTCGCCCGAATACCGGAGAGCCTCGGCCTCTCCCAGGGCGCAGAGATCGGCATCGTAGCCCGCCTTGCGCGCGGCCGCGTAGTCTTTCAGGGCGGCGGAATAGTCCTCCAGGGCAAAATGCGATTTGGCCATGTAGAAATGGGGAAGGGCTCCGCCGTCGCCCTTCTTCAGCGTGTCGATGGCCTTACGATAACGCCCGAGCAGGTACAGACACACCCCCAAGCGAACGTTGCTTGCGGGGCTGAGGTCCTCCTTCTGCTCCAACTCGCCCACCGCCTCGCGGAGTTCCCGATAATGCGAGAAATCGCCGGCGATGGCCCGCTGCATTTGCTCGATTTCCTGAGGCCCGAACGTACCGCTGACCAGCACCAGCTCTTTAAGATCGAACTGCAAGCCCTGCGACATCTTTCGACGATCCTCCGACAGAAACTACCCCACGATCAAAGGTCCGCCCGTCTCGAAACCGGACACGAAGAAGCCAGCGAAGGGAGTCGAACCCTTAACCCCAGCATTACGAATGCTGTGCTCTGCCGATTGAGCTACGCTGGCAAGTTGTTCAATACAAAGCACTTACGACGAAACTTCTCGATCGCGCTCTTGGCGGAAACTACAACCGTTGCCGCCCCCCTCCAACAGGCTCCGACACCCTACGCCACTTGGGGGCGGCCGACGTGGGTTCTGAAAACGCAGGGTGCGGCAGTATTCTGCCAAAGACTCGGTCACTCTGGGTGGTGTGTACCAGGTGCCCGCTTGACGCACCGCATGTCGATGCGGTGCTCTGGCATCGAATAAGCCCCTCATTCTAATGCAGATTCTTGGTGCCGCCAAGCCCTCCGGCATTCGAGCCGGCCGACACCGACTCCACCAGCGGGTGGTCGTCCTACGACGTACCCTGGCCGGTGAGTTCCCAGACGTTTCGAAGTCGCTGACGCGACGAGGGCGGAATCTCGGAGGAAAAGCTCAGCGAAATCCGTCTTCCTTTCCATTCTCCCTTGATTGTGCCGTGCACGAGGTCGCAGCGCCGGCACTCGTCGTTGACGTCGGCCACGAATGCGCGGCTCACCTGGCCCCGCGACGCCTCGACGGCGACTGCACCGTGGCGGATGCGCAGCACGAACGCCGGGCGAGGGCGCAATGCCCGCCAAACGATCGCCGCCACGGCGGCCAGAACAAGCAGCCGGAACAGTAGCGGCAACATGGGCCGCCCTTTCGCGCTCGAGCTTCGCGTGCCCGGATCCGCCGTCGTCCCGCTCCATGAGGATGGTTATGAGTGTACCCCCGCCCAGGCCGTTCCGCCAGCCGGTCGTTACCTCCTCTTGGCCAGCGCGGCGAACACGTCGGCGATTTTCTGCAGGGCGTCGGGCTCGGGCAGGGGAAGCCTGAGATAGGGCTGGCCCGTCTGGTCGTCGCGGGCGATCAGCGACGGGGGCAGGGCGAGGCCGCCGGGCCGGCTCGACTCGCCGGGCTTTGCGGCCAGGGCCTGGCCCAGCTTGTCGAGCAACGCCACGCCGGCGGAGACCACGTCGGTCCAAAGCTGTTCGGCGGGGGCAGCCTGGCCGGCCGCGCCCTGGGGCTCGGCTCGAGCGTCCTTGCCGTTGCGCTGTTCGGGGGGCATGGCCGCCGGGATCGAGCCGGTGGCGGTCTCGACCGATTCCATGAACCGCTTCAGGCGGGAACCGCCCAGGAAGACCTCGTCCTTGCCGCCGTCCAGCACGCCGGCGAACATGGCCGTCTTGAACTGCAGCAGGCTGAGCATGCCTTCCTCGATCGTGCCCTGGGCGATGAGATGGACGACCCGCACCGGCCGGTGCTGGCCCAGGCGATGCACCCGGCCGATCCGCTGTTCGAGCACGGCCGGGTTCCACGGCTGGTCGAGGATGACGACCGCGGCGGCGTGTTGCAGGTTCAACCCGACGCCGCCGGCATCGGTCGAGAGGAACAGCCGGCAGGCCGGGTCGTCCTTGAAACGCTGGATGAGCGACTTGCGCTTCGCCCCGGGCACGCCGCCGTGGAACATCACGTGCTCCCAGTTGCGCTGCTGAAGACGGCGAGCCATCAACTCGTGCATCCGCACCCACTGGCTGAACACGACGACCTTGGTCTGCGGGTCTTCCAGCAGATCGGCCAACAGGTCGATGGCCTCGTCGGCCTTGACGCCGTGGTCGCTCTCCTGGTCGAGCAAGTAGGTGCTGTTGCAGGCCATGCGCATGTTCTGCAGCGCGATCATCAACCGCCGCTGATCGGCCTCCGACAGAAAGCGATACTTGCGCCACTTGGCCGCGATTCGGGCAACGGTCGCCCGGTTCTCCTCGTGGTGGCTCATCTGCTCCTCGGTCATGGGCACGAAGAGCCGCTTTTCCATGCGCTCGGGCAACTCGGGCAGCACCTCGTCCTTGGTGCGGCGGATGAGGATCGGTTCGAGCGTCCGCGAGATGTTCGACAGATTGCGGTACCCGACGACCCGGCCGCTCTCGTCGACGTGCTGGTGCTCGTCGAGAAAGCGGAACATCGGCCCGAGGCGGAACCGGTCGACGAACTCGACGATCGAGTAGAGTTCCTCGAGCCGGTTCTCCAGCGGCGTGCCGGTGAGCACGAAGGCATAAGGCGACTCGAGCTGCTTGACGGCTTGGGCGGTGCGGGTCTTCCAGTTCTTGATGCGCTGGGCCTCGTCGAGGACGATCAGCTCGGGCTCCCACGCGCGGATGAGCTTCAAGTCGCGAGAGACCACGTCGTAGTTGGTCAGCTTGTAGAACGAATCGGCCCGGTACGAGAGGGCTCGCTGAGGCGCGAGTCCCTCGACGACGATGGCGTCGCGCCCGGCGAACTTTTCGATCTCGCGTTTCCACTGGTACTTCAGCGAAGTGGGCGAAACGACGAGCACCCGCTCGATGCCCCGCGTCTCGGCGAGGATCTCGGCCGCGGCGATGGCCTGGATCGTCTTGCCCAGCCCCATGTCGTCGGCGATCAGGCACCGCCCGGCCCGGGCGGCGAACAGGGCGCCTATCCGCTGGTAGGGGTAGAGATCGACCTTGAGCAGCTTTCGGAAGGCGGCGCTGCGAATCCCGCTGGGGAAAGCCGCCCCCACGCGCTCGGCCAGGGTCGCCTGATCGCGAACCTGGGCGACGAAGGCCAGGGCATCGTCGTAACAGCGGACCTCGTGCTCGCCCGCCTGGGCCCGCTTGAGAAACTGGGGAAACTCGGCAAACGCCTCGGGCTTCAGGATGCCGCTCGAATCGAAGAAGCGCTGGGCGTAGTCCTTCAGCGCGGTGGGGCACTCGCGCCCGGCCCGGAAGACGACCCGGCGCTGGGCCCCGTATTGCAGGCAGACCTCGGAGAAGGGCGGATGGTATCCCGCGGCCAGGGCCAGCTTGTCGGCCCGACGCCGGCCCAGCCGGGCCAGGGTGAACTCGATGTGCTTGCAGGTGCCCAGCGTGTTGACGGCGAAGTCGGGACACGAGCAGAAGTTCTCGCCGAGCGCCGCCCCGCGGATGGCCACTCGATAGGTGCCCCCGCTCTGCGGGTTGGTGACCTCGAACTCCGAGAAGATCGGCGCGCTGCCCAGGTTCTTCAGCCGGAACTTCTGTTCCTGCCCGAACTGCCGGCGGAGGCCGACCTGCCACTGTTCGAGGGAAAGCTCGTCGGGCTTTCGCACGCGCGAAAGCCGCTTTTCGGCCGGCCCTTTGGCCTTCTTGCGTCGTGTTGGCTTGCGCCCGCGTGCCACGGCGGCGGGCAACATGTCCTTGGCTCGCGAACGAGGCATCGGCGACCTCCTGTTGGCTGTTGCCTGAACGCGGTCGAAGGCCGGACGGTCCGCGAGTCGCACTCGGCCGATGCGCGCCTCAAGCGCCGTCGTTCCTTGACCGGAAACACGGACCCGTGACAGAATCCTTGACCGTTCGATTATGCCGGCAGGCAAGCCGCGCTGCAAGAGTCGGCGAAGTCGATCGAGGGCTCGCGCATGCGCCCCTCCGCGTCTGCGCCGATTCACCCGATGGGCCGAATCGCCTGGAACCGCGCTTCCTTGATCTGATCGAGGGCGCGAAGCGCCTGGTCGTGCAACTGCCCGATCCACAGTCGCCCGCCGCGACCGGCGGCCGCGCCGATGCGATGTCTCTCCTCGCGGATGCGGTCGAGCACGGCCTCGAAGGCGGCAAGCAGCGCGCCGTCGCGATGCTCGGGCTCGAGGGCCCACTGCAGCTCGGCGTCGGCCCGGTCGGCCAGATCGGCCACCAGGGGGTCCATCCAGCCCGGCTGGGGACGCTCGTAATCGGTGAAGTGGCCGGCCCGGCCCGCGCCGGGCCGCCGGTCGTGTTCCAGGAGCCGGCGGGTTTCGGAATCGTAGAGCGGGATCGTCAGCGGGCTGCTGGCGACCCGCATGCGACGGCGGCGATAGGCGGCGAGAATCAGCCGCCTCAGCGACTCGACCAACTCTTCGGCCGTGGTGTCGAAGTCGGTGAGCAACTGGAAGACCGTGTAGTCCTGGCCCGTCTTGTCCAAGGCGTCGAGCACGGCGTTCAACTGGTCGACGTCGTGTCGCTTGTTCCACCGGGCCAGCACCTCGGGGTGAAACGACTCGGCCCCCAACTGGACCATCGGCTTGAGCCGGTCGATCCACTCGAGCAACTCGGCGTGCACCGCGCCCCGCGAGGTGAGCAGCGAGCAGGGGTTGGTCTGGAGGCTGAGGCGGTATCGCTCGTTCAAGGGGCTGCGGTCCCAAAGCTCGAAGAACTCGACGGCCCGCTTGCGGTGCAGGAAGAAGTCTTCGTCGTAGACGGCCACCCAGGCGACCCTTCGGGGCCGGAGTTCCCTGTCGTCGACGTGCTTGAACAGGTCCCAACGCTGCACGCGGAGCGCGCCGGCCGCGACCATCCGGTCGGCCCCTTCGATTTCGGCGAGCAACTGGGGGGCACTCTTGACGCGGACTTCCCCACCGTGCAGCTTCGCGCAAAAGGTGCATGCGCCGGGGCATCCGCGCCCGCCCGTGAAAAACAGGCTCTCGAATTCCACGCGCTCGAAGCCTTCGAGCAGCGACCAGTCGAGGCGGTTGGCCGCAATCACCCCGGCCGGCGCCACGGGGCGAACGGCGTTGCGCAGGCGGCGCAGCGCCGTGCCGCCAAGGGCATGATCGATGTCGGCCCGGCTTCGCTCGTACCCGTCGCCGGGTAGCGTGTTGTGCCAGAGGCGGCCGCCGTGGCGGTAGGCCAGGCCGGGGATTTCGCCCGCGCGGTCTTTCGAGTTCCGCTGGCGGGCGAGGCGGAGGAACCGGTTGAAGGGCTCCTCGGCCTCGCCGGCGAACACGTAGTCGGCTCCGGTCTCTTCGAGCACTTCGACCGGATGGCTGGTCGCCGTGGGACCGCCGAGCACCACTTCGGCCTGGCAGAAGAGTCGCACGGCCCGAACCCAGCCCTTGACCTCTTCAAGCTGGCCGCCGTCGATGCGGAATCCGACCACGTGGGGCGCGTACTCGATCAGCCTTTGGATGAACCGGCCGCCGACGGCTGCCAAGGCCTCGCGCGTGGCGGCGCTGGGCGATCCGTCTTCCTCGACGAGCCGGTCGCCCAGGCCGCGCCGCCGGCTGAAGCCGCGGATTGCGCGGAGCGGTTCCTCGTTCTCGCGGTCGCCGAGCACCGAAACGCCGCTCTGCTCGGCGCCGGGCACCGCGGCGGTCGGGCCCGGCTCGACGGGCGCCACGACCGCCTCGGCCAATCCCTCGTGCACTGCCCAGGAGGCGATCTCCAGCACGCCGCAGGGCCAGCCGGCGGCGCCGAAAAGCACTCGGATCGTCTTCACGCTTGATCTGGCCGGTTCTCGCGGGTTTCGGGCGACGGGGCTCTCGGTACTATTATAGCCAACGGCGCGGCGTTCTATGGGTTGCTCCGTTTCCCGGGCCTAGCGTTCCTGCTATCCTAGGACGTGTTATGCCTCTTGTGCCGAGGCGGACCTTGAGCGACTCGATTCCATCCCCGCAACCTGCTCCTTCGGCAACCATGAAAACGCGACCCAGAAGACTGACGCTGCTGCTGTTCCCCCTATGTCTGGCGGCGGGGCCCGCGGGCGCATGCCTTGCCGGCGACGTGGTCGTGCTGTTCGATTCGTGCGGCTTTGAGGATGCCCAGGTCTATCCGCCGGGCGACCTGCGATCGGTCGCCCACGGCGAGGGTCGCTGGACGCCCGCCACGGGCACGGCCCGACCGGGCCAGATCGTCGACCTCGACGACGGCGGCCACGGGCGCGTGCTGCGCCGTTACCAGACGGGCCAGCAGGCGATCGACGCCGACTTGCTCGACTTCCCTCCCACCGCCGGCACGCAATTGACGATCGCCTTCGACGCGCGGGTCAGCTCGGCCCGATCGCGCACGCTCGACCTGTTTCTGCTCCGGCCCGGCGAAACCGACGTGCGGCACCAGGCGTCGGTGCTGATTTGGGGGCAGAATCCCGGACAGCTTTCCTGCTTCGACGGCGCGTACCGCGACCTGGCCGCGATCGACGAAGCGTGGCACCACTACGAGATCGTCCACGACCTGGCGGCCAACACCTTCGACGTCAAGATCGACGGCCGGCCGGTCGCCCGGGCACTTCGGTGGCGCAACGCGTTTGCTCCCGACGCGGAGTTCGGGCGCTTGCGCATCGGCGCCATCCGCGGCCGGGAGGGCGAATTCGCCGATGTCGATCACCTTCGCATCGTCGCCGCTCCCGCACCGCCGGCCATCTCCGTGATCGAGCCGGCGACCGCCCGTGGGCTGCTCGACCCGGCAGGGGCCTTCCGGTTTCGGGTCACGGCCGATCGTCCCGTCGCCGAGTCGGCCATCGCCGTGCGCCTGAACGGCCGCGACGTGAGCGATCGGCTGGCCGTGTCGGGAACGCCGCTGCGACGCGAGGTCCGCCTGGGCGACCTGGCACCGAACACCTCGTACCACGCGGTCGTCACCGCGACGAACGAGCGGGGCACCGCCGAGCGCTCCGCGCGGTTCTACACGTTTGTCGACCGGGTCGACGGCTACCGCGGCATCTGGTTCAACCTCGGCCAGATGAGCGGCGAGTACGGCGACAAGTATGCGGGCGGCCTGGCCTTCTGCTTCGGGCACACGCTGATTCCCATGGCCGTCCATGCGCCCGAGGTGAACAAGACCTTCTTCGTCTACGGGGGTACGACGGGGCCGGAAGACCGCTACCTGCTCGTCATGGCCTCGTACTACGACCACGCCCGGCACCGCGTGCCGCGCCCCACGATCGTGCGCGACCAACGCGGCGTGAACGACCCCCACGACAACCCGAGCCTCGCCATCGACGACGAAGGATACCTCTGGGTCTTCGTCGCCGGCCGCGCCAGGCATCGGCCGGGCCAGATCTTCCGCAGCTCCAAGCCCTATTCCGTCGCCGAGTTCGAGGAGATCGAGTCGCGGGAGCAGACCTACTCGCAGATCTGGCACGTTCGCGAAAAGGGGTTTTTTCACCTGCTGACGAAGTACACGCGCGGCCGGGAACTCTACTGGGAAACCAGCCCCGACGGGCGCCGCTGGACCGAGCAGCAGAAGCTCGCGGGGTTCCAGGGACACTACCAGGTGAGCCGCCTCGACGGCGACAAGGTGGGAACCGCCTTCAATTTCCATCGCGAGGGGCGCCCCGACCGCCGCACGAATCTCTACTATGCCCAGACCACGGATTTCGGGCGCACGTGGACGACCGTCGACGGGCGCCGGTTGGCCACGCCGCTCGACGAGGTCGCGAATCCGGCCCTCATCATCGATTACGAGGCGCAGGGGCTGCTCGCCTACATCAAACAGCTCGTGTTCGACGACGACGGGCGCCCGGTCATCCTCTATCTGACGAGCCCGGGCTACGAGCCGGGACCCCAGAACGATCCACGCACGTGGAAGATCACGCGATGGACCGGCGAGCAATGGGTCACCCGGCCCATCACCGCGTCGGATCACAACTACGACATGGGCAGCCTGTACCTGGCCGGCGACCGCTGGACACTCATCGCGCCGACGCTCCCCGGCGGGCAGCCGTACCACACGGGCGGCGAGGTGGGGCTGTGGGTTTCGACCGATCGGGGCGACACCTGGAGCCTCCAGCGCCAGGTGACGCGCGACAGCCCTGGCAACCACTGCTACCTTCGCCGGCCCCACGAGCCGGCCGACCCCTTCTTCGCGGTGTGGGCCGACGGCGATTCGAGCCGGCTCTCGACCTCGCGCCTGTTCTTCACCAACTCGACCGGCGACCGGCTTTACATGCTGCCCTACACCATGGAAGACGACGAGGCGGAACCCACGCTCCTTGATCCGCCCAGCCCTCCGGCGTTCCAAGGGCCCGCACGGGAAAAGACCGATTGATCGACGATCGTAGCCCGAAAGGAATCGCCATGCATCTGCGACAGTTCGCCAAGACCGGCCGAAGGGTCTCCGAGGTCGGCATCGGGACCTGGCAACTCGGCGGCACCGAGTGGGGCGACGTGCGCGACGACGAGGCGCTCGAGACGCTCCGGGCGGCGGCCGAGGCCGGCGTGACCTTCCTCGACACGGCCGACATCTACGGGATGGGGCGCAGCGAGTCGCTCGTCGGCCGGTTCTTGAAGGAACGGTCCGACCGCGACCGGTTCTTCGTGGCCACGAAACTCGGGCGCCACCCCGACCCGGGCTGGCCCGACAACTTCCGCCGCGACGTCGTGTTCCGGCATACCGAAGCCTCGCTCGAGCGGC
>Ga0334882_1002662_pt1 | contig 17656 bp, 14 predicted proteins | sample GraSluR1_MG_5_FD_207226 | JGI IMG/M metagenome (GOLD analysis project Ga0334882, IMG submission 207226) | Sludge microbial communities from methane-producing bioreactor in Wageningen University, Netherlands - Granular Sludge_15_04-R1 | ecosystem: Engineered > Bioreactor > Anaerobic >...
CATGGAGCAACATGGCCTTTTTTTTTTGAAAAAGGTAAAGAGATTTTAAGCGTTAAAGCTTTGTTTTATTCTTCGTCAACTTTTTTGGAGACTTTATCTCTACAATTTAATGGTGGGTCAGCAGGGACTCGAACCCTGGACCAATTGGTTAAGAGCCAACTGCTCTACCAGCTGAGCTACTGACCCATTTTTTTGTGAAGTAAAATTATCACTTTTGTTTTTATGAGGCAAGCACTTTCTTTAAAGCTTTTCTACAAGTAGTGTGATTTTTGTAATTTCTCCTCTTGTTATGTAATTATTTGGTTTAAATAGTTTTATAGATATAGGAACAATTTTTTTATTCAAAATTGATTCTCTAGTTTTTGGGCCGAGTAGTCCAAGTTGCTCTAGGTCATTATCTTTTTGATATTTTTTTATTATCTCTTCAAGTTCTTGATCAAATATGTTGTTCGTTTTATTACTGTAATAACCTAGTTGATTAAGTATTTCCCTGAGTTTAGCAACTTCATTGCTTCTCATGTTTAATGACAAATTTTCGTTTAAAGTATAAAAATCTTGTACAAGCCCGTTGTTTGTGTAATTTTCTGGGTATCCTTCTAAAATTCCTTCTTTTTCAAGAAAAGCTATGTATTTGTTGTGCCAATCTTTTTCTGAAACATCTACAAATGAAGTTTTTTCTGCCTTTAGATCTTTTATTCCTTTTGCTTCAACTATTACTTTTGATGCCTCTGCTCTTGTTATAAATTGATTTGGTTTGAAAATATTTTTGCCATTTTCAAAATAACCTTCAACTATTTTTAGCTGACTTGCTCTTGTTACAAAGCTAGAAAACCAATCATTTTCGTTTACATCATCGTATATTTTTTGAAATTCACTTGTAGGGATTTTATATGTATTAAGTAATATTTTTACAATTTCTGCGCGAGTAATTGCGTCGTTTGGTGCAAAAATGATGGTGTTTTTCCCATCAATTATACATCTTTGATAAAGTTTTTTTATGTTTTCGTTTGCCCAATGGTTTTCTATGTCTGAGAAGGGGATTTCAGTGTTTTCGTTTCTATCGCAAGTGAAAGCTTCTTGTCCTGAACCTGTAGGGTCAATTATAGTTTGTCCCTGTTCTTTGTCTTGAGTTTTTTGAGTAGGTGCTAAATAAATTGGTAAGACAACGCCTCCGCCGCCACCGCTTATTGGGGCAGTGTCATTGTCTGTAATAGTTGCTGTAATATTTGAAATTCCGATCCCATTAAAATTGGGGTCAAGGCTTGTTGCGCTGTGAGTAATTGTTTCTGTGTGTGTGCCTTCAACTAGTAAATCGTTTACTGCTGAAACTGTAATTGTTTGTGGAGTGTTCCAATTTAGAGGGGTGAATGTTATTGTTGTTGGAGAAACTGTTAGATTAGTAAGTGTGGATATTTGAATTTGAACATCAAAAAGAGGTTGGGTTGATAATACTAAAGTATAAGTATCTGTGATTCCTGCTTCAGAAACATTTGTAGAGCCCCCACTTTCAGACACAATTACTGAATATATACATATATTAGTTTCGATTACTTCAATTCTAAGAGTTGTTTCAGTTCCTGTTCCTCTAATTTCTGCTGTGCTTGTGGCGCAAGATGGGGTGATAGTGAAATCGTCTGAGCCAGAGGATTTAGAAATTTGGAAAAATTTTCCCGCTTCGGCGTTTAAGTTTATTTGTGATAAATTTTCTAGCGAAATATCTAAATAATTTGTTCCTGTTGTAATTTTTTTTACTTCACCACCACTTTGAAGGGTAACTGTGCTATTTACTGCGGTGTCTGCTGTTTTTAATAAAACTTGTACTGGTTCAAGTATTTTTACCGTATTGTAAGCAAAAACTGAGTTTGAAATAATTATCAAAGCTAGAAAAATTGTTGTGATTTTTTAATCATTTTTATTTATTAGTTTTCTGAAGGTAGTTCTTCGGCTAAAAGATCTTCACTCTTAATTTCTTCTTGTTCTAAGTTTTGTTCAAACTGTACTGGGCCTATGTGCATAATTTTATTATTTGGATAGTCATAAATTATTGCAAGGGTGGGGTAGATGATTAAATAATCTCCATTTTTTGAATTTGCGAAAAAGGCTTCTTGTTCTCGTTTAAGTGTTTCTGCGTCGTTTATTGTTCCTATGTTTGGTGTAATGTCTTCTGGAAGAAGTAGGATTTCTTTAAGCGAATTTAATACTATCTTTTCTATGTCTACTTGTTCTTGTTGTGATTGAATTTGTCTACCTAGTTTATAGGCTTCAATTGCGCCTGTTTTACTTAATACAAAGACTGTGAGTGTTAATAAAAATACAATTAAGATTGTTAGTATTAGTATCTTTGATTTTCTAGATTTGTTTTTTGATTTTTTGATTTGAATGTTTTTAATTGGGTTTAATTCCATTTTTTTAAGTTAATAAATTATTTTTAATGTTGGAATACTGCTATTCTCCATGATTGATTTGCTGGATTAACTGTTGAGGTGCCAAGTTTGCAAGCTCGAACTGTTATTGTGTTTGTTGCTGATACATAGGCTGTCCATGTGGTGTTTGCAAATGTTTCGATTCCGTTTGCAACTGGGGTTGGTGTTGCAGTTGAACCTTCAAGTGTTGATACTTTTAATATATTTGATGAAGAAGCAGTAGATGCGATGTTTTCTCCCATTTCAAGCCCTGATTTGTTGTTTGTGGTTATGCTCCAATTCCATTTTTGTGCGTTGTCTTGATTATTTGTTGTGTTTGCTGAAACTGCTGATGTTAAGCTTGAAAAGCTTGTAGCTTCGTCTGTGTGAATACAGTCAATCCATGTATTGTTTTCATAGCATCTAAACTTGTTTGATGTTGTGTTGTAATACATGGCTCCATTTTCTGCTGTAGGATCGGGACTTACTTTTGAACCTAGTATTAAAGTACTGCCGTCACCAGTTTTTATGTCGCCATTTACTTCAAGTGCGTAATTTGGATTAGATGTTTTTATTCCTAGTCTTTTGTTTATGTTGTCCCAAAATAAATTTGAATTGTCTTGAGAAATTGTGCCTCCGGTTCCTCCAAAAATTAGAGATCCATTATTTATGCTTGAAAGTGTTAATGCAGAAAAAACCGGAGAATTTCCTGATCCAAGTCCTATATTTGTTCTTGCTGTTGCAATGTTTGATAAATCAGATAAATTGTTTGATTTGCTTAAATAAAGTTGAAGTGGAGTTAGTAGCTCAACCCAGACTGCACCATCGAAAATATATGATCTGCTTGCCCCAAGGCCTGCATCAAGAACTATTGCCACATCTCCTGTATTTACTGATGCAAGATCTCTGTCGGAAATATTTGCAAATACATAGGTTTGATTTATTGCAAAAGAGGGGATTTGTCCTGCTGGAATTTGACCTGATCCGTCTAGTGTGGCTAGTCCGTTTGGGTTTCCTTTTTGTAAGTCAATTCTTTGATCTACTTTTGTGTCAGTATAATATTGGTTTGTAGAGCCCTCAGGAAGATTATCAGAGTTTGCGTTGATAAGAGCAGATCCTATTGATGTCCAGTTTGCGACACCATCTGAGTCGCTTTTTAAAATGTAATTTAGTATTGCCCCACTAGTGAATTTAACTGTGCCATCTACGGTGAGATCACCTGATGTGGAAATGTCTTCACCAATTTCGATTGCAGAAAATGCTGGAGAGATGCTTGAAAAGGAAATAATAATTATCGCAACTAGAAAAATTGAGATTTGTCTTTTTATTGTTCTCATTTAGAATTTATTTAGTTTTTATTTGAATTTAACCTTATGAATTATAGTTTTTACTTATATTAAAAACTAGTTTTTTATTCATAAAACTAAAAAAGCTTTTGACAAATTTGAAAATGTTTTTTTACTGGTACACCCGACAGGATTTGAACCTGTAACCCTCGGTTCCGAAGACCGATGCTCTATCCAGTTGAGCTACGGGTGCTTGATTTTGTCTGTGAAACTTTACTTCAATAGTCTTCTGCTTTCAAGTCTTAAAATTTTTTTAGATTTTTTTGTAAGATTTAACGCCTTAATCCTTTCTTGTTTTTTCACTAATATTCTTTTTTGATATAAAAAAAGACCAAGAGTTTTCTCGGCCTTTTTTATCTTTAAGTATCTATTTTTTATCTTCCCATTTTTGCCATAGTGCAATTAAAGGACTAGCAACAAAAATTGAGGAATAAGTACCAATGGCTATACCTACAGTGAGTGCCAATATAAAGTAGAAAATTGACTGAGAGCCGAGTAGTAGTACTGTTATTAGTGTTATTAAGGTTGTGAATGTTGTATTTAGTGATCTTGTGAGTGTTTCGTTTAGTGATTTGTTTGTGATTTTGCCTAAGTTTTCACCTTTTTCAAGGAGTAGTTTTTCTCTGAATCTATCAAATACAACGATGGTATCGTTTACAGAATAACCAAGAACGGTAAGAAGTGCCGTGATGAAAAGTGCGTCTAATTCTACTCCAAATAATTTTCCAAGAATTACAAATACTGCAACTGTAAATAAAACATCGTGCAGAAGTGCAATTATTGCCATAAGTCCAAATTTCCAAGATCGAACTTGTCTTGTAATTTTTCTAAATGCAATTGCCAAATATACTATTATCATTGTCATTGTTGCAATTAGGGCTATAAGTGCTTTTTCGAGAAGTGCTTTTCCAACTGTAGGTCCGATTGAAGTAAATCTTGATTCTTCCATATCAGGATAAACTTCATTTAATTTTTGAATTAAAATTGTGTGTGCTTCAGGCGAGAGGTTTTTTGTTTTTATTATTAAACCTGTTTCTCCTGATTTTGTAATAACTGAATTTGAAAGATCTGTTTTTTCGTTTAGTGAAGGTAGGATTGTGTCTTCGTTTTCACTTAGTTCTTGACTTTCTGCAATTAGTGTTTCGTTAATTGCATCTTCAAATGATTCAAGTGTGTTTTTAAATTCGGAAATATTTACTGTTTCTTCAAAATGAACTTCCATTAAAGATCCACCTTTGAAATCTGTTCCTAAGTTTAATCCAAAAATTCCAATTATTGAAAGTGAAGAAATTAGTATAATTCCTGCACTTGAAACCCAGATTTTTGCATATTTCATCCAATCAAAATTGAATGATTTTTTTGTAAGTGAAACCGAAAATAGAGAAAGCTTTTTTTCGATTTTTGTTCCTATAAATGAATAAAGGAATGTTCTTGTTATGATAATTGCTGTAAACATTGAAACTAATATACCTGCGGCTAAGTTGAAAGCAAATCCTCTAATAATAGAGCTTCCAAAATAGAACAAAATTCCACAAGTTAGAAGAGTTGTGAAGTTTGAATCTCTGATGGCGCTCCATGCTCTAATAAATCCTGAATCGATGGCTGTTTTAAGTTGTTTTCCATCTTTTAATTCTTCTTTAACTCTTTCAAAAATAAGTACATTTGCGTCTATTGCCATACCAATCGACATAATGATACCGGCAATACCTGCGAGAGTTAGCGTTACAGGGAAGCTTAACAAGTATGTAAGAAAGAAAAATCCTGCACAGCTTAAAATAAATGACATAAATTTTTCCCATCCAGTGTCTTTGTTGTTTACGATTTTGTATAGAAGGAAGAAGAAAATAAATAGTGATATAAGTAGTGCAAAACCAAACGGTAGGTTTGATTTAATAAGAGCGACAAGAATTGCAATGTATGAAATAAGAGCAAAACCTGCAACAACTCCGGGTAGTCTGTAAACAAAAATCATAAATAAAATAACCAACATAAAGCCAATAGCTCCTGCCTTTATACTTTTTGTAAGTGCTTCATATCCAAGAGTTGCTCCGATTGTATATTCTCCTGTTAGAATGATTGGAGCTGGAATTGCTCCTGTGTTTAGATCTCTTGCCAGTTTTTTTGCTTCATCTGAAGAAAAATCTCCTTCAATGATTGCAGAGCCACCACTTATTTTTGTGTTTACTCGTGGTGCTGAAATTAATTCACCTCCAACAAAAATTGCTATTTGTTTTCCAATGTTTTTTGATGTTAGTTCTTCAAATAATTTTCCACCTTCTTCGTTAAATTGAATTGCGACATAAGGCTTGAAGAAATCATTTATTTGAACATCGGCTCGAACAAAGTGCTCTCCTGTAAGCCCTGTTTCTTTCCATGGATCTGGTGTTGTTGAAAAATTTAATGTTTCGTATTTGTATTTTGTTTCTTTAACATCTGTTGAAATTTTTTCAGCTTTAATTATGTGATAACCAAACTCCGTTTTTGTAATTTCACTTATATCGCCTTCATTTTCAAGTGCAAGACCTGCTTCTGTAAACTCTGAAACATAAGGAGATGTTTTTGAAACTGGATCTTCTAGTTTTCCTCCATTTTCATTATTTGATAGATCGTCTGAATACTCTTTGGCTAAATCTTCAAATTTTGCTGGGCTTTCTGTTGCATCTAGTTTTGATTTAATTTCTTTAGCGAGTTCATAGGCTTCTTCTTCTGTTCTTGTTATTGATGCATCTGCTCTTTCTGCATCGATGTGTGAAATTAAGATATGGCTTACGCTCACTTCTTTTTCGTTTTTTACTTCTTCTTTTTTGTCTACTAGTCTAATTATTGAAAGGCCTGTGTTTTCAACAAGTTGACCGCTTGCACTGTCTACGGTGTAAGAGCCTCCCGTTTCTACTAAGCTTGAATGAATTTCATTTATTTCAAGTGTTTTTAATGCATTTGCAATTTTTTCTTGAATTTCGCTTTCAAATCTAAAATCTATTTCTTCAAATCTTACTTTTCCAGGGCTAAATTGTTCTTCTTCTTTCGAAACAACTAAGAAATTTTCTGAAGTGATTCTTTTTAAAACTGCATTTGCCATTTCCTCAACTTTTTCTTTTTCTTGTGGATCTAGTTTTTCTTTCTTTTCTTTAAACTCAAGTTGAATAGTTTTTCCAACTGTTGCTTTAGCTTTTTCAAGGCTTATGTGTTTTTTATCGTCGTCGTTTAATTCTTCAATTTTTTTATCTGTTTTTAAATATAAAGCGATGTCTTCTTCTGAAAAAGTTGTGTTTTCAGCTATTTCTACAATTATGTGTGTTTCTTCTCCAATTGTTGAGGTGTAAATGTTTGGTTCTGCTATTCCAAGATTGTTTACCCTTCTTTCAATAACTGCTAAAACACCTTCAATGATTGATTCTTTGTCTTGATTTGGTATTTTTCTTAAATCGATTTTGTAATCAAGCTGAGATCCACCTTGTAAATCGAGACCAAGGTGAACTTTTTTCTTTAGAATTGATTCTGGAGTTTTTGGGAAAATTTTTGTTTGAACTTCGTTTGGAGCATCAAACCATGCCAAAAATAATGTCATAATTATTAAGGCAATAATTTTCCAACTAAGGTACTTTTTCATTTTTACTTTAGGTTAGTTTATTTTAAATTTGTTGATTGTGTAATTCTATGTCTAATGAGTCATTGATGCCTTTTCCTTCTCTTCTATAATCATCGTGGAGTTTTACTATGTCATCGAGTTCTGGGGTTGAAACTTCGAATATTTTTGAGTCTTCGAGTGCTTCAAATCTGTGAATTGTGTTTGCGGGTGTGTTGATTTTTTCACCGCTTTCTATGATTTTTTCTTCAAGATGATCTTTGTCTGTTCCATAAGTGAGCTTGATTTTTCCAGAGTAAAGATATTGTGTTTCACTTTTTTTTTCGTGAAATTGAAGTGAACATCTGTGGCCTTTCATTATTTCGATTATTTTACCTGCGTAGAAAGGTGTTTTTGCAAACCAAATTTCTTTTCCCCATGGTTTTAATTTTATTTGAATTTCTTCCATATATATTTTTATAATATTTCTTTTATTTTTTTAACTTCTTCGAAATCTCCAACTAACAAACCTTCATCTGTGTCTGCTACTACTACATTTTTTAGCCCTAAAATTCTAACTGGTTTGTTGTTATAGGCATAAACCAAACAGTTTTCACAATCAAGAGATTTTACATCACCTTTTGCAACTATTTTTTCGTTATCTTTTCTAAGTGCATCAAAAATTGCTTTGTAATTGCCAATATCCGACCATCCCATATCTGCTTTGATAATTCTGATTTCTTTTGGATCAACTTTTTCCATAATTGCATAGTCGATTGAAATTTTTTCTAGTGTTGGATAAATTTCATTTAGGATTTTTTCTGGATCGTTGCCATCTAGTGCATCTGCAATTGTTTTCAATTTATTGTATGTTTCTGGTTTGTGAATTTTAAATTTTTCAAGAAGAACATTTGTTTTCCAAACATAAAATCCAGTGTTCCATAAAAAATTTCCTGATGCCACAAACTCTTTGGCTTTTTCTAGATCTGGTTTTTCAACAAATCGTTTAATGTTGTAAACATTTTTTGTTTCCGTTTCTTCAGCTAGTTCTACATATCCATAATTTGTGTTTGGTTCTTTGGCTACAACTTCAACAATGTTTAGCGTGTTTTCTTCTCGTGCAATTTTTTCTGCTAAAAGAATTTTCATTTGAAATTCTTTTTTGTCGGCAATTAGATGATCAGCATAAAAAACTCCCATTACTTCTCCCGGAAAGTTTTTTTCTATTGCAGAGGCAGCAAGCCCAATTGCAGAGGCTGTGTCTCTTAGTGCGGGCTCAATAATAAGATTTTCAGGTATTATGTTTGGAGCAGTTTCAAGTAGTAAATCAACTTGGTTTTTGCTAAGGGAAATGTATATATCTTTAGGATTTAAAAAATCTAAACGATCAAGTGTTTCCTTGATTAGGAATTTATCTGATACGAGTTTTTGATATTGTTTTGGTCGAGAAGCGGTAGAAAGTGGCCAAAGTCTTGTGCCTCCTCCTCCTGCTAGAATTACTGCTTTCATATCTTTTTTTAAAGTGGCAGGGATATTATCACGAATTTATTTACTTTTAAATTGACAGACGGCGTCTATTGATGTGCTTTCTTTTTGTTGTGCGGTTTTGTCTTTTTAATTAGAGAACTTGCTGTCATTTCTTTTGCTTTTTTTATTTTCATTAGCTCAAGTACTGTTGGGGCAATATTTGATAAGTTTAATGATTTGTTGTTTTTAATTTTAATGTCGTTTTTGCTTATAATTGTACAATTTACTGGGTTAAGCGTGTGTGAAGCGCAGTTTTCGCCGTTTTCATATTTCATGTACTCAGCGTTTCCATGATCTGCGGTAATTATTATTTGATAATTGTGTTTTTGAGCTATTGGAATAAGTTTTTTTAAACATTCGTCTAGGCATTCTACTGCTTTTACTGTTGCTTCAAAATTGCCACTGTGTCCTACTAAATCGCCATTTGCATAGTTTAAAAGTATAAAGTTGTAGTAATCTTTAGAAATTTCTTTTATTAGTATTTGTGTAACTTTTTTTGCACTCATTTCAGGTTTTAAATCGTAAGAAGGAACTTTTGGGGATGGAATTAAAATGTGAGTTTCGTTTTTGAATGGAATTTTATTTTGTGAATTAAAGAAAAAAGTGACATGAGCAAATTTTTCTGTTTCTGCAATTTTGAGTTGAGTTAGTCCTTTTTTTGACAAAATTTCTGATAAATTATTTTTAATTTTTGGTGAAGGAAACAAGTTTCTTTTACTTTCGATGTAAGGGCCAAATGCCAAAAAGTTTTTATAGTTTTTTATTTTTCGTGGGAACTTATTGAAATTTTTGTCTGTTAGTGCTTTTGTAAGTTGATGTGCTCTGTCGGAACGGAAGTTTGTGAAAACTATTGAGTCGTTTTCTTTTATTTTAGCATCTTTATTTAGTGATATTGCTGGAATATAGTAGTCGGTTTTTACACCTTTTTTGTATGCATTTTCAATTGCTTTAAGTGCATCGTTTTCTTTCTCTCCTTTTGCGTTTACGAGAAGTTCATATGCTTTTTTTGTTCTTTCAAAATTTGAATCTCGGTCCATGGCATAGTATCTTCCAATTATTGTAGAAATTTCACCAATTTTTGTTTTTTGTATCATTTTCACAAACTTTTTTGCCATTTTTTCTTCTGTGTCTCGTCCATCAGTTATAGCGTGAATATAAATGTTTTTTACTTCATTTTCTTTTGCAAATTTTAATAAGTTGATTAGGTGTTTTATATGTGAATGAACGCCTGCATCTGAAATCATTCCAATTAAGTGAAGACTATTTTTTTTGGCGTTTTGGATTAGTTTTTTTAGTTCTTTATTATTGAATAGTTCTTTTGACTTAATCTTTCTGTTTATTTCTTCAAGAGATTGATAAACAATTCTTCCTGCACCCATTGTATAGTGTCCTACTTCAGATCCTCCCATAGTGTTTCTAGGAAGACCTACTGCGTTTCCGTTTGTGTTAAGTAGTGTGCTTGGATATCCTGCTTTAAGAGCGTTTAGATATGGTGTTTTCGCCTTTTTAACTGCGTTGTATTTATAGTTTTTTCCTTCTCCAATGCCGTCGAGGACTATTAAAAGAACTTTTTCTTTGTTTTTATTCATTTTTTTCTAGTATAAAATGTATTTTAAGTAAAAATCGTAAATTTCTTGACCCATAAAAATAACTAGTAGTATTCCTGAAATTAAAAATGGAGCAAAGGCAATTTTTGTTTTCGATCCTGCTTTTCCCATAATAATTAAAATTACACTAACAAGTGCTCCAATTATGTATGATAAAACAAGTGCCATTAGCCCAAATTTTATGCCAAAAAGTGTTCCTATGATAATTGCCATTCTTAAATCACCTCCGCCAATCCATTCTCCTCTTGAAATAAGTATTTGAATTCCAAAAAATGAAAAAAATGTGATTGATGCGATAAGCATATCGCTTATTTCGGGGCTTCCAGTAAGGAGTGCTAAAACGATTGCAATTGCAATTGCAGGAAGGGAGAAACGATCTGGAATTTCTTGATAAAGTATGTCGTAAAATAGTATTGCAAGAAGGAAGGAAAAAAGAAAAATATAAATTATAAACTCTTCAAATATTAGCCAATTTATTGAGTAATTTATTATGTCTAGTCCAATTGAAGAAGGGATTTCGACGATAAAGTTGAATTTTATAAATGTTAATAAGAAAAGTAATGCTGTTGTGAGCTCTATCATTAAATAGCTTGGAGAAATTTTTTCTTTGCAAAATGCACATTTTCCTTTTAACATAAGCCAGCTTAATACTGGGACTAGATGCCTTTTTTTTAGTTTTGTATTGCATTTTGGGCAAATTGATCTTGAGCAAACTATCCCTTTTTTGTTTTCTCGGACTCTGTAAATTACTACGCTTAAAAAGCTTCCAATTAGTGTTCCAAAAATGAAAACAAGACTTGCAACTATTATTGTCATTGGTTAAGTAGGTTAACTTGATAAGATTTATTATTTAAAAATGAGTTGATTATGTTTATTCTATCAAGTGATTTTTTTGCTATTTCTTCGTGATAACCGAGGGAAATGGCTACTTGATAGTACTCTTTTGCGACTGAGTGTTTGTTTTCTATTTCGCTTATTTTTCCCATATAAAAGTATATTTCGGGATTTGTTTGATCAAGATTTAGTGCATAATTTAGAAATGATTTTGCGTGCTTAAGATTGTTTGTATTTATATAAATTTTGGATAATAGTAGATGTGTTTTGGCTTCCTCTGGATGTTTTTTGTATAAATTTTCTGCAATCTCGAAAGCTTTTTTAGGATTGTTTAGTTTTTCTAAATTTAAATTTATAATGTTTTCAAAAATAGTTATTTCAGTATTTCCTCTGTTTAATAATTCGTTGTATTTAGCTTCGGATTTTTCAAAGTCGTTTCTAGCATTATAAACTTCGGCAAGTTTTAGGTCTAAAAGATCTTTGTTTTTAAAATTTAGGCTTTGAGCTTTTTGAAGATAATATACTGCTTTTTCAATTTCATTGTTTGAAAAATATGCTATTCCAAGGTAGAATGAAGTTTCAGCCTTTTCGGGGTCTAGATCTCGGGCTTTAATTAACGAATCAATTGCTTCGTTTAATTTATTTGCTCTTAAATATGAGTATCCAAGCACAATCCATGCATCTCTGTAGTTGTTTTTTTCATTTATTATTGAAAACAAGTGGGGGATTGCTGAAATGTATTCATCGTTTATTGATAGAGTGTAAAAATAATATAATTTTGCAAAGAGTTTATCGTCTTTTGCATATAACTCGATTGTTTCTTTTGTCTTTATAAAGTTTTCACTTTTGTTTTTAATACTTTGGCTTGTTTCGGAGTTTTTAACTAGTTCATTAAATATTTTTATAGCATCATCGTATTTTTCATAAAGAATCATTGAAATACCTTGATAATATCGTGCCTCTAGGTGTGTTTCTGGAATGTCCCAGATTATTTTTTTAGCATCTTCTGTGTTGTTTTGGTTTAAATATGCTCTTGCTATCCCAAGTTTTAAATCATTTGAATTTGGAGAGAAAACAAGTGCTTTTTTGAAATTTTCTTCAGCGAATTCGGGCTCATTATTTTTTAAATAAGTTTCCGCGAGTCTTTTGTACGCTAAAATTTCGTTTGGATTTTTCTCTATTGCTTTTTTGTATTCTGAAATTGCTGATTTGTAATAATAATTGGCAAAAAGTTTATCTCCTTCTCTAATATGTTCTGCAAATGTTTTTGTGCTTTCGTTTTGAGTTTCTTCAGGATTGTTTTCTGAAACTAGACTTTCTTCTTTTATAATATTTTGTGTTGGGGGAGTTGTGGTTGGTGTTTTTAAATCTTTAATTTTGTTGCCAATTAAAAAAGTGGTGCCGGATATGATAATTGCCCACATAAGAATTAAAGATTTTTTTTTCATCATGTATTTATTGTTGTATTTGCTAAACAAATTGCGGCTGCAATTGCGTCGGCTGCGTCGTCTGGTTTTGGTACTTCTTTTAATGATAGTATTGTTTTTGTCATGTGTTGAACCATTTTTTTGTCTGCCTTGCCGTAGCCACATACAGCACTTTTTATTTGAAGTGGCGTGAATTCAAAGTGAGAAATATTGTTTTGTTCTAGTGTGTTTAATAGTACGCCTCTGGCTTGTGCTACAGAAATTGCCGTTTTTATATTTGTGTTGAAGAAAATTTTTTCAACAGAAGCGATAGTTGGGGTAAATGTTTTTATTAGTGTGTTTAGGTCGTCAGAAATTTGTTTTAATCTTTTTGATGGTGCAGTTTTTTTATCGGTTGAGATACATCCATAGTCGATTAAGCTGATTTTATTATTTTCTTTTTTTAGTACTGCATAACCAGTTGTGGCAGTTCCCGGATCTAGGCCAAGTATAGTCATTAAAATGAGTAAGTTAAAATAAATTTTTCATTTATCCTATCATTTGAAACAATTACAATTTTTTCACCTTTTTTAATTAGTTTTTCTTTTTTTATTATTTTTACAATTTCTTCAATTTTTGTTCTAAGGTCGCCTTTAAGTTTTTTTATTAAGACTTTGTTTATTCCCCAAACTAATGTGAGTTCTTGTGATGTTTTTTCACTTGGAGTAATAACTATTCTTTCAGTAAATGATCTTGTTTTTGTAAGTTCTCGCGCGGTATATCCAGAATTTGTGTAAGCAACAATAAATTTCGCAGAAATGTTTTCTGCTAGTTGTGATGCGTGAAAACAAAGAGCATCTGTTGGGCTTGTGTCATGAATGTAGATGTTTTTTATTCCTGCATTTGATTCATTCATCGCTTGTTCTACTTCTTCGGCAACTTTTCTAAGAGTTGAAACTGCTTTTCTTGCGTATCTTCCAACTGCTGATTCATTTGAGAGCATTATTGCGTCTGTGTGGTCGTAAACTGCATTTGCGGCGTCAGAAATTTCTGCTCTAGTTGCTCTTGGATTTTCTACCATTGATTGTAGGACTTGAGTTGCAGTTATTACTGGTTTTCTTTCTTTATTTGCAAGTTTTATCATTTTTTTCTGAATAATTGGAACTCTTTCTGCGGGTATTTCAACTCCTAAATCTCCTCTTGCAACCATTAGTGCATCTGTTGCGTTTATGATTTTTTCTAAGTTTTTTACTGCTTCGTGTCTTTCAATTTTTGCAATTATTTTTGTGTTTTTCTTGTGGCTTTCAATTATTTTTCTTAGTTTCAAAATATCTTTTTCAGATCGAACAAAAGAAAGGGCTACATAGTCTATGTCCATTTTTAGTCCAAATTCGAGATCTTTTTTGTCTTTTTCCGTTAAGCAATCTGCTGAAATTGATGCTGTTGGAACATTTATTCCTTTGTTGTTGCTAATTTCTCCACCAACAATAGTTTTACACCTTATTGCGTCTTTTGTTTTTGAAACTACTTTTAATTCAATTAGTCCATCATTTATTAAAATTTGATCATCTTTTTTTACATCATTAACTAAATTTTTGTATTGAATTGGGATTTTTGCGATGTTGTTTTGAATTTCTCCTTCTTTGTCGTCGGTTGTAAGGATTACTGTTTGATTTTTTTTAATTGTAAACTTTTTGTCTTTTATTGTGCCAATTCTTATTTTTGGGCCTTGTAGATCTTGAATAATTCCAATTGTTTTGTTTTGTCGTTTTGAGGCAATTTTTAAGTTTGTAATAATTTTTTTGTGATCGGCATAATCTCCATGTGAAAAATTAAGTCTTGCGACATTCATTCCTGCTTGAATAAGTTGTTCTAGTTCTGTAACTGAGTCGCTTGATGGGCCGAGTGTACAGACAATTTTTGTGTTTTTAGGCATAGTAAATACGGTTTTAACTTTTCAAAAATTATATTTTAATTGATTTGAAATTGAAAGAAGCTCTTTTTTTTATGGTTTTCAAATCTTTGAAATGTTTTGTTATTTGTTTTGAAGAAAATATTTTATTTTTTCTTCATCTGTTTTTATTTCGTTTGGAATTTTTGACAATGTATTTACGACATGGTTTCTGTTGAAGCCTAGGTTTACAAGGGCAAAAATTAAGTCTTCAGAGTTTTCGTTTTCGAGATTTATTGAAGAATTAAAGTTTGAAATTGTGTCAATATTTACCTTTTCTTTTAGTTCTAAAATTATTCTTTCTGCAGATTTTTTTCCAATTCCTGGAATTTTAGAAATTATTGCATGGTTTTTTTCAATTATTGCAGTTTTTATCAGGTTTATATCAAAGTTTATTATTTCCATTGCAACTTTTGGACCAATTCCTTTAACTGATAATAATGTTTCAAAAAAATCCAGTTCTTCGATTGTTTCAAATCCAAATAGATCAAAAGCATCTTCTCGAATATGGCTATAAATAAACAAGCTTACTTTTGAATTTTCTTTGAGATTATTAGAATAACTGCTTTTGAGTTTAACTTTGTATCCTATGTCGTTTTTTGTGTTTATTATTGAGTATTTTTCTCTTTTAACTAATAAAACTCCTTCTATATATGCAATCATTTTTCAAAATTGTTAAAAAAATTTTTTTTAAAGGTTGCAAACTTTCCTTCGTTTATTGAAGAGCAAATTTCTTCTGTTAACTTTATTAAAAAGTTTAAATTGTGAATTGAGAGAAGCTTAAGTCCTAGAATTTCTCCTTCAAGTATAAGGTGTCTTATGTAGCTTCTTGAATGATTTTTACATGAAAAACAACTACAGTTTTCCATTAAGGGATTTTCGTCTTTTTTGAACTTTTCGTTTTTTATATTGTGTCGGCCTAGCTTGTCCCAAAAAGCTCCATGTCTAGCCATTCTTGTTGGATGAACGCAATCGAGCATATCAACTCCTCTTTCTATCGCTTCAAAAATGTCTTCAGGTGTTCCTACTCCCATTAAATATCTTGGTTTTTCTTCACTTAAATGTGGAATTACATGATCTAACATTTCATACATTTCTTCTTTGCTTTCACCTACTGAAAGCCCTCCGATAGCGTTTCCATCAAAGTTTAAACTGTTTATGTGTTTGGCCGATTCGATTCTTAAGTCTTTAAATATGCCACCTTGAACAATTCCAAAAAGTAATTGCGGAGTTTCTTGCTTACTATTTAGCCTATCGTGTTCTAATTTTGATCTAAGTGCCCAATTGTGTGTTCTTTCCATGGCTTTGATAAAATATTCTTTTGTGCTTTTTGCGTCTGCACATTCATCAAATGCCATAATAATATCTGCTCCGAGATCATGTTGAATTTGCATTGCAAATTCAGGTGTGAAGTAGTGTTTTGATCCGTCAAGATGTGATTTAAATTCAACTCCATTTTCTTCAATTTTTACTTCAGATTTTATTGAAGTATTTTTTATGGGTCTGGAATTTTTGGCAAGAGAAAAAACCTGAAAACCACCCGAATCAGTAAGTATTGGTTTTTTCCAGTTTATCCACTTGTGAAGACCTCCCATTTCTTTAATAAGTTTATTGCCTGGCCTAAGATATAAATGATATGTGTTTGAAAGAATGATTTGAGCATTTATGTCGTTTAGCTCGTTGAAAGATAGTGTTTTAACACTCGCTCTTGTTCCTACAGGCATAAATGTTGGAGTTTTTATTTCTCCATGAGCTGTAGTGAAACTTGCAGATCTGGCGTTTTCGAATTTATTTTCAATTTTGAAATTCAAGTTGAAAGGTGTTATTTTTTACTTTAATAACCCTTTAATAACATAATTTTTTTATTTAATAAACTTTTATTTTTAAAGTTGTTTTAAATAATTGTTTTGATTTTGAATTAGCTTGTTGTCCCATTTGTAGAGTCCAATTTGGCCATCAACAAGACTTTTGTCTACTGCTGAGAGTGTATTGTTTATGGCGCCACTTATTGGCATAAGTCCGTATTGTGAAGCATAGCAAATAAATGGGGTGTTTTGAAGAATTTTTTTGTCTATTACTTCAAGTGTTTTGTGTAATCCTCTGTAAATGGATCCTGCAAGAGAGAATGGGGCTGAAAATAATGTTAATCCTGCTTTTGCTGGGGCAAGTAATATTCGCCCAAAATTTGAAGCATAAGCTTTTTTACCTTTTTTAAGTAGTTTTACTGGATGTCTTAAATCAGAAAATAGTTTAACTGTTGATTTTATGAGACCACCCACGGGAAGAATTGTGCCTTTTACTGTTCTTGATACTGTGTTTGCTGTTTCTTTTATTCCAAAACCAATTGCTTTTCCAAATTCGGTAATTTCTGGGCCGTTTGGGTAGGTTGTTTTCAAAAAGTGTTTGTCGTCGGTGGGAGAAATCGGTTCATTTATTTCAACTGAATTTTGTGTTGGATTAGCTTCTGGAGTAAATGTCGTTTGATTATTAGGGGGCATTTGAGTTTGTCTTCTGCTTTTTAAAAAATCCCTTAAACTGTCTGATGAGGGGGGAGGGGTTTTATTGCTTGATGGGCTTTTTGAAGGGTCAGTTTCTTGAACTTTTGATGGGGTTTTTGAAGGGTCAGTTTCTTTTTCGCTAGTGTGAGTTTCTTTTGACTCTCCATCTTTATTTTCATCTTTCTTTGGGTCATTTTTATCTTTAGTAACGTCTAAAACTTTTGAAACTCCTTCATTTGTATCAGCTACAATTTTACTTGTATCAGCGGATTTTACTGTTTTTTCTCTTTCATGGGGTTTTTGTGTATTTTCATTATTTCTTAGTGTTTCAGTTCCTTCTATAGGCATATTTAATTGATTTAATTTTAATATAATAATGTATCACATAGTTAATGTTTTGTAAAGTCGATAAAAAGTGAGTTTTATATAGTACACACACAAATAGGACACCATGTAGAATAGAAATGCTTAATAGCTAATCAAAACACGATGTCCCAATCAAAATTACAAAAAATTCACC
>Ga0334882_1002664_pt1 | contig 17634 bp, 16 predicted proteins | sample GraSluR1_MG_5_FD_207226 | JGI IMG/M metagenome (GOLD analysis project Ga0334882, IMG submission 207226) | Sludge microbial communities from methane-producing bioreactor in Wageningen University, Netherlands - Granular Sludge_15_04-R1 | ecosystem: Engineered > Bioreactor > Anaerobic >...
CTTGCCCTGCGCAAGTTGGGTAGGGAAACAGAAGCTGTACGTTGTTTTGATGAGCTGTTGGAGTATGGAACCAACCATATGAATGATGTGGTCCAAATCGATTACTTTGCGGTCTCCCTTCCTGACCTTCAGGTGTTCACCGAAGACCTTTCCAAGCGAAATAAGATTCACTGTCACTTCCTCATAGGGCTTGGAAATCTGGGCAGGAATAATCTGAAGGAGGCTGAAGAAGCTTTCAAGATGGTGTTGGAGTTGGACCCTGCCCATGGTGAGGCACAAAGAATGATTTTGAGCATTGTATGACAAGCAAAGCAATACGAGTTATGGTATTGTTTGCGTATGCAGGCATGGGAAGCGATCCAACGTGTTGTGGATGTAATCGAGACAGATGATTTGAGCATTGAAGAGTTGGCAGGGGTTGCCTGCTTGTCTCCCTTCTATTTTCAGCGGTTGTTCGCCCGTTTGGTAGGCAGGCCGGCAGGGGAATATGCAAGGCTGAGAAAGTTGGCCAGAGCCTCTGAATTGCTCACCGATACCGACATGAGAATTCTCGATATCGCCATGCAATTCGGCTTCTCCGACCATGCCAACTTCACCCGTGCCTTTCGCGAGGCGTATGGGCTTTCTCCAGAGGAGTACCGCTCTCATCCTGTTCGGCTCAACCATTGCATGAAGGCCGATGTCTCTGTGCAGCACACCAGTCTCGAAGAGGGAGTTGCTCTGATTACCGATGACATGGTGGTGCAAGTAAACCGCAGAAAACTGGAGAAGCCTCGTACGTTTTATGGCATTGAGGGCATACTTGCCCGACTCCGACCTTTCGGGTGGAAGAGAGACCGGCATTTCTGCTGCAGCCCTGCGTTGGGAGGAGTTTCACCAGGCATGTCCAACGAGAAAAACAGAGATAGGTGTCCTGTATATGAAACAGGAAAGGGATGCTTGTGCCACATATTTCGTGGGGAATGAGCAGCCAGGAGAGGGGAATCCCTGCAGTTTCACCCTTCCTGTCGGTGACTATGTGGTGTGCAGTTTGGAGGCCGAGAGCTTTGAGGCTCTTATCGGCTGTGCCATCCACAAGGCGATGAGGTTCATGCGAATATGGATGAAACAACACACTATAGAGTGTGGCACGTTCTCTGCTGAGTTGTATGACGGTACAAGCTCTATGGAGTTGTGGATTCCTGTTGCAGAAAACCCAGCAGGAAAGCAGATGAGAAACTTCTCGCAGCAGGTGAACAGCCCGTTGTTCGAGAGCTTGTGCTCCTATTTGGAGGAGACCTATCAGTGCAAGCCGGTGGTGGAGTTCAGCAAGTGTTCGATGCAGTACGGGTGGAACATCAAGTACAAGAAGGGTGGCAGGAGCTTGTGTACGCTCTACCCCCAAGACGGTTCGTTTCTTGCACTTGTTGTGATTGGACAGCGGGAAGCCGGTGAGGCGGAACTGCTGCTGCCCTTTCTTACCGAATATGTACAACGGGTATTCGCTCAAACAAAGACAGGTATCGGCCAGAAGTGGCTGATGATCGAGGTGACCAGTACGGCGGTGCTGGAGGATGTAAAGCAGTTGATCGCTTTGAGGCGGCCGACGAAGGGGATGGTGGTACGATGGGTGTAGTGTCTAACATTGGTTTGTTCGAGCAAGGTCGGCAGCATGTTTTGAGCATCAGGAGGGTACTGGATTTCAAGGATTTTCCCCTGATAGCGAAGGAAAGTTATACACGACTCACAGACTTTATGGCGAGCAGGAACCTGCTTCCCTCAGGCTGTCCATTTGTGTGCTACCACAATGCCGATTTGGAGCATCTGGATGTAGAGATGGGTTTCCCGATCGCTCAAGAAATTGAGTCTGAAACATCAGAAGTCCAGTGCCGCACAATTCCCGGACAAAGAGTGGTTTCAGCACTCTTCCAAGGTCCCTATGAAGAGAGCGACCCTCTGATGATGGAGATCTTCAACTGGATCGGTGAGCACAATCTTGTTCCAGAGGGAAGCATATACAACTACTACCTCAATGATGAAGAGAGACCAAGAGAAGAGCTGCTGACCAGGATCGGGGTGGTGGTTGGGTGAAAATTTGACTTGATCAGTCTAGGTATAGCTCTTAGGAGCGAGAATCCTTTGTTGCTGGGGTTGGCTTTTTTATTTTATTTCTTACAAAGGATTGCATCACAATAGTCTTGAACTTTAGGACCAACAACAATAATATCGCCTTTCCACCAAAAGAACGTAATGACACACATTTCCTCCTTTGCTATACTTCCTGCAAAAGGAGGTTACGTATGCTCTGCATTGCTTCATCTCCATGCAAGGTCTGACACGGACGAAGCTGCATGGAGTCGTAACCTCTCTCGTCCCAAGGACTTTGCATATTCCTGCCTAATTCAACAATCAAGGAAGCAAAGTCAGTATGAAATCAAATACACTCATTACCCGGGATTTACAGGCATTTCTCTTGCTCTGGAATACCCAGTCATTCTCTCAACTCGGCAGTTCGCTGACCAGTTTCGCCCTGATCCTCTATCTGTACGAAAAAAGCGGGTCTGCACTGTCAACAGCGCTGTTATCCGTGTGTTCGTATGCACCATATATTCTCTTGAGCATGTTTGCAGGAGCTCTCAGCGACACCTGGAACAAGAAACGGACCATGCTTGTCTGTGACAGCCTTGCGGCAATCAGCACGATTGTTGTGTTTGTCCTGCTACAGACAGACCACCTGCAAATCTGGCATCTCTATGGCTTGAATGCCGCAAATGGGATTATGAACACCGTACAGCAGCCGGCTGCGGAAGTTGCAGTCAGCTTGATAACACCCCGTACGTTGTATCAGAAGGTCAGTGGTCTGAAGTCCTTTTCGAATGCACTGAACACCATGCTCACACCCATAATCGCCACTGCTCTCTATGCCTTTGCAGGCATGCAAGCGATTATTCTTGTGGATGTCTCAACATTTCTCGTCGCCTTCATCGTTCTCTGGACTCTCATTAGAATCCCGCAGCAGAAGCCTGTTTCCAACGCTGCAAACGAATCGGTTCTCAAGGCTGCGGGAGAAGGGATACGCTATCTCAAACAGAATCGCGGCATCCTGAATTTGATACTCTTCCTTGCCGGCATCAACCTGACCGCCTCGATCTACAATGCAGCACTTCCTGCAATGTTGCTCTCCCGAGCAGGAGGAGGAGCAACAGCACTTGGATGGGTTACCACGGTTACCGGATTTGCAACCCTGGTGGGAAGCATTGTGGCTTCTGCAGCAAAGGCACCCAAGAGCAGGGTGAAAGTCATCTATTGGTCGCTGTTGTTCTCAATGAGTACCGAGAATTTCCTGCTCGCTTTCGGGAAATCGGTTCCAGTGTGGTGCATGGGTGCCGTACTCGGATGGATTGCTATTCCTCTTATGGGAACGAACCTGGGTGCCATCCTAAGACTCCATATTCCTATCGGGATGCAAGGTCGAGTGTATGCTACAAGGAATACCCTGCAGTTCTGCACCATACCATTAGGGTATTTGCTGGGCGGGTTTCTAATCGACCAAGTATTCGAACCCTTCGTTGCCGGACAGGCACCGAATGCCTTGCTGAACTTCCTGTTCGGCTCGGGCAAAGGTTCGGGAGCTGCGTTTCTCTTTGCAGTGATAGGGTTCATCGGTGTGGCAACGTGCCTGGTTTTCAGCAGGAACCGAGCAATATGGAGTCTTGAGCAAGAAGAACAAACAGAAGAAACGTAATACAATTTTCTTTTTTTTGGTTTTGGGGGAGTGAGCGTTGGTGGCTCATCTCCCCCAATTGTCTTTTTACTGATAGCACTGCCATGTATACCAAAAACCTATTCCATTATACCCAAGAGCTCGACACACAACGGATGAAGCTGGGCATTGGCGACGATGCCGATTTTCTCTGAGACAAAGGGATTCACAGCCTCTCCTTGGAAGGAAGTCACCACTCCTCCCGCTTCCTGGACCAGGAGCATTCCGGCTGCAACATCCCAAGGTTTCACATTGAACGGGATATAAGCGTCCTGCTGGCCATCGGCTACTTGGCAGAAGCCCATGACCGAGCAACCGTACGAACGTACTTGTCCAACTACATTCAACAAGCCTTCGGCATGCTTTCGATAGTTATGGCGGTAGGATAAGGCACCAAAATCAATATCTACACGGGCTTTCTCCAAGCTGGCGACTTGAGACACATGGATGCGCTTGCCGTTTCGAAATGTACCGGAGCCACGCTCTGCCAGAAACAAGTCCTGAGAGACAGGGAACAGAACACCTCCGGCAACTGGGTTGCCGTCAACCAGAAAGCCGATGCTTACCCCGAATTCAGGGAAAAGCCCGCGCAGGAAATTCTGCGTCCCATCAATGGGATCGACCATCCAGCACCGAGAGGGGGGGGAGCCTTTGAAATAATCCAATCCGGACTCTTCCCCGATGAGGACATCAGCAGGAAAGATGTCCATGAGCTGTTCAACGATACGTTTTTGGACGGTAATATCCACTTCAGTCAAGAAATCAGTCGGACTGGCTTTCGTCGATACGACAAGCGAGTCCCGCTGTCCATACCGCTCCACCACATAGGCGGATATATCGTATAGTACTGCCTCGATAGCGGAAATCTCATTCATTCGATGCTCTCCCCTTTTCTCTTCCTGCAAGTCGCTTAGATCCGTAAGCCTTTTTGGTCAAACACGTGGATCATGGTAAGGTCGACCACCATATCGACAGACTGTCCGTTCTCAAAGCAAAGAGAGGGAGGTGTCACCACATAGAACTGATTGTCGTCGACAACAATGCTCACAATCTGCTCAGGGCCGGTAGGCAGAACTGCTTTTATATGACCCTTGATGCATGTCTGGTTTTGTTTGAGCGGGTGGGGGTCGTCAGAGCGCTTCAGGGTAACAGCCTCAGCCCTGAACCCGACTTTACAGATGCGCTGATCATCCGCATCCATCCGAATGAAGGCAGCTACAGCTTTCTTGAAAGGCGCCTTCCATCGTTGGCCTTCCAGATCGGAGAACCCCACCATGTTCATCGGTGGACTCCCTACGAACGTAGCAACGAACTCCGTTGCCGGCTTGAGATAGATGGTCATTGGATCGGCATATTGCTCCAACTTACCTTCCTTCATCACCGCAACATGGGTCGCCAGGCTCATCGCCTCCAACTGGTCGTGGGTAACAAACACGATGGTGCTGCCCAACCGTTCGTGCAGTGACTTCAACTCCGAACGCATCTCCAAGCGCAGGGCTGCATCCAGGTTGGACAACGGCTCATCAAGCAAAAGAATACCCGGCTGCACTGCCAACATTCTTGCCAAGGCCACCCTTTGCTGCTGTCCACCACTGAGTTCGGCCGGGTAGCGTTTTCGATAGGCCCCCATCCTGAGCAGGTCAAGGGATTCATCGACGATGCGGCTTCGCTGCTCTTTGCTGATCTTTTTCAGTTTCAACCCGAAATCTACATTTTCCTGGACCGTCATATGAGGCCACAGGGCATAGCTTTGGAATACCAATCCAAGCTTGCGGTGCTCAGGACGGACAAAGATATTTTGCTTTGGAGAGTCGAAAATTTCACCTCCGATGGTAATAACCCCATCATTGGCCCGCTCCAAGCCCGAGATCATCCTCAGCGTAGTCGTTTTTCCGCAGCCTGATGGACCAAGGAGACAGACGAAGCTTCCTGGTTCAAAATTCAGGGACAGGTCGTCTACGGCAATGACATCACTGGTGTACTTCTTTACAATATGCTCAAGTTTTATATCAATCATGGTTATCCTCTTCGTTTTTCAGGTGTTCAGCCGCCGATACCTTGGGCAAGACTGGTCTTGGTCAGCCGCTGTGAGACTGCAGTCAGCAGGAAGGTCACAAACGCAATGATGAGAATCACCCCGTTGGACATTTGCATCAGGGCATTGTCGGTATAGCGGATTGACAAGGTGGTAAGCACTTCCAGACCGGGAACTGCCAGCATGATGACCAGGCTCAGCTCCTTCATGCCCTGGATGAATGCCAAAAGAATGCCGCTGAACAGCGAGCGCTTCTGGATGGGAATCACAATCTTGAACATTCTCGTAAACCAACCGGCGCCCAGTATCATGGCCGCTTCTTCAGGCTCGGCACCCATCTGTGCCATCGAGCTGATGCTTGAGCGTGTCGTGAGCGGCAAATACATGACGCTCATGGCCAATATCATCAGGAGCAACGTTCCATAGAGGGCGGGAATCGGTCCCCTGCCGGTGGCAAACAGAACCAGGTACGCTGCACCAAAACCAATCCCAGGCACCAGATACGGCAGAAAGGAGAGATGTCTCAGATACTTGCTCAGGCGGTACTGTTGGAGACGCACGACTGCATACCCCACCAAGGTTCCCAGCGTTCCACAGATCAGGGCCCCGATTCCTGCAACCTTGATGCTCGTCCATGCAACGGACAGAAGCGTAGGGTCGCGAAGCAGGCCGGGAACGGCTTCCCTGACCCGGGTTTCCTCTGCAAACCAAAACTGCAGGGTGAAGTTGTCCTTGACGAACCACCCCGGAGTCACCATGAAGGTGGAAAGTGCAAGGATGCTCAATGGAAGGACGATGACTACGAACAAGAAGCAGCCAACCAGCAAGTTCATGGGTATCTGCATCGGCCCCAAGGTAAAAGGTCTGGACATCTGGCCCTTGCCCCCCATGGTTACATACCGCTTGTACTCCCTCAGTACATAGACATCGAGGGCTACCAACAGGGCTCCGATGATGAGCATGGCCAAGGCGATGACCGCCATCACACCAGGCTCTCCTGATTGATAGGTGAAATACAGAGAGGTGGACAAGGTGTTGAACCGAACAGGCCTTCCTAGCGTATAGGGGGTGCCGAAGGTACCGACAGTACGCGCGAAGGTCAACAGGATGGTTGACATAATTGCCGGCTTCATGACCGGGAGCAGGATGTGGATGGCTGTCTGAAGTTTGTTTGCTCCCAAAATCTGTGCCGATTCTTCCATCTGGCTGTCAATTCGTTGGAATGCATTTCCAAACATAAGAAATGCCAAGGGGAAATAATGCATGGTCAGGCAAATGATGATGGGAAGCGGACCATAGGCCAGGTAATCGGGGATGGTAAATCCCATCACCTCCAGAATCCCAGGAGCTCCTGCCTGTTTCCTGTTTTTGAACAGGGTGATCCACGCTGCAGCATAACTCCATGATGGGAGCATGAATGGAACAACCGCCAAGGTGGCGAAAATTCTTTTCAAACGGATATCCGTACGGGTAATGATCCAAGCCAGGATGTAACCCACTATCGTCGTGCACAGGGTAATGCAGGTTGCAATCACCAATGTGTTCATCAACGGAGAAAGAAACAATACACTGGAGACCCTTGAAGCCAAAGCCCGCTGAAAGTATCGCAGCGTAAATGCCCCTTCCTCCTGCTGGAAATATGATACGTCTATCGAATGAACCCGTACTGATTCAGTAATCAGCATGACGACCGGTATTGCAATGAGATAAGTAAGGACGAGAGCCAATATCAGACCAAGCACCATGGTCGGATTGATGGACCCTTTCTTTTTGATGAGTGCATGCATGCCCTCGTGGGTACTGAAGCGTTCTCGCAGGTGTAGTTTCACTGGTTTCTCCCTCGAACAGTAAGACCTGGATCAGGGCGCATGCAGAAAGTCTGCATACGCTCTGATCCAAAGAGAGTTGTGCGTTGTCCTATTTCTTTTGTGACATCAGCCACATATCGATGAGATCGCGTCGAACCGCTGCCGATTGCATCGGATCGAACATCAACAGAACATCCAGCCACTCTCCCCACAAGGATGTATATGGGTTGCTGGCACTAGCTGAGATGGTCTGGTTGGGTGAGAATCCACCAACTACATTGGTCCACGGGAAGCTTCCCTCTTCGGTGAGCAAAAAGCGTGCCCAGAGTCTTGCAGCATTGGGATGAGGGGCGTCGACCGGGATTACCATATACGTGGGCATGGCAAAACCTACGGCCGGGATGACGTTGGGATCGAACCCAAGATGAAGATTTTGTTCCTTGGCATCCCGATGACGGGTCAATGTATGAATGCCGATGGGAGGATTGGTTTGTCCAGGGGACCCTATGGCTTTCGCTACTTCCGTGTCGTGTTCAACGGCGATGGGGCTGTTGGCGAACAGCTGAGCCACCCACTCCCACCCTGCGTTTTCGTATTTGGTTACGAGCTTCTTGTTGTAGCGCTGCTCATACGCAGCGGCAAATTCATCGCCGTGGTCGATCGCAGCTGCAAAGAAATGCCACATATAAGGTTGGATCTGTGGGTCGCAGGTAACAAACCGGCCTTTCCATTGAGGTTCGGTCAGTTCCCACAGATTCTTGATCGGGGACTGTGAATAGACAGCAGAGTTATACCCAATAATACACGGCTGCCAATACACAACCTGAGGATACTCCTCTTTGTCATCGATGTACTGGGCAAGGTCGGGTGGAGTCCAGGATACGGTCATTCCCTTGGGTATAAACTCGGAGAGGATTATAGCCCCATCGTCCATACCCAGAATATCGACTTGGACGTTTTTCGCCTGGACTTCCCTTCGTAGACGTTCGATGTTCTCCGAGTCATCAAACCGCGGACTCGCAACGGTCTTGATCCCGTACTTGGCTTCAAAGGCCTGTGCTGCCTGCGGGGCTCGACCCGACTGCCAACGTGCGACCAGTGACCCTTCCGCCTGTGCTGCAGCTACGAGTTTGTCATAATCATACCCTTCAACAGTCCAGAAGGGCTCTCCTTCAAACTGCGGAGTTTGAGGAGCTTGTTCCTTGGTACCTGCTGCGGTGAGGGGAAGGAGCAGGAGCAATCCGATTACGAGCATGATGAGAGTAGAATGCAAAACCTTTCTTTTCATGATGCCTCCCTTTGTTTTGTGCAGTATCTCACCTATTTGTTATGCCGTCAAATACATTTTGTATGTTCAGTATTGAACTATCATGAATCACCTCGTATACTGCTTTCTAGAGCATGAGAATATAGGGCGGGGGCTTTAACCTGATGAATATGACAACCGGACAGAGTGTACTGGAAAGACGGAAGGATATACCTCTCTACAAGCAGTTGAAGGCTGCTTTGATGGTATGGATCCAGGAGAGTGAGAATGGAACCCCCCTGCCGACTGAAGAGGAACTCTGCCGCCAGTATTCCGTGAGCAGACAGACGGTTCGTCAAGCAGTACTCGAACTGGTTGATGAGGATCTTGTCTCTCGACGGCCAGGGCAGGGTTCGTTTGTCAAAAGGAAAAAAATCAGCCGCGACACTCGTTGGGCGTTGGAGGATTTCAACCGTGAAATGCGTTTCCACGGTTTGGAACCGGAGACCATCGTGCTTTCTTTGACGGTAGAGAAGAGCCTGGACTTTGTGTCAAGGAATCTGGGAATAGCCACACAGGAAGAGGTTCTGGTTATCAGACGGCAGAGGTTTGTTGATGGGTGGCCGGTGGTCATTCAGCAGTCCTATCTGCCTTCACGTCTCTTTCCTGATTTTAAAGAGAAGGAAAAAGAGCTTGAAAGCCGTTCGATGCACTCGATCATCGAGCAAGACTACAAGTATGAGCTGCAAAATGCCGAGCGCACCGTTGAAGCCATACCGGCTCCTACCAAGGAGGCTGAACTGCTCAAGATTGCACCAGGCAGCCCGGTGCTCTATAGTACGAGCATATGGAAGACGCATGAGGATGTGTGTGTTGAGTATGTTCTGGAGTGGTACCGTGGAGACCGCAGCCAATTCAATATCCAGCTGAACAGAAAGAAAGAGCCTGCAGTCTAATAGTGCAACCAGTCACTATGGCACTCCCTCCCAAAACCAAGGATCCTAAGTCAATGCAAGGCGCTTAATAATCTTGGATTTCCAATAGCTACCTAGCAGCTGAAATGATACAGTACCGCTGGTTGCTACTCTTTCCTGTATCAGATAAAGAGCCAATGTTTGGTCAAATTTCCATAACGCAGATGGCAGTCCGTTTTTAAGCTATTTCTTCACTTTAGTAATGCTCAACGTACAAAGTGGATCGACCCGTTAATGGCCTGGACACCCTGCTCACCATCGTCGGTGCTGCATCCTTACAGGCTGCCACCTTCAATAATCCTGGGTGCGAAAGAAACGCACTTCGGGACCCTCTCCTGCTTTCGGACATTTTCCTTCACCAAAAGAGCGGCTTCCTTTCCCATCTCCCTGCTATGATAGTCGACACTGGTAAGCGTAGGGGTGATCAAGGTGCAGGCATTGCTTCCGTTCATCGAAATAATATGCACATCCTTTCCAACGGCAATGTGCGCCTCGCTGAGCGCTTTGATCACACCGATGCCAATGGGATCGGTAGCGGCAAAGATTGCCTGGGGAATCGGGTCCTTGGTCCTGTCCAGGTACTCCTTCATGGTCCGATACCCGGCATCAAAACCAAAACCGTCACATTCAAGGTACTCCTTGAGCGTCAAATCCTGATGGAGTTCCAAGTAGTTCCGTACATGGGTGATTTTCAAAAAGTCCCGGGGAATCTGATAATGATCGGTGCCATCAAGAAAGAGCAATTGGGTATACCCTTTTTCCCTGATTGCATTCAAGGCAAGATGAACGCATAGGTTGACGTTGTAAGTGACTGTGTCAAAACATTCCGGATAGAAATTCAATTTCCCTACGAACACAATATTGTCATTGCACACAAGCTTTTTGATATGCTCGATGTCAGACGGACGGTAATTACCTATTACGATAACCCCCGAATACGCTTTATCCTCCGCTTCAAGCTTGGAAATCGATACAAACCGGCATATATCCCCATTCTTTGCGATTATTTCCTCGATGCCACTGCGAATGGAAAAATAATAGCCGTTGTCGACATGATCGTGGAAATGATCCTCCTTGTGAATCACAAGGAACTCCTCGCTCTTGTCCAAGGCTTTGACTTTTGCATACCCCATGGAGAGTGCAATCTCATAGATTCGCTTTCCGGTCTCCGTGGATATGGAGAGCGAAGGATCCTTGTTGAGGCAACGTGAAACAGTTGCAGGAGAAACATTGGCTGCCTTGGCAATATCCTTGATACGAACCATAATCACCTCTTTCTGGCTTGAAACATCTCGGGTTCATCATATTCGAACATATCGACACCCGTCTCGATGGCGTAGTCGATATGTTTTTGATCCCGCAAGATTGCACCAGAAACATAATACCCGCTTCTCTGCAAGAGTGCAATTTCATCTTTTCCAAGATTATAAACATACGAAAGGTACACCATCGCATCCAGCTCACGCATCAGGGAGACTGGATCGCGCGGAATGAAGGGGACGATAAGGCCGATTTCAAATTCAGGATTCAACCGCTTGAGGGCGGCAAGAGCCTTATAATTCACCCCGAACGCCTCCACATTGGACAGCATGCCGGCACCCTTCACAATCTCATTCATACGCGGCATGAGTTCAAGCTCAAAGTCGCCGGTCATGCAGTAGTGGCTCTTGATCTCCAAGGCGAAATACACCCCGTTCTCCCGCCCCCACTGCATGACGTGCTCCAAGGTGGGAACCTGGTAGTTCCGACTGAGCTCTTCATACGTATGATCCTGCACCAATCCAGGAAGCCCTGTCTTTTCCAAAGTCTCGATATCATGGAAAATGACGGGAACCTTGTCCCGAGTCAATTGCACATCGATCTCAAGATAGTCTGCGCCTCGCAAAAGGCCCATCTCCATTGCAGGGATTGAGTTCTCCTGCTCTTCACACCGGCAGCCGCGATGACCGCCGATGAGAGGAAACCCATTGCCTGCGTTTCTGTGCTGTTCCAGTAAGCTGCGCACTCGATACTCCTTTAGAACAGGACGCAGTTCCGTCCCCCCGGCATTTCAAACACATTGTATCTGCTGCCGAGACCAAGATACACAGTACCCTTCTGCTTTGCGAGAGCCGCAAGCTCAGCAAAGCGCGATTTGTCCGGGTAAGAGACCCGCAGCGAATCATTTCCGACCGTCCCATAAACCAGAAGATCTTTTCCAAGATTCTCAACGATGCGCACCTGCATGGAGAGCGGATGGGCCTCATCTTTTTCGAACACGAATGACATGAGATGGGAACGGATGCCGAGCTTGACCTGCTTTCCTGTAAGATCGGAGTCCAGCTTCATCACACACTCCAACGATGTGCCACCGAGGGAGAAGCGGGTTCGGTCAAGCATGGTCGCATGCATGAAGTTCATCGGGGGATTGCCCATGAAGTTTGCAACAAACAAGTTGTTCGGACATTCGTAGAGCATGTCCGGGGTATTGTATTGCTGGATCTCCCCGCCGTCGAGAATCGCTATCTTGTCCGCAAGGGCCATTGCTTCCTCCTGGTCGTGAGTGACCAGGATTGCCGTAACCCCGAGGTCCTGCTGGATGCTCTTGATGACCTCGCGGATTTCTATCTTGAGCCGTGCGTCAAGGTTCGACATCGGCTCGTCAAGCAAAAGGATCTTCGGTTCCTTCACGATTGCACGACACAAGGCGACACGCTGCTGCTGCCCTCCTGAAAGCTGTGCCGGCTTTCGATCCAGCAGGTGGTGTATCTGAAGCTTGTTTGCGACATCCCTTGCCTTTGTATATCGCACGTGCTTCGGCACCCCCTTCTGCTTCAAGGGAAATGCAATGTTGTCCAGGACCGTCAGATGAGGATACAGGGCGTAGGACTGGAACACCATACCGATGTTTCGATCCTTGGGAGCGGCCTTGGTGACATCCTTTCCATCAAACAGGATCGTTCCCTCCGTAGGGTCGAGCAATCCTGCCAAACAGTTGAGTGTCGTGGACTTTCCGCACCCCGAAGGCCCGAGCAAGGCTATGAACTGCCCATCCTCGATTTTCAGGTTAAACTTCTCCAATGCGACTACATTGCGGTCGAATACTTTTCTCAGGTTATTGATTTCAATCATGCGGTGCCTTTGCCTCCCCCGATATTCCCTTCCATCAATTGCTTCTGGGTGATTACAAAAAAGATAATGACAGGGATCATGTACACGATGCCCATCGCTGCTATGACGCTGTATGGAGCGATCATCTGCTCATTGCGTGTCAGTGCGCGGATATAAGTCGCCACCACCGGGGTCTTGTTTCCGAAAAGCAGCGTATTGAACAGAATGAAGTTCGACCACGCGGACAAGAAGGAGAATACCGCGATGGAGACGATTCCCGGCTTGACCAAATAGATGATCACCTGCCTGAATCCCGAAAAACGGGTACAGCCGTCAACCAAGGTGGAATTCTCTATATCGCGGGGAATGGCATCAAAAAAGTTCTTGATGATGAAGGTGGAGCCGGGAAGACGGAAGGCCAGGGCAACAAGAACGACCCCTTTGAGGGTGTTCACAATATGCAAGGCCATCAGTACGTACAAGACTGCTATCAACAAAAGCAGGGTCGGAAACATTCGCAGGACGAGCAACGATGTCTGGATGGTCTTCCTCCCGAAAAAGCGTAATCGAGAGAGGGCATACCCTGCCAGCATGCTGATGACAACCTCGGAGCTTGTCACCCCGAAGGTGAAGATCATGGAGTTCTTCAGGGCCGGCAACATCGATTTGATCGTCGTCTGGTCACGAAGTTTCATCTCACCCCAGACAAAGCTGAAGTTCTCCAAGGTAAGACTTCCATCCTTGATGAATGCCAGGGAAAAGAAAATGATGAACATGAATACAATGGGCATGATGAATACAAACATGACCGCAATAGCGATGTTCTGCTTCTTCCTCTCCGAATGTGTCAGGTTTTGATAAGCCATTTACTCCTCACTTTCCTTTCTTGTCCTTGAAGCGAACAACCAAAGCAGCATGATCATGAACACGACGAGGATCAAAAGAACGGAGATGGCGGCACCATAGCCGTATTGCTGATCAATGAAAGCCTTGTGGTATGCACTCAACGCCCAGACCTCCGTTCGATTGAGCGGTCCGCCGTTGGTGATAAGAAGGATATTCAGATAGTTGGTCATCAGGCCCAACGTCTCCCACATGATGATGAACTTGATATGCGGACGAATATTGGGAATGATGATGGTCTTCACGATTTCCCATTCACTTGCACCATCCACGTGGGCAGCCTTGAATTGGTTCTCCGGGATGCTTCTGATTGCCGAAGAGAAGATGATGGCCCCGTATGCAAGTGATACCACCACTTGTGCAAGGATAATTACTTGGAAAGGGTACTGCGCTATCCAGTTTATGCTGGAAAAATCCTTATTAAAGAAGCGCAGGACGCTGTTGATGAAGCCTGCATCGCTGGCATCCAGATACCAAATCCAAAGCACGGAGTACACCACGGAGGGAGTAATCATGGGGATCATGATGATGGACTTGAAAAAGCTCGCCCATCCGTCACTCTTGATGAAATACGTGGTGAGGGTCGCAATGAACAGGTCGAGAACGACGATGATGAACATGGAAATAAAAATGTAGAGAATCGTGTTTCTCAGGATGAGAAGCGTATTCGGATCTTTGAAGATCTTTCCATAATTTTCAAATCCAACGAATTCCCAGAGAAAGGAACCATCGAGATTCGAGAATGACATGACAATCGTCAGGATTGCCGGGGCAATGTAAAAAATGGAGATAAGGACAAGAAAGGGAGAAAGAAATGCATATCCTTGTAAATGCTTACCTTGCATGAGAGTTCCTCACATACAGGATGGAGGCCGAAGCCCCCATCCCTTCATTGGTTATTTGAACACGACATCCTTCACATTGAGCTGAATCTGGACTTTCATATCCGCGACCGCCTTTTCCGGGGTGGTCTGTCCAAGTTCAAGGGCGACAATCTGCTTGAAGAGTTCCGACCGGTACGTAGAGATCCCATAGATGGAAGGAACGGTGATTGCATAGTCTGCAAGGTAGGCGACATCCTTGATGATGGGATTGGCAGCCATCTGGGGATCGCTGTTCGCAGCAATGACGGACGACAGCGAATTGATTTTTGCGGCATGGCGTGCCAACAAATCGCTTGAACCGTTTGCCAGTTCTGTAAAAAGGTCAAGGCAGATTTCTGGATACTTCGTCTTTGCCGAGATGCCGATATACTGGGGAGCTGCAACCACAAACGGCTTGCTGGAATACTTTGAAGCAGGGAAGAGCACAAATTCCTCCTGGGCTGCAAATTGCTCATTGGTGAGCTTGGCAGCGGATGCCACATACGAACAGGAGTAGATCGGTCCGTAGTAGGCGAAGCTTTCGCCGGTTCCAACCATGGTATTGATGGTTGTCCAACCCATTTGGTTGAGGTTCGGAGGGGTAATCTTTGTCACATTGGCATTATCATAAGTCATCTTGAAGAAACGCGTCAGCCCTTGCTGATCGAACACCAAGGATCCTTTTTCATCGTAATACTGCCCGCCAAGGACATTGAGAATATCCAGGAAGTCGGAGCCGGCTCCCGGTCGGTGTGTAAGCCCGTATTTGGCTCCACCTTTATCCACCACTTCCTTGCAAAGGGACAAGAAATCCTCAAAGGAGAATTCACCTGATTGAATTCGTTTGGGAAGCGCCTTGATCTCAGCATCACTCCAGCCGATGGTCTTCAGTACATTCCTGTTATAGTAGATTACACGCACCGGAAGGTCTGGAGGAAATGCATAGACTCTCCCATTCTCTGTTGCTGCAGCGAAGACGTTCTCTACGAACTTCGAGCTGTTTGCCTTCACCATATCAGTCAGGTCGAGCAACAGGCCGGCCTTGATCAAGCCTGCGGGGTCGCTCATTGCAAAGATGTCCGGTGCATCATTGATTTTATGGGCAAAGACGATATTGTTTTGATACTCCGTCCAATCGATGGTCTGGTAGTCCTTTTCGAAGGCAATGGTGATCGGCTTGCCTTCTTGCTCGTACCTCGCATTCACCCTTGCAGCGGCATCGACTACAGCTTCAGGAATCGTGGTGAAATCCATGTTATGCGAGATTCTGAGGGTAACCACTTGTTTTTCGGCTCCCTTCTGATTTGTTTCTTGTGCGCCTGCTCCATACACAGAACAAAGCAGCAGAAGCGACAAGGCCAATAGAACCAGTGTCTTTTTCATTCGTTTTCTCCTTTTCGTGGTTTCCGGATAGTAAATTTTTTCACATATCCGATAATTTCTATGCACAGGCTACCATCAATATTGGTTTTTAACAATCAAAATCGTATTATTACACTAAATTTTCATAGTTATGAATTTTATTTTCATTTTGTTGCAATTCTATTAATTCATGCTATGCTTCATATCATGAATGAAAACACCTATTCCATCATTGGAGATTTCCACACTCATACCCTGGTAAGCCAACATGCATACAGCACGATTGGAGAGCTTGTAGAAGCCTCGGTCAAACGAGGATTTCAGGCAATCGCCATAACCGACCATGGCCCTGAAATGCTCGACGGAGCGATTTCACACCACTTCTTGTGCATGGATGCACTACCTCGGACAGTTGGCGGCATCCGCCTGTATAGAGGGGCGGAGGTGAACATTAAAACCTTTTCCGGCAGGATCGATCTCCCCGATTCCATTCTCAGAAACCTTGACTTCACGATTGCTTCCTTCCACATTGAAGCCATCATCCCCGGATCGGAAGACGATCACACCGCTGCATGGCTTGCGGTCGTTCGCAACCCCTATGTCGATTGCATGGGACATGCAGGCAATCCGCTCTACCCGTTTGATCACGAGCAGGTGATCAAGGAGGTGAAAAAGCAGGGAAAGACCATGGAGATCAATGCAAACTCATTTCTTGTACGCAAGGGAAGCGAAGAAAACTGCGCCCACCTGATAAGACTCTGCAAAGCATATGAAGTGCCGGTGATGGTCAGCAGCGATGCCCATAATGCATGGACCATAGGAGAAGTGACTCCGGCCTTGAAACTCTTGGAGCAAGAGGATTTCCCTCCTGAATTGATTCTCAATCATACCTTCGAAGGTATCTGCTCATTCATTCAAAGAAGGAAGGGTGAGAAGCAACAGGCTTTGTAATCGACAAAGCCTAAAAAGAAGGGCAAGCAGAGAGCCGCTTGCCCACAAACCATTATACGCTGACCACCCTGCCTTCATACGGCTCTAGAACCACTGACAAAGGCTCAGGTGCTTGGGTGAACTGTATACTGATGGTTGCCTTCAGGTCCGTATGGTTGTTTGCCACAACCAGGTGATTCCCATTGGTTTGCAAAAGCCTCAGCACCACCCTCGTACGGGAAGGCTGTCTGCTGTACGAATAATCGATGCGCTTGATGGCGTCATAGCCTGCCGCATCCAAAAGACCTGCCAGATACGCACCCATCTCTTCATCACCTGTTGTCTCATAGTGCAACGAGGCGAAGGTCCCGATCCAACGTATAGTTCCTTTACCCAGTTGGCGGGTGATGATCGCAGGTTGTCCATCCTCAAAGGTTCCTTCACATGCAATTGCATCATCAGATGCAACCAACTGCCTGTAGAGGGAACCCTTGACGGTGCCATCGGTTGTTTTAATATCGATTGCCTGGTTCTCGGCGGCAGCCTGAATCTCTACATGCTTCATATCCATCAATTCACCCAAGGCTTGCTGCTGCAGATCAATCTCCCCGTTTGCCCGGTACAGACCGGCTCCGGCTTCAAGAATAAGCGTTCCTCCCTCCTGGACAAACTGCTTGAACA
>Ga0334882_1002672_pt1 | contig 17609 bp, 15 predicted proteins | sample GraSluR1_MG_5_FD_207226 | JGI IMG/M metagenome (GOLD analysis project Ga0334882, IMG submission 207226) | Sludge microbial communities from methane-producing bioreactor in Wageningen University, Netherlands - Granular Sludge_15_04-R1 | ecosystem: Engineered > Bioreactor > Anaerobic >...
AGATCTGCCTGAATTTGTTTCACAACAAAAGCGATGACGATAGCATCATCAATGTGACCGATAACTGGTATAGGATCCGGTAAAAAGTCAACAGGTGAGACAAAATAAATTAACCCCGCAACAACCAGCACAATACTCTTCCATGGGACATCTGTATATTGGTGATTATAGTAAGCTCGGGCCAGTCGCATTAACGCTGATAGATAGCTCCAAAATTCATCCAATTTTTCATCCAACTGATCCAATGGCCCTTTGTTCTTTTTTTCTGCCTTCCGCATTGCTCTTTCAACGAGTTTTTTAGCCTTTTCCGGGTCGCGGGCATATTCTTCGGCTTTGGTTTTGGCTTGCTGGAACTGTGGCGAATTTACCACTTCTTCAGGTGTAAGGGCTGGTTTCTTCGGTTTTTCAGTGCTTGCTGCCTTTTTGGTTGCCATTTCTTTCTCCTGTATGAATAGTGAACATTGGGTGTACTCATTTTGCTTCAGATAAGCAATCCAATTCATTATAGCTGAAACATTCTGTATATCCATCCTCGGAGTGACAATATTCAGATTAAAACAGCCTAATCACTTATCTCTGTTGATTAACGACTTACCGCCAGATTAAAAAACACCCGCCCGAAAAAACCAGGCGGGGGTTGTGTTGTTGACTATCGCTTTATTTAATCATCGTCGTCATCATCGTCATCATCGTCGTCATCGTCATCATCGTCCCAGTCATCATCGCCATCGTCGTCCCAGTCGTCATCGTCGTCGTCGTCACGATCGTCGTCATCGTCGTCGTCGTCACGATCGTCGTCGTCGTCATCACGATCGTCATCATCGTCGTCGTCACGATCATCATCATCATCGTCGTCATTGTCGTACATGTCGTCGTCATCATCACGATTCATCATGTCGAAAACGTTGAGCAAATAGATTTCTGTCGCAACTACGCTGCCGTCGCTGTGCACCTCGGCATATACTTCAACCTCATCGCCGATGCGCAACAGTTCGGGGTTGAGTAGTTTAGCAGCCAGGTCGACTTTGATACCCTCCACAACCAGGAAATTCTCGCCGATCTCCTCAACCGTTCCTTTGAATTTAATGTCAACTTCGCGGCCTTCAGCAATCACGCGTTTGATGTCGCGCAGGTAATCACTATAGATGCGCTGTTCCACCCGCTGCCGGCTGTTTTCATTGAAAGCAAACAGCAATTGCACGCGCTGTACCGCCTCCTTGACCGGATAAAGGGCATCACTCGGCAGAGCGTTCGCGGAAGCGACGACCACACCGGAGGAAGCAACAAAGATCGTAACAAGTAAACCTGCGATCAGTAATCTTAATTTGGCGTTCATTGGTAATTTTTCCTTTCGTATACCGTTGGTTTGGTTTTGGTTGTTGCCAACCTGTTCTCGCTGTGTATAACGTGAAAGGATCGGTTTGGATACGGGTTGTGCCGCTTTGCTTTCGTGAAAGGCGGCCAGCATCTTTTGTTCACTCGCCCGCACCGCCTGGATGGTAACCTCTGGTTTCTCGATATCCATGCAGGCAACCGCCATTTTCAACAGTGGTTGCAGTGAGTCTGCGTGCTGCGGATAGCGCTGCAGGCAGGTTTCAATGCTGTCGCCCGCATTGAGTGCGCGGATACATTCGTCTAAGATATGATCAAATTTGTGGCTCATAACAATCTGCCTTTTCTAATTCGCGCCGTAGCGATACCAGCGCGCGATGCTGCAATGATTTGACCGCCCCTTCACTGCGATGGGTTAGCTGCGCCATTTCATCATTGCTGCGATCTTCGATAAATTTTCCGACGATGATCTCCTGCTGTTCGTCAGTCAACTGGCGGATGGCCTTTTCAAGACAATCGGTCTCAACCTGCTGCGAAACAACACTTTCCGGTGACCGTTCTACCGCTGCAATCTCCATGTCTTCGATCGGCACCACCTCCGGCGCGCTGCCGTTTTTGCGGTAGTGGTCGATGACCAGGTTGCGCGCAATGGTGTAGAGCCAGGGCAGCATGGTGCCCTTTTTGTCTTTGTATTGATCGATGCGCTTCACCATGGCCACAAACACCTCTGAGGTGATATCCTCGGCTGCCTGCCTTTCGTCCACCCGGTAATAGACAAAGGTGAACACAGGCTGGTAGTACAGGTCATGCAAGCGGGCAAAACCGCGCACATCGCCGGCCTTGGCTTGCTTCACAAATGGTTGATCGGTTTGACTATTGTTCATCAGCAGAAAACACTTTTCTATCTTAACTAACGTAAAAAATCGCTGTTGGATACGGGCAGCAGCAAAAAGAGATCACAGCGATATGCACCATCCAACAGGATACTGCTGAAATGTTGTATTTTGATTAATATTCTACTGCCCGCCCTATACAAATGCAAAAGGACGACATCAGGGTGCGCAGGAAGGTCATCGAGCGTGTGCATCCGAACAAATGACTGAACATTGAGATATTCTCGTATCTCAATGTTCTTGGTGAGAATGACCATTGAAAACCAGAAACCGGGTTAGCGGACGCAAACGTCCAGACAAACCCGGTTTCGAGATAAGTTTCGAAATTGTTACATCATCCTTTACTCGTATCTGAGCGCTTCCACCGGGGGCAGTTTGGCGGCGCGGTTGGCAGGATACACACCAAATATGATACCCACCATGGCCGAGGTGATCGTCGCCAGCAGGATGGCGTTCAGCTGGATCACAGCTGTCACGTCCACCAGATTGCCCAAAACTATCGACAAAGTATAGCCCAAAATGATGCCGATGATGCCGCCAATCAGGCTCAACACCACCGATTCACTCAAGAATTGCATCAGGATGGTGAATTGGCGCGCGCCCAGCGCTTTGCGCAAACCGATCTCGCGGGTTCGTTCAGTGACACTCACCAGCATGATGTTCATGATGCCGATGCCGCCCACCAACAATGACACCGCGGCAATCGCGCCCAAAAAGGTGGTCATCAGGCCGGTGATTTGCGTGGCGATATCCAGGATAGATTGCTGGGTGAACACTTGAAAATCATCAGGTTCGTTGCCTTTCAAACCATGCTGCCCGCGCAGGATGAAAGAAACATAACGCTGCGCCAGGTCAATGTCATCCGCCGTGACCGATTTGACATAGATGATATCCACCCGATCGCGCGGCGTGCGTGAGATCAGGCGGCTCTGCGCGGTGGTGATGGGAATGATGACGCTGTCATCTTCGGTGCCAGCCGCCATGTAACCCATCTCCTTCAACACACCGATGATAGAAAAGACCTGCCCGTTAATGCGGACAGATTTGCCCAGCGCCTGTTCACGCGTGGTAAACAGGTCATCCGCCACCAGGGAGCCGATCACCGCCACCGCTTCCCGGTTATACATATCAACGTCCGTGAACCACACTCCGTAATCGAGGTCATATTCGCGCAGCGGCTGCAGATTGGGTGTGCTGCCGGTGATTGAAACACGGGATTCAGAACCGTCATACGTGACAACACCCCCAGCGTTGAGCACCGGCGCTACAAACTGGATGCCGGTATCGAACTCTTTGGTTGCCAATGCTTCGGCATCCGCCAGGGTGAGGTGTTTGGGGTTGCGCACTTCATCATCGGCGCTGCGCTGAAAAACGAATATCAGGTTGCTGCCCGCGCTGCTGATTTGCCCGGTGATTTCTTCCTGTACACCGTTGCCCAGCGCCATCAACGCGATCACGGCACCCACCCCGATGACGATACCGAGGATGGTCAGCAGTGAGCGCGACTTATTGGCCCACAGGCTGTCAAAAGCTTCTCGCAAAATATGGAAGAGGTTCATCGACTGTCCTCCTCGATCAAGCCATCCATCAGGTGGATCACACGGTCGCACTGGGCGCTGATGGTGGGGTCATGCGTGACGATAATGACGGTAGCGCCTTCTTCCCGGTTCATTCTCAGCAGCAAATCCATGATCTCTTTGCCTGATTTTGAATCGAGGTTGCCAGTGGGTTCATCCGCCATGACAATGGCGGGGTTGTTGACAATGGCGCGCGCCATCGCCACGCGCTGCTGCTGGCCGCCGGAAAGTTCATTCGAGCGGTGCTTCATGCGGTCGCCCAGCCCGACTGCCTGCAGGGCGGCTTCAGCGCGCTGATGACGCTCGCGCGCCGGCACACCGGCATAGCGCAGCGGCAGTTCCACATTGCCCAACGCGGTCAGGTTCGAGAGCAGCATGAAACGCTGGAAGACAAAGCCCACCTTGCGGTTGCGGATATCAGCCAGTTTGTTGTCGCTGAGAACCGAAACGCGCTCGCCGTCCAGCAGGTAATCACCGCTGGTGGGAATGTCCAGGCAGCCCAGCATGTTCATCATGGTCGATTTGCCTGAGCCCGACGGTCCCATGATCGCCAGCAGTTCGCCCTGTTCCACCTGGAACGTGATGCCCGCCAGCGCTTTCACCTCGACATCACCCATCTGGTAGACCTTGGTCATGTCTTTGATATCAATAACAATGTCAGACATGCTTATCCTCCCAGAAAACCGGGGGCGTTATTAAATTGGTCGCGTACAAAATCATTGGTTTCGGGCAGATTGAGCAGCAATTCATCGCCCTCTTTGAGGTTGCCTTCCAACACCACGGTATAGGCATTGGCGGAGATGCCGGTGACGACCTCCACCTCGCGGGTGGTTCGCAACACTGGATTGACCACCACCACATATACCCGCTCTTCTTCAAAGAACAGCGCCTGGTTGGCCACCTGCAGCACCTGCGCCAGTTCACGGGTCACAATGCTGACATCAGCGGTCATGCCGGGGCGCACAGCGTCATCGGCGTCCAGGATCTCTACGGTGACTTTGAACTGCACCTGCGAACCAACAGTCTGCCCGACTTTTGCCACCTGGGTGACAATGCCGTTGTAGCTTCTGCCTGGGGCACCATCCAATTCGATAGCGACTGCCTGCCCAACCGACACCTGGTTGATGTCGATCTCAAGCACAAAGGCATCCACATATAACTTTTCAAGATTGTCTATACGGAACGCGACCGTACCGACATTGACCGAATCGCCGCGCATCACAGAAACATCGGTGATGGTGCCGTCAAAGGTTGCTTCCACGTAGGCAGTCTTGAGGATAGCCTGCGCAGATTCAATACGCGCTTCCAGCACCATGATATCTTCGGCAGCCGGCCCGTTCTGCAAACGTTCCCACTCGCGCCGGGCATCTGCCAGGCGTGATTCTGCCAGCAGCAACTCGGCATCCACTTTTTCAATCTCCTGCTCGTCCGGTCCGGCAAGGGCGAAGTTGTAATTGGCCTGCGCGCGTTGCTCGTTGCGGCGCGCGGTGGTCAGGCGTGAAAAGAATGACAGCCGCACCGAATCGTTCTCCGGGCGGTCTGCAAATTGTTCATATTGTTTTTCGGCGTCTTCCAGCGCGTTCTGCGCCAGAAGCAGCTCGGCTTCCAACTGGTCGAGGGTAAGAGAAGTAACGCGTTGGTAATTCAGGCTGCCGCGTTTGTCCAGCGCGTCATCATAGGCTGTTTGCGCCTGCACCAGTGCCAGTCGAGCTTGCGCTGCCGGGGTTTCAGAGGTCAGCAGGTCATTCAACGCTTTCTGGGCGTTGGCCAGCTCGGTGCGCGCATTGATGATCGACTGCGACAGCGTTGTGCTGTCGATTTCTGCCAGCAGGTCACCTTCCTGAACCACGTCGCCCACGTCCGCCAGCACAGTATCAACCACGCCGCTGGTCTGCCATACCAGCACGCCGGATTGCACCGGGCGCACGCTGCCATTGGCGCTGACAATGACAGTCAGATCATCCAGCCGCACTTCGGCAGTATTGTCCAGAGCGCGTGCCTCCGCAGTAGCCGCCGCGCGGGCCATGGCTTCTTCGCGCAGGAGCGGCAGCCCGAAAAAGATACCTGCTCCCACCGCACCGATCACCAGCAAAATTATGATAGTTTTCAACCATTTTTTCATTGTTTTCACCTTTAGTTCTGTTACATCACCCCGGGCTCTGCCGGGCAAGATTCTTTGTTTTTACTAATTCTGTTCAACCTAAAAAAATTCCATTCATTAATTCTCCCAGATACCTGTAAATTTAATGTTAGAAACACGCTGTTTTGGCACCCTTAACTCTACCTTTCCAGGCCAAGAAGGGGCAGTGCAGGCGATAACAAGCCCTTATGACAATTGTCACAGTGCCTGTGAGTGCATTCTCTGGAGGATGCGCCTCTGTTGTGCTACTATGGTAGCATGCTGCAAAAAGTGAGAGAAAGCCTGCCATACCGCAAGCCGGACGCTATTGAACCCGGCCTGCTGCCGCTGTTCCGCACCTACATCATCGTGGTGGATGTGATCGTGCTGCTTAACCTGCTGTTCACCCATAACCCGCGTATCATCAAAGCCCACCCCTTGTTCTATCCCTTGATCGGTTCACTTATTCTCCTGAATATCTATCTTTTCCATCGCGGGCTGAGCCGCAGCCTGAGAGGCTATTACCTCGCCATCGGCTTGTGCTTATACCTGGTGTTCAGCGCATTTCTGTTGTGGGGTTCTCTGACGCTTTCCCTGCCAAGGGAAATCTTCGATTGGCTGCGCTTGTATTTTTCGTTCGGGTTCAGCCTGTTGTTCATTCCTTTGATCATCACAGCCTGGCAGTACGGTTTCCGCGGCACCATCAGCTATGTGGTCATTTCATCCCTGTTGGAAGCATTCATCTTTCTGCTGGTCATCGATGATCCGCGCCAGTGGTATCTGGGCGCCTTCATTATATTCCGCTCAGTCAATTTTTCCGTGATCGGCGCTATCATCGCGCGCCTGATGCTGGCGCAGCGCCGCCAGCGGCATGAACTGCGTGCTGCCAACCAGCAATTGACCCATTACACCGCCACGCTCGAACAGCTGGCGGTCAGCCGTGAGCGCAACCGCCTGGCGCGTGAACTACACGACACCCTCGCCCACACCCTCAGCGGCGTTTCTGTGCAACTGGAAGCCGCACGCACGCTGTGGGACAAGCGGCCGGAGGAAGCCCGTCAGCTGCTGCAGCAAGCCCTGCTCGATACGCGCGATGGCCTCACCAACACCCGCCGCGCGCTGGAAGACCTGCGCGCAGAACCGTTGGAAGACCTCGGTTTGCGCCTGGCGCTCGAGAACCTGACGCGCGCCTTCGCAGAACGTACCCAGATCGAGACTACCTTTGCCATGCCAGAAAGCCTTTCGGGCCATTCACTCTCAGCCGCGGTGCAAAACTGCCTCTACCGCACCCTGCAAGAAGCCCTTTCCAATATTGACCGCCACGCAGCCGCCAGCCAGGTCAGTGTGCGCCTGACAGAGAACGGCCAGGCAGATGGCCGCCGCCTTGAGCTGCACATTGATGACAACGGTCGCGGTTTTGATTGCTGCGGCAATCCTGAAGAAGGCCATTTCGGATTGCGCGGCATGCGCGAACGGGCGGAGATCCTTGGCGGCAGCCTGAAAATCGACAGCCAGCCCGGCAACGGCACACGACTGACCCTATTCATTGAAGGAAGTTACGCATGATACGATTGCTGCTGGTTGATGATCAGGACGTGGTGCGCATCGGCATCAGCGCCATCCTTTCCACCGAAGAAGACATCGAGGTGGTTGCCACGGCGGCAGACGGCGCAGAAGCTCTCTACCTGGTGGAACGTCACCTGCCCGACCTGGTGCTGATGGATTTGAAAATGCCGGTCATGAACGGCATCCAGGCCACCCGCCTGATCCGTGAACGCTTCCCATCCGTTAAGGTGCTGGTGCTGACTACCTACGATGCCGATGAATGGGTGTTCGACGCCATCCGGGCTGGCGCTGCCGGTTACCTGCTGAAAGACAGTTCGCGCGAAGACCTGCTCAAAGCCATTCAATTGACTATGCAGGGGCAGACAGCCGTGGACCCGGCGGTGGCGGGCAAGCTCTTCAACCATGTGGTGCACAATATCACCCCTGTGGAAAGCCGCCTGATGGAAAACCTGTCAGAACGCGAACGTGAGATTCTGAAACTGATCGCGCAGGGACTGAACAACCGTGCCATCGCTGAAAAATTGTACCTGTCTGAAGGCACTGTGCGCAATTATGTCAGCGCCATCCTGGCAAAACTGGAGGTCAGCGACCGCACCCAGGCAGCCATCATTGCCCTGCGCCACGGTATCGGCGGCCTGTCAGAAGACAAATAATCCTCTCTGCCGATCATTTCATGAATTCTCTGGTCTGATTGTATAATCAAAGTAACCCAATGGTAGAAAACAGGGAGTAAACTGATGAAGATAAACCCGAACCTGGCAACTCTTGACGAGTTGACGCAATTAAACGGCATCGGCCCGCATCTGGCAGAACGTATTATCGCCAAACGGCCCTATACAAGCTTGACCGACCTGGAACGCGTATCCGGTATCGGCCCGTCCTCGGTGCAGCAATGGCAGGATAATTTTATCTTTGTAGAAGCGGAAGCAGAAGCAGACTGGCAGGAAGTCCATCCGGTGCCGGAATATGAAACCCCGCTTGCCTACGAAGAGATCACGCAGGAGATACCAGCCGAACCGCTGCTGATGTATGAAGACCTTCCTCAGGAGGAAATACCTGCCGAAGCTCCGCCGATGGAGATGGTGCCGCACCCCTATAACCCGCCCAAAGCGTTGATCACCCTGGATGAGGTGCCGCCCAAACCGGCAGCGCCGCCTGCCCCCGCCAAACAAGCACCAAAACCCGGCTTCACGCGCGGGCAATCCTGGCTGCTGACACTGGCGGCCTGTCTGGTGACTTTCCTGCTGGCGGTGGGGCTGGTCTTGGGGCTGGTCGCCTGGCTCAACGAAGGGCGCCTGCGCTTTGCCGCGCCCGAACGCGTGGAAACCCTGGCGCAAACCCTCAGCAGCGTAGAAGCCCGTCTGACAGCCCAGGAAAGCGCACTGGAAGCACTCACCGCGCGGGTGGACAACCTGGAAACACTGGATGAGCGCATGCAGGCAGCGGAGGAGAATATCGACAGCCTCTACGACGAACTTGACAGCACCACCCAACAGTTGGATGCCCTCGATGAGGAGGTGGATGCAGTACAGGAGCAGGTCAGCCTGCTGCAAACACAAACCGAGACCTTCACCACCTTCTTTGAATCGCTGCGCGACATGCTGCTGGATCTGTTCCCCTATTTGCCATAGCCCCTTTGATCGCAAAAAGAGGAAGCCAGTTTTCATACCGGCTTCCTCTTTTTGCATAACACAAATAAATCGTTAAAAGGGTGGAGAATCACTCCAATATAGTTTGTTATTGCAGCAGTAAAGGATTCCGGTCAGGTCCCACTCAGTTCCATCTGAGAAAATGATTGAACCTGTCGCCCCACATCGTTCGCCATGCGGCACCTCGATAAAACCTATTGGAGCATCGAGGACAACCAACGAAGCCGGTGGTGCGGCAAACAGCATGAAATCTCTTACATCCATAAAGAACTCAGAATACCCGGCTGGCGGACACATATCCCACCAGGCAGGTTTATCCCAGAAGCCAAAGACCGCATAGGTTCCACGGCCGACATCGGCGCAGGTCATGTACTTGCCTTCTTCATCCGGTTCCCAGCCGCTGGTGGTGGGCACTGCTGTCCAACCCGCTGCCGTCAGGGCGCGGATTTCTGAGGTCCAGCCATACTGACCGCCGCGGTAAGGGTGGCAGATGCGCGTATAACCAGATACCCTGACCGCATCGCTCTGCAGTAAGGCATAACCGCCGGCGGGCGCTTCCAGTTGGTATTGCGGGATCAAGCCCCCGATGGCATCTTCTTCGCTGACGATCCATTGTCCTGCCGCAGGTGCGAGAGGCGGTTCAGGCGGGAGAAGAATGGCAGACACAGGCGCGGCATCGACGACAAAAACCGACAGCAGCAAAGCCGCAACAACACACAGCAACAACGTTTTTGGTTTCATAAAATCTCCTGATTGACTAATAAAAGAATTCTTGAATTCAGTATACAGCATTGTAAGAGCAGTGCAAGCCCAAACCATTAAATGAAACAAAAGCCAGCACAAAAACGCCAGCCTTTGTTTCTTACGCCTGTCAGATCGTATGTTAATGGTTATTGATCAAGTTGTTCTGATGAAGTTTGTCTGTGCAGCGGCAATACAGGAAGCTAAAGTCCAATTCGGAATCGCCACCGAAGACACTGGTGCTATTTAATCAACATCACTCACCACGATAAGGTCCGGTACAGAAGTAAATGTCGGAGTAAATGTCGCCGTATTTGTTGGGGTAAAAAGAGGAGTCGGTGTAAGAGCCGGAACAAAAGGAAGCCACCAGGCAGGTTTGTCCCAGTAACCAAAGACGGCATACGTCCCGCTGCCGACATTGGCGCAGGTCATATACTGGCCCTCTTCATCAGGCTCCCAACCATTTTCGGTGAGAACACCCACCCAGCCCAGTGAAGTCAAGGTGCGAATCTCCGACGTCCAGCCATACTGTCCACCAGGGTAGAGGTGGCAGATGCAGGTATAGCCAGATACCCTGACCGCGTCGCTCTGCAGCAGAGCGTAACCGCCAGTGGGCGCTTCCAGTTGGTATTGCGGGATCAGTCCCTCGACGACGGCTTCATCGCTGGCAAACCAGCTGCCCATCGCTGGGAAGACAGGTGGGGCAGGTTTGGCAGACACAACCGAGACTGCGGTAATGACAAAAACTGACAGCATCAAGACTCCAATAAGGCTAAGCAACAATGTTTTTGGTTTCATTTAGGTTCCTTATAATTAATATTTATTTATTATACTATCTATTATTTTAATTACAAGAAAGTGATTGACCGCATGCACACGTTGTGCAGGTGGTTAGAAAGACCGACGCGGAAATTGCCATCCTCCGGTATAATGCAAGTAGGAGCATGATGACCACCTACTTCTCAACCTTCACCAGCGGTTTGCAAGAAATTATCGCCCAGGCGCTGCCACAGGCGCTGCCCGAGGCGCGCATTCAGCAACTGCTGGACGGACTGGTGATCTACGAAAGCAACCGCCCCCTGCAGCAGGTCACCAGCCTGCGCCTGTTCAACAACACCTTCATCGCCCTCTACCCCGTCCAGCAACTGCCGCCGGGCGGATTGCACCAACTGCTGCAGCGCGTGATGCAAAAACCCAATGACCTGCGCATCCCGGGTTGGGCAATCAAAAAAGCGCGCAGCTTTCGCCTGATGGCATCACGCGAAAACCAGACTATCTCCATCAAGCGCGAACTGCTCGAACGGCTGGAGAGCTTTTTCTCGCACCGCCTGCGCCTGCGTGTCAGCCGCAGCAAAGCCGATGTAGAAGTTTGGTTCATCGAGCGCAGCGAAGGCCTGGGGTTGGTCGGACTGCGTGTCACCAGGAACCCCGCCATGGAAAAGAACCTGCACAAAGGTGAGTTGCGTCCTGAACTGGCGCACTGCCTGTGCCTGCTTTCAGAGCCGCAGGGCAGCGATGTTTTTTTGGACCCTTTCGCCGGGTCGGGCGCCATTCCGCTGGAACGCGCCAGCCACTTTCCCTACCGGCGCATCATCGCCGTTGACCAGGAGGAAAACGCGGTGACAGGGTTAAGCAGGCGCCTGCCGCGGGACGAACGTGTTCAGTCGTTCGCCGCAGATGCCCGCCGCCTGACCTCCCTGGTGGATGGCAGCATTAACAAGATCGTCACCGACCCGCCCTGGGGATTCTACGAAGAACGCCGCGCGGAGACAATAACCGACTTCTATGGCGAGATGTTAGCCGAGTTCGCCCGCTTATTGAAGGATGACGGCTTGCTGGTGGTGTTGATGGGGCAGAAAGAACGCTTCGAAGAGGCGCTGGCTGGCTGCACCGGCCGGCTGGCACTGCTGGGTAAGTGGGATATTCTGGTATCGGGCAAAAAAGCCGCCATTTACAAGGCACGAAAATTGCCCGCTTCGTGACGCGCTTGTCTTTCCTCCGTTGCAGATAGCGCAGCCATCTGCAACGGAGGAATCGAAAGGGTTGAACACATTCGGTCGTCGGTAGCTCTGCCGCGTCAGGCAGGATGGGATCCTGCGCAAAACCAGCTCCGTTGGTTCACGCGCAGGATGTCAAGCTGCGGGAAAAAACACCCCGTATCTCTCGCACGGTGTCATTCGGACAACTACTCTTTGATAAGCCGGATGTCTTAATTGGAAAAATAACAGGCACTGAGTTTACAAGAATAACTCAGTGCCTGTCGATACGATCCACACATGAACGATCAGTCTTCAGTATAGATCGTAACCCAATCCATGTCCACAATATGGTCGCTGAAATCATACGAGATCACATCCACTCCGAACAATCCGCTGCTGTAGGCTGGATCAAGATCACTCAAAGTCAACAGGCTATCACCGTTCACCTTGAACACAAGCGTGTCACCCTGCAGATCAAGCATGAATTCGTGCCAGTCCTGCAGGTTGGGCACATTACCTTCACCGCTATAGATCACAGTATCCAGATGGGTGTCTTTTTCACCGTCCACCCATTGCCAGAAGACACATTCGATGCCAGACAGCGCCTGACGCACTTCGACGGAATAACCGCGCAATAGATTGTGGTCCTGATCATAACTGGCGCGGAAGAACAGGCTGAAGCCCACGTCATAACCGCTGTCAATGGAGCGCATACTGGTGGTGTAGACAGCGTCGCTAAAGGAAACCCCATAATAGGTGGCGGCGCAGTTGTAATTTGATTCACAAGTGCCCTCTGATCCGCGATACACGCTCGGCGGCAGGTTGAGTTGTTGGAAACGGCCATGAGGATTGTGCCAGCCCTGTCCGGTGGGGTCACTATCGAAGTTAAAAGTGAGCAGGTTGCCGTCACGCACCGTCAGATACCAGTAGGGCGTCCATATACCATAGTTGGTGCCATTTTTGGAACGGATGTGCCACTTGTAATCGCCTACCGGCAGCGAGACTGAAGGCTGCGCCTCACATATACCGCTGCCGCAGGTAGACGCACTCACCAGATCCCAGGTGATGATGTTGTCGGCCATGTCACGGATGTTGAAGATGTAGTAGGTGGCGCCCGGCACCGTTGACCAGCTAAAGGTCGGGCGTGACTCCAGGGTGGATGTGCCGTCCTCCGGCGAATAGGTGGTGACACGGTCCAGGCGGGTGTAAATGAACTTGCGCCAATCGCTGAATTCGCTGAGCTTGCTGCCGTCATCACTGGTAACCTGGATGCGCCAGTAGTAATCGCCATAATTGGTGTTCAGGTTGAGCGGGATACGGTAATCGCAATACAGATAGCAGTCATTGTTGACCACTGTTGATGACCAGTAGCCGACCAAATTCTCCTCCGCATCGATCAATTCAACATTGGCGCGCGTGATGAGAGAGGTGTCGCCAGATTCGATCTTGTACCATTTGAAGGTCGGACGTCCGCCGTATACCGTGGCGTCCACTCCTGGCGAGCGCAGGCGGGGCTTGTCGAAGACATTCTCGCCCACGGTCAGCACATGGTAAACGCTCCAATCGCTGCCTTCATCACCGATAAAAGCGCGCACCCGCCACTTAAAAACGCCGATCGGCAGGTCTTCAGGCGAAGGCACCCCACAGGTATCGGCATCACAGCGCACATCAGCGGCATAAGAGGCGCGTGTGACTAAAACACTGGTGGCGTTGTCGCGCACTTCCAATGTATAACGGTCTGCTCCGGCGACATGCCCCCAGGAAAACAAGGGACGCACTTCAGTGGTGGCGCGGTTATTGATCGGCTCGATCAAGGTAGGCCGCCCAACAGCCGCCTGCACCTGCATAACAGCTGACAGGGCGATTGCCACCACCGCCAGGCAGATAATAGCTATCGTAAATATGGGCTTCAGGTTGGTTTTCATGATGATCCCTTCCTTTTAATTCTCATGGCAATGCCACCATGGGGGGGCAAATGACACTGTGGGCATTCCCATTGGTTATTCAAGATGACAAGAGCGCAGGATTGTTGTTTCGGTAGTAATTCGATAATAACACGTGGGGCTGCAATGGAGAACCATTCTTAAATGTTTCCTAAGCACCTTGCAAAACTGTAACCTCATCTCCTTCGGGCGCCTTAAGGTTTCGGCTCCTCCGCTTGTTTCACTCGGTGGGGATGAGACACCCCTCGCTAATCTTTCGCTGATATTCCTGCGGTACAATCACTACAACAAATACTGGTACTGCCAGGGAGAACAATATGAGCGAACAACAAGAACGCAACCGCCCCGAATGGAGCGCGCAAAGTGAATACCCGGGCCTGTGCAAAATCCTCTCTGAAGGTTTGGAACAGGTGCTCGACCCCGAACTGGGCCTGTCCGTCATGCAACTGGGCCTGATCCGTGATGTCGCCTATGAACAGGATGGTGATGAAGACGAAGTGCTCATTGATATGATCCTGACCACCCCCTTCTGCCCTTATGGCCCCGAGCTGATCAACATGGTGCGTGAAACCGCCGAACAGGTCCTGATGCGCCCGGTCAATGTGGAATTAGGCACCGAGGTCTGGGACCCCAATATGATGGAAGAAGGCCTGGGCGAGTGGGGGCTGTTTTAAACGCCAAGCTGTGCTTTTTTTAACAACCGCTTGAAAAGCATAGTGACGGTGAATGATTCAGTACACTGAAATCACCGCCACCACAGAACCATTTCCAATGTAATCCGGTAATCCTGATTATGCATATGGATGCTTTTGAACTACCCGTCAGATAGCAGATCTTAGCAAATCACAACGGCACACCGCTCACCAGCAGCGCCACCGTCACCAGCGCGATCATCACTGTCAAGCCGCCCGCCAGGATATTCTGGAAGCGTTTGTTGACCCATGCTCCCATCACAACCCGCTGGTTCACCAGTTTCAGCACCAACACCAGCAGCACCGGCAGCAAAATGGCGTTTACAGACTGCGACAGCCACATGATCTGAAACAGCGGCATACCGGGGATCAGCACAAAAATCACACTCACCAAAATGATGCCAATATACAGCCCATAGAAAATAGGCGCGTCCTTGGCTTTGCGGTTCAGGCCGCGCTCCCAACCGAATGCCTCGCAGAAAGCATAGGTGGTAGAAAGCGGCAGCACCGACACTGCCAGCAACGAAGCGCCCATCAAGCCTACGGAGAATAAGATGCGCGCGCCATCACCCGCCAGCGGCGCTAAAGCCAGAGCGGCATCTTCGGCGCTGTCCACGGCAATGCCGATGGAGAACAAGGTCGCTGCCGTGGCAATGATGATAAAGGCGGAGATTACATTGCCCCACGCCGCACCAAAAACCACATCCACCCTGGTGAGGCCGTATTTTTCCAATGCTAACCCTTTATCAGCGACCGATGCCTGCATGTAGAAGATCCCCCAGGGGGTGATGGTGGTACCGATGGTGGCCAGCACCGCCAGGATGAAGGCTGAATCAGCTTGAAAACTGGGCACCAAAGCTGCCTTAACCACCTCTCCCCATGGCGGATTGACCATAAACACGGTCACCACATAACTGAGTGCTGACAGACACAGCACAATCAGCACTTTTTCCACATGCTGATACGATCCGCGCATGACCAGCAGCGCCACCAGTACCGCTGACAAAGGAACGATGATGTAGCGGCTAATGCCAAACAACTCGGCAGCCGCAGCGATACCGGCAAATTGCGCCACCGTGGTGCCCATATTTGCCAGCAGCAAACAAAGCATGGCAAAGGCAGTCACTTTCACGCCAAAGCGCTCACGAATCAGGTCGGCAGTGCCTTTGCCGGTCACCGCCCCCATGCGCGCTGCCATCTCCTGCACCACCACCTCGCCAAAGGTCACCACCACGATCAGCCACAGAAAACCGTAGCCATAAGTGGAGCCCGCCATTGAATAGGTAGCGATGCCAGGTGCGTCGTTGTCAGCGCTGGCAGTGATCAGGCCGGGGCCCAATACCGCCAGGTATAAGAAAATTTTGCGCAGCCACAATGGCATGTTGATTTTTTTCAGCATGAAATTCCCTCCAACAATGCACACTCACTTAGAAGAAGCGCGGCAGGCGTTTCTTCCATGCCGTTGGCAGCACGGTATCAATGGCGTCATCCACAGTGACAATGCCCAGCATTTTTTGGGTTTCTACATCCACTACCGGCACCGCCAGCAGGTTATACTTGGCCACCAGGTAAGCCACTTCCTGCTGGTCGGTCAGCGGGCTGACATGGATGACCTCGTGATCGACCCATTTCTCCAATGATTCGCCGGGCGAAGCCAGCACCAGGTTGCGCAGGCTGACCACGCCGTTAAGGCGCTCTTCTTCATCCAGAATATACACGTAGAACATGACCTCGTCTTCCTGTGCGTCTGGCGATTGGCGCAGGAACTCCACCGCCTCACCCACCGTCATATTGCTGGGCACATGTGCGAATTCTGTGGTCATAATGCCGCCCGCAGAATCTTCAGGATAAGCCAAAAGCACACGCATATCTTCAGCGTCTTCATCTTCCATCAACTCCAGCAATTGTTCACTGGTCAGATCCGGCAGATCCGCCAACAGGTCAGCCGCCTCATCCGGGTCCATCTCCTCGAGCACATCTGCTGCGCGCTCAGGGTCAAGGTGCGACAGCAACGCCACCTGCATCTCTGAAGAGCTTTCCGCCAGGGTGTCTGCGAGGGTTTCATTGGAAAGACCTTCGAGCAGAGCATGGCTGGTGTGATAATCAAGCTCATCCAGCACGGCGGCTATGTCAGCAGGCGGCATGGTGGTGATGCGCGCCTGTGAAACGCGCAGACGCAGCGGGTCATCATGCTCAACGGAAGCCACCGTATCCCAGGGGATAACATGCGGTTCCCAGCTTTTTTTGAACAATTTGTAGAGCGCCGCACCCACTTTTTCCAGGCTAAGGCGCCGCAACAGCCCCTCAAAACTGACATCCACCCCGGTCAGGAGGAAATTATCGCCGCTGCGTGCCAGTTGCAGGTCATTTACACGAACCACGCGCTTGCCTTCAATATCAACGATCTGCTGGTCTAACAAGCGGTCGATCAACGCCAGTTCCTTGCCGCTGGGTTGATACGCCTGTAAACGGTCTTTGCTGACCTTGAGGGTGATGCTGGGCCACAGGCTTGCCACCTGTGAAATCGGGATAAAACGCTGGTTTTGTGGGTTGCTGCCAACGATCAGCGCCACCAAACGTTGATGGTTCTGATCATTGCCATTAACCAGGAAGTCATGCACCCTCCCAATGGTTCTTCCATAAGCATCCCAAATTTGCTGTCGCTGTAATTGGCTGATGTAAATCATGTTGCACCTCTTGTTGGGTCTGGTTCCTGCCCAGCCAGCCGCGGTTTGATCAAAACAGGGCGTCCATCACACCGGTACGCCCTGCTCACCAACAAGAAGTGATCAGTATACGTATCAGGTTATGCGATTGGACTCCTGTTTTGACATGCCCGTACGGTCTGGATCGGCGGGACTGTCGCAATCAGTTTGTTCCAAGTTTTGTATGTCCATCATTTCTTTCATTAATTTAATCGAATAAACCTGTCTACGATTATAGACCGGCAGTGCCGGGCTGTCAATCAATCAAAACCGCTGTTTGCGGTTAGATTTTAATGAGGATGCGCTGTTTTAAAGCAAAAAGAGAGAAAATTGGCAATGACCTACTCTCCCGGGAGGTCGCCCTCCAAGTACCATCGGCGCTGGCAGCCTTAACGACTGGGTTCGGGATGTAA
>Ga0334882_1002676_pt1 | contig 17602 bp, 12 predicted proteins | sample GraSluR1_MG_5_FD_207226 | JGI IMG/M metagenome (GOLD analysis project Ga0334882, IMG submission 207226) | Sludge microbial communities from methane-producing bioreactor in Wageningen University, Netherlands - Granular Sludge_15_04-R1 | ecosystem: Engineered > Bioreactor > Anaerobic >...
TAAAAAATGATATAGTTTGATATATTATATAAATAAAATATGTTATATTATGATATATTTATGGCGATTAGAAAGTGACACATTTTTTTTTGCTTATATTTTTTTACTCAAGTGAAGTTAATATTTTACTGAGATAATTAAATAAAAATGTATACAATATGACTTATTTTAATTATGCAATCATATTTTATTACTTTGGTCTAGAATAAGCAGGAATTCTCTCTTGTTTGCCTAAGATTATTTGAAAGGTGATATAGTTTGATATATTATTTTTAATGTGGAAAACTTTATTATAGGGTTCTTTTTTTATCTGGTGACTTTATAATTTTTCGTAAAAAAACCCGAATGTGTATTTTATGCTAATATGCAATTATTTATGTTTTAAATCAAGAGTGAGCGGAATTATGTTGTCTTTTCCCTCTAGTGCTTGAATATTTGATATAGTTTGATATAGCTTTGATTAATATTTGTATAAGTATTTGAAACTCGCGACTTGTGCTTTAAGCTGGGCGTTGATGTTATGTAATTATTAATTGTTGGCGATTTGTAAGAAGTGGTTTTGAGACGCGGTATCAAACTTTTCTTTTCTTTCTTGATTTTTGATTGTTTACTTGTGCTACTCTGCTGAAGATTGTTTAAAAAAAATGATAATTTACCTTCGAAAGAGGATAAATAATAGTGTCGCACAATATAACTTTTGCGACACTTTGCCTTAAAACTTAGTTATTTTTAATTTTTTTTTGACATCAATTTTAATGGTTGGTCAAATGATAAATATTACAAATGAAATTTTTAGTCTGGTCTTGTCCTCTCTTTGCTTGCCCACCTTGACTGCTGTTTGATTAAATTGAGGGTTAATAGTAATTTTGTGGTATTTTTCGTAAGTTTGGCTGGTGTTTATTGGGTTAATCCAGACTAAAAAGCATAAAATAGTCAGAAGTATCTCCCCTATCGATTCTTGACTCGAGAGAGAGGGGAGGTGGGCAATGAGGGACAGACAGCAAACTATAATTTATGTTAGACGATGAGTTAACTTTTGAAAGTTAAGAGTATTAAATATGTTGTTAAGTAAGATTAAAAGATTATTTAGAAAAATATTAAATAAATTATAAAAATTGACTTCAATTTGGTAAAAAAGTGTGAAGAGCTTAAAAATGTTTAAATTTAGATGTATAAAGTATCGTTTTTTTATAAAAAAGGCGTTTTTGGGCTATTTAAATCAATTACTTGACTAAAAATTGAGAAATAGCTGGCAATTAGTTGAATATTGCCGTTTTTTTGCATAAGTGTGATAAAATGTGTGAATATGGATACGAGAATTGAAAAAGTAGTCTTGCTGTTTTTAGAGCATTTAGAAATTGAAAAGAATGTGAGTCGTTTGACGGTGAGAAATTATCGGCAATATTTATTAAAGTGGCAAGAATGGATGCAAAGACGGAAGATTGATGACATACGTGAGTTTAATGGAGAGATTTTGCGGAAGTATCGGTTGTATTTGAGTCGCTATACTAATGACCGAGGTGAAATTTTGTCAAAAAAAACTCAGAGCTTTTACCTAATTGCCTTGAGAAGTATGTTGAGGTGGTTGCAAAAAAATGAAGTGGAGGTTTTATCGCCAGATAGAATTGAATTGCCAAAGGCAGAATCAGTCTCGATGAAATACACTGATAGTGAACATATTTTAAAATTACTGGAGTCACCTGATTTAAGTAAAATTAGTGGTCTGCGTGATCGAACAATTATGGAATTGCTTTTTTCTACGGGTTTGCGGGTGAGCGAATTAGCAAAGTTAAATCGAGAACAAATTGATCTGAATGGGGGAGAGTTTGGGGTGGTGGGTAAAGGCCGAAGACCGAGAGTGGTGTTTTTGTCTGAGCGAGCGAAATTTTGGTTGCGTCAATGGTTGATGAGTCGTGAAGATGAGTGGTCTCCCCTATTTATTCACTTTGGGGGCGTGAAAGAAAAAAATCTTTATGATACGGGTGAAAAAATGAGATTGAGCGTGCGCAGCGTACAAAGAATTATCGATAAGTATGCGAAGAAGTGCAAATTACCAATAAAATTGTCACCTCATGGAGTGAGGCATTCTTTTGCGACTGATTTATTGAGTAATGGGGCGAATTTGCGTGATGTGCAGGAGCTATTGGGTCATAAAAGTATTGTGACGACGCAAATTTATACGCATGTGACTAAACCGCAATTAAAGGCGGCTCATCAGAAATTTCATTCTTTGAAAAAGTAAAGATATAAAAATTGACTTTACTATCATTTAGTATTACTAACTTAATACTGATAGATAAAAGTGATACAAAAAATAATGGATAAATCAAATAAATAGCGGGGGAAAATAAAGTGGACCGTAGGAGATTCGAACTCCTGACCTTTTCTATGCCATAGAAGCGCGCTACCAACTGTGCCAACGGCCCATTAAAATTTGTTAATTAAAGAATAAGGTATTATATCATAAAATCTGTGATGCTGGTGGGATTATTGGAAGAGAGCGGGGGAAATTTTGAGCTCTTCCCTACTCTAGTAAATTAGTGGTTGACATTGGGTTTGGATTTGGTTATAATGTTTATATATGAAAAATTTAGCTCAACCGCTCAACCGCTCAACCGCTCAACCGCTCAACCGCTTGGTTGATTTTTAGTTTATTTATATTTTTCTTTATTTTTTCTTCAGCTTCAATTCACGCTCGTCGTTTTTCTCCCTTTTCCATGCCTGTTGGCGCCACTACTACCATTAATGGTCGGGAGGTAATTAAAATTACCACCACGGGTAAATTTGTTGATCTAGAGTGGTGGAGAGCAAAAAGCAATACTACCATGCAGGGTTGGGACGATTGTACTTCTTTAGTCACCCCGACTGGTGCTAACTTCACCCAAGGACCAACTTTAATAGATGTAAGAGATAATAAACAATATGAAATCAGAAAATTCGCTGATGGCAAATGTTGGATGGTGGATAATTTGATGTATGGGGGTGACGTTGATGCTTGTGCCGGCAAAACAAATTTTGCTGGCATTGGTTCTGCTACGCCTTCTAATCAATTTGGCGCTAATACTTATGGTGATTGTCGTGATCCTAGTGTTGGCATAGGAAGTACTTATTGTGCTACTGGCGCAGGAGTAGGAAAGTGTGGATATTTATATAACTGGCAAGCAGCGATGCAAAATGCTCTAGCGCGTTATGGGGTGGTTTATCAAACTGGTACCACTGCTGTTCAAGGGCTTTGTCCTGAGGGATGGAGATTGCCAATTGGTTGGAATAGTGGAGATTTTGTTGCTCTCCATAGTGCTGTTGGCTCCACTAATACTGGTTTTTGGCAAAATCCTAGTAGTTGGCTAGGCCTTTTGGGTGGAAATAGTGATTTAGATGGTACACTTGGAGATCAGGGAGTAAATAGTCGATGGTGGAGCAGTACACAGAGTTCTGATACGAATGTTTATAATTTGGTGATTACTGGAACGAGCGTTAATCCTAGTACTACTGCAAATATCGGAGACGGTAAAAGAGGCGGATTTTTTATACGCTGTCTTAAGAATTAAATTATCCAAATATTTTAAATATTAGTCCCTCTTTTTATGTAAAAATATCATAAAAGGTATTAATTTTGGAAAAGTAGAAAAAATATAAGTCTAGTGATTAGCAGAGCGAGTAAGAGACTGCTAATAATTTTACGTGATATTTTTAATTGATTTATCAATCTTTTACTCAAGTAGATGATGACATAATTTCATAATTAATAAAATGAAAATGATAATTTATGATAGAGATTGATTGATAAAGGTAATAATTTGATGATGAAAGAGTGATTGGAAAAGCCGCAAGCAAATGGGGAGAGAATTTTGAGCTCTTCCCTACTCTGTTGATTTTACTTGGGTAATTTCTTTGGTGTCGAGATCTAGGAGCCATAGTTGGTTGGTTTTATATTCGCAAATGGGGAGAGTTTTTTCAGTATTAATTGATTTTTGTTTAATTGTCCATTCACCACAAAAATGCAGTGTAAGTGTATCTAATTCTAGCTTTTGATTTAATTGATAAAACACTGAGAGTTCTTTGGTTTCAAGGTCTAATACATGAATGTTTTCTCCGAGTAAATATAATTTATTTTTTTCATTATGATATTTAACATCATGGATGAGTGGCGCTTGAGCGGCAGTAATTAAAGGGATAATTTCGATTTCATTGGTGTTTGGATTAATTTGGTATTCATCAATTTGATTAATATATGGATCACTAAAATCATCGTTGGTGCCAATAATGAGTGAGTCATGGTTGCTAATGCCATAAAAAATTTTGGTGACGCAATCTGACTCTGGAGTTTCTGAGTACTCTGGATATGACTCCATATAAAAGTTTTCTGTGACTGCTGAGACTATAGATTCAACTTCTTTTTTTTCTGGATTGTAGTAATAATACCATTCACGGTTACACCATGAGTCCACTAGTGGAGGGGTCGAAAAGTATGTTAGTTTTGATTTTGAATCAAGAATGTTCCCAAAAGCAGCAGGAGAGGATTTTATTTTTTCTGGCTTATCTTTGGCAGAGTGAAGAACATAATTAAGTTCGCAATTGTGAAATGTGCAAATGGTCATAAATAACACATTTTCGTATTTGTAAAATTCTATTGTATATGTGTATGGAAAATGTTTTGGTTCATAATGATTGGGAATAGTCAGTACTATTTCATTATTTTTAATACTTATTTCTTGATTGAGAGGAATTTTGACGATGAAAGCTTGATTATTTATTTCATCGATTAAACTAGTAAAAATATAGCCATCATATTCAATAGAATTGTCTGGGTAAGTTAAAAAAGCAGGTCTGGGTTCATTAGTTGGTTTTGAAGTGGGAGTGGCAGAAGGTAAGGGTGGTGGAGTGTTGTTTGGTTTAGTGGTGGGATAAGGAGAAGAATATTCTTTTGTTGGCAAATTAGTAGTGGGTTGATTAATATATGAACTTTGAATTAAAAGAAATATGCTAATGACAATAATTAGAATTAAAAAAGAAAAAGTGATGACTAAAATTTTTGAACTTGCTTTATTTTTTAATTTTGACATTGATGCCTATCTAAGCGAATTAGCAAATGAAATATTAGTTGATTATAGCATGATAGTTGAGGTAAAGACAAGGTTTAATTAAAGACCGGAGAATTAAAATATTAGTCTTTCTTTATAGATAAAAAGATAATAAAAGGTATTAACTTTGGAAAAGTATAAAAAATATAAGTCTAGTAATTAGCAGAGCGAGTAAGAGACTGCTAATAATTTTACGTGATATTTTTAATTGATTTATCAATCTTTTACTCAAGTAGGTTGGTGATAAAATTTTGTAATTAATAAAATGAAAATGATGATTTATGATAGAGATTGAGTGATAAAGATAGTAATTTTATGATGAAAGAGTGATTAAAAAAACCGCAAGTAAATGGGGGAGAATTTTGAGCTCTCCCCTACTTTGTTTATTTTTCGGTGATTTCTTTGGTGTCGAGATTGAGCGACCAGTGTTTATAGGGTTTTTGATTGAAATCAGTGCATACAAGAAAAATTTCGTCTTTAATAATGTCGAATTCACAAACTCTATATTTGGGTGGTTTTATTTGACTCAATTGATAAAACACTGAGAATTCTTTGGTTTCAAGGTCTAATACATGAATGTTTTCTCCGAGTAAATATAATTTATTTTTTTCACTATGATATTTAATATCATGGGTGAGTGGCATTTGACTGGCAGCAATTAAAGGAATAATTTTGATTTCATTGGTGTTTGGATTAATTTGATATTCATCAATTTGACTGATATAGGGATCACTATAGTCATCATTTTTGCTGGAGATAGTACCTACAATGAGTGTGCCATGATTACTAATGTCATGAAACAATTTGTAATTGCAATCTTTTGGGTCGTAACTTTCCCCTTTATAATACATGTCAATAGCAGTGAGTAGGTGATAAACTAATCTTTTTTCTGGATTGTAGTAATAGTATTTTATTGGGCAGCAATACCATGAGCATATGATTCCACTGATGGAAAATATATAGTTGTTATCATTAAGAAATCGAGCAGAGCCGTTACCTTCAAGAATTAATTTAGGCTCATCTTGACTTGAATGAAGACTGTATAAATATGAATTGGAGTACATTTGAGAAAGTGAAATAAAAAGAATGTTGTTTTTATTAATAAAATCAACATCATAAGAATAAAAATATCCGCTATCGTCATTGTCAGCATGACTGTTCTGCGGAATATCTAAAACCTTAATGCTATTGGCAAAATTAATTTCTTGATTGAGAGGAATTTTGACGATAAAGTGTTTTCGATTGATGTCATCAAATACTGTTGTAAATAGATGATTGTCAAAAAAAGAAAAACTGCTAGTGAGATTATTATCCATGATGGATGTTTTAGGCTGACTGTAAGCTGAATCAAAAATTGATAATAGGAAATAATCGTCTTTTATGTTTTTCATGTAGGATATGTATAGCCTGCCGTTATCAATTTTGTAATTGAGATAAATATTTCTATTTTCAAATGCATAAGGGAGGGAATTAAATGTCATTTTTAAGCCTTCAATTTTCTCACTATTTTCAACCGTAGTTTCTTTTTCTAAAGGAATTCTAACAATAAATGCCTCTTCTTTGGCTTGGTCGACTAAGGTGGTAAAAATATAACCGTCAAACTCAATAGAATAATTTGGATAGGTTAAAAAAGGTGGTCCAATATTTGATTTTGGAGTGGGAGTGGCAGAAGTTAAAGGTGGTGGAGTGCTGGTTGGTTTAGTGGTGGGATAAGGAGAAGAATATTCTTTTGTTGGTAAATTGGTAGTGGGTTGATTAATATATGAGCGTTTAACTAAAAGAACTAAACTAATGATAATAATCATCATTAAAAAAGAAAAAGTAATGACTAAAATTTTTGAACTTGCTTTATTTTTTAATTTTGACATTAATGCCGATCTAAGCGAGTGAACAAATGAATAATAGCTGATTATAGCATGATAATTTAGATAAAGACAAGGTTCAATTAAAGACCGGAGAATTAAAATATTAGTCTTTCTTTTTAGATTAAAATACTATAAATTATATTAACTTTGGAAAAGTAGAAAAAATATAAGTCTAGTGGTTATCAGACATAGTTATTGACTGCTAATAATTTTGCGTGATATTTTTAATTGATTTATCAATCTTTTACTCAAGTAGACGAGGGAGAAAAGTTATTAATTGATTAAAAATAGTGATAGTTTATGATAGAGATTGAGTGATAAAGATAATAATTTAATGATGAAAGAGTGATTGGAAAAGCCGCAAGCAAATGGGGAGAGAATGTCAGTTCTCTCCCCTACTCTATTTATTTTTGATAAAGAAAATTATTGCTCTTTAAGAGTGAGGGTAGCAGTAACTACTTGATCGTCGTCTGATAAACGAATTAAAATTACTCCTTGCGAAACTCTAGCTGGTTGGGGAATATTTTGTAATGACATTTTGAGAGTTTGGCCATCGCGCGAGCTGATAATAAGGTCTTCGTAGCTTTCATCAACTAAGAAAGCGGCAGCGATGGGGCCAGTTTTTTCATTGACGACGGCGACTTTTAGTCCCATGCCGGCGCGGCTTTGATTGGGATATTGCGCGATACTTGTCATTTTACCCATGCCATTGGTGGTGAGAGTCAGAAGAAATTGTTTTTTCTTTTGGTCTTTCGGACTAATGACTTCGACGGCGACAACTTCGTCATTTTTCAGCATGATGCCTTTAACGCCTCTGGTGTCTCTAGAAGTTGATTTAACTTGAGTTTCGCTAAAGCGAATTGATTTGCCATAGCGAGTAACTAAAAGGATATCGTCTTCGCCAGTGGTGATTTGCCCCCAGACTAATTTGTCTTGTGGAGCGAGAGCAATGGCAATAATACCATTTTCGCGAATATTTTCAAAAAGTTTAACGGCAGTTTTTTTCACTAAGCCATCTTTAGTAATGAGGACAATGTAGTTATCATTATCTTTTTGGAGATCAAATTGCAAAATTGACTCCACTTTTTCATCTGGTTTAAGATTAACGATATTAACGACAGCGCTACCTTTGGCAGTGCGAGAGCTTTCGGGAATTTGATAGGCTTTAATTTTGAAAACTCGACCAAAATTGGTGAAAAGCAAAAGTGAGTCATGAGTTTTAACGGAAAGTATGCATTTGACGACATCTTCGGCTTTCATTTTAACGCCGGCGGCGCCCTTGCCGCCACGACCTTGAGCACGGAAAATTTCTGGAGCTAAGCGTTTAATATAGCCGGTACGGGTGAGAGTAATAATGGCGTGTTGATCAGGAATCAGATCTTCTTCATTAAATTCACCGACTTTGGATTTGATTAAAACTGTACGTCTTTTATCACCGTAATTATCAATCAAGGCTTGTGTTTCTTGAATAATAGTATCTAGAACTTGAGTCGGTGTGCCGAGTAAGCCTAATAATTCGTTAATGGTTTGCTGGATTTGTTGGTATTCTTCTTCGATTTTTAATCTTTCTAGCGCGGCTAGTCTGCCAAGTTTTAGTTCGACGATAGCTGTGGCTTGAATTTCGGAGAGACCAAAATTGGACATTAAAGCAGACTTAGCTAGGGGAATGTCTTTTGATTCGCGAATGATTTTAATGACAGCATCTAAATTATTAAGGGCAATAATAAGACCTTCTAAAATATGAGCTCGATCTCTAGCTTTAATGAGATCAAATTGAGCTCGGCGAATAATGATTAATTGACGATGAAGAATGTATTCGCGTAGAATTTGTTTGATATTCATTAGTTGAGGTACGCCTTCGCTATTGAGAGCGACCATATTAACGGAAAAACCAAGCTGAAATTCAGTAAGTTTATAGAGTTTGTTTAAAACTACCTTGGGTTGAGCGTCTTTTTTGAGATCAACAGTGACAGCCATACCTTTTCGATCGGAATGGTCATTAATGTCTTTAATACCAATAATTTTTTTAGCTTTGACTAATTCGCCAATTTTTTCTAAAAGTTTGGCTTTATTAACTTGATAAGGTAATTCAGTAGCAATGATTTGAGTTTTACCTTTACCGTCATCAATGATTTCGGCTTTGGCACGCATAACTATACGACCGCGACCAGTTTGATAAATTTCATCAATGCTTTTTTTATCAAAAATAATCCCCGCAGTGGGAAAATCTGGACCTTGAATATGAGTCATGATTTCTTCGAAAGAAATATCACTTAAAAAATTACCAGCAATGCTTTTAGCATCACGAGTTACCGCTTCTTCGATCAGATGTTGATTAGCAGCCAGACTGTTTTTATCAGTAGGCTTGGTAATTTGAGTGAGATCGATAATTTGAGCATTGTTAATTTGCCCTTTCTTGATGGTAGCAATGATAGCTTGGCAAACTTCAGTGAGATTGTGAGGGGGAATTTTAGTCGCCATACCGACAGCAATACCTTCTGAGCCCATGAGGAGTAAATTAGGAATTTTTCCTGGTAAAACAGCTGGTTCTTGCAATGAGCCATCGAAATTATCAACCATTTGTACGGTATTTTTGTCAATATCGCATAATATTTCTGCACTAATTTTGCTCATGCGAGCTTCGGTATAGCGCATAGCAGCGGGACTATCTCCGTCAACACTACCAAAGTTGCCTTGGCCATCGATAAGAGGATAGCGCATACTAAAAGGTTGAGCTAAACGGACAAGCGCCATGTAAACAGAGGCGTCCCCGTGGGGGTGATATTTACCTAAGACATCGCCGACAATACGAGCTGATTTTTTATAAGCACTATTGGCATGAATGCCAGAGCGATGCATCGAGTATAGGATGCGTCGATGGACTGGTTTCATGCCGTCACGAGCGTCTGGAAGAGCCCGAGCGACGATAACACTCATGGCGTAATCAAGATAAGAAGTCTCCATTTCTTTGATAATGCTACGAGTTTGTAATTTACCATAAGGAGAAGAAATTACTTCTCCTTCTTGACTTGGTAATGTTTGAGCAGTGGTAGTCGATGATGTTTGTTCGTCTAGATTTTCAATTTTAATTTTATCGTCGTTCATATTTTTCCTATAAAGTGGCTGATTTATTCATTATCTTGATCAAATTCTTTTTCGAATTTGTCTTGAGCTTTTTTAATAATTTTCCAGGCTTCATCAATCCCACCCCAATCTTGAAGTTTAACCCATTTGTCTTTTTCTAAATCTTTATAATGTTCGAAAAAGTGTTTAATTTCTAATTTTTTAGCTGGGGGAATATCGTCTAAAGAAGTCCAAGCACCACAAAGGGGGTCAATTTTAGTGGTGGCAGGAACGCAGATAATTTTATGATCAATGCCTTCTTCGTCTTCCATACCTAATACACCAATAACTTTACATTTGACAATGATACCTGGGACAATGTCTTGACTAATGAAGACTAAAGTGTCAAGCGCATCACCGTCTTCTCCGAGTGTTTCTTCAATTAAACCATAATTAACGGGATAGCGCATAGCAGTGGGCATTAAGCGATCAAGACATATTTCACCGGTTTCTTCGTCGAGTTCGTATTTGACACTACTGCCAGCGGGGATTTCTAAGAGCACTTTAAGAGTTTTTTCGTCAGACATATTTCCTTTCATTTTTATTAATAAGCATTATTATACATCAAGAGTAGCAAGTTTGGCGTGAGTTTGAATAAATTTCTTGCGTGGGAGAACGTCATCGCCCATGAGAGTGGAAAAAGTTTTATCAACGGCTTCGGCTTCGTCAAGGGTAATTCTTTTAAGCATCCGATTGGCAGGATTCATGGTTGTATCCCAGAGTTGCTCGGCATTCATTTCGCCTAAGCCTTTATAGCGTTGGACATTAATAGCAGCATTGGGTGATTTGGCTTTAATTTTATTGATGGCTTCATCTCTTTGAGCTTCAGTATAAAAGTATTCTTCTTTTTTACCACTGGAGACACGATAAAGTGGCGGCATGGCGACATAAAGATAGCCATCTCGAATGATTTCTGGTAAATGACGGAAAAAGAAAGTTAAACAAAGAGTCGTAATGTGTTCGCCGTCAACATCAGCATCAGTCATGAGAATAATGCGATGATAGCGGAGTTTTTCTGGTTTGAAAGTTTCGCCGATGCCAGCGCCTAAGGCAATAATGAGGTTTTTTAATTCTTCGGTGTCGATAATACGATTGAGACGAGCGCGTTCAGTATTGAGGATTTTGCCTCTGAGAGGAAAAATGGCTTGGAATTTGCGATCGCGACCTTGTTTAGCGCTACCACCGGCACTATCACCCTCGACGATATAAATTTCGCACTCTTCGGCTTTTTTGCTTTGACAGTCAGCTAATTTTCCAGGTAGGGAGCCACCATCAAGTACACCTTTACGAATGACAGCGTCTTTGGCAGCGCGAGCGGCCAAGCGGGCGCGAGCGGCCAAGAGGATTTTGTCAATAATAATTCGGCCGATTTTGGGATTTTCTTCAAGAAAATCATTAAATTTATCTTTGAAAAGTTGATAAGTAGCAGTGTGAGCTTCAGAATTATTGAGTCTAGCTTTAGTTTGAGATTCAAATTGGAGATCATTGGCAGACATTTTGACAAAAACCACAGCGGTCAGACCTTCTTTAAGATCTTCGCTGGTAAAAGACTCTTTATCTTTAAGTAATTTGTTTTTATCGGCATAGTCTTTAAGAATTTTTAGTAAGGCGCTCCGAAAGCCAGTGACATGAGTACCGCCGTCTGGAGTATGAATTACATTAACATATGATTCTAGTTTTTCATTATAGGTGTCATTATATTGTAAGGCGACTTCGACTCCGATTTTTTTACCATTATTTTCTTCTTGCCATTGATTAGAAAAGTGAAAAACAGTATGAAGTGGTTTTTTACTGCGATTGAGATGCTCGACTAGGGAGCGAATACCGTTTTCGAAATAGTATTGACGATGAATTTGAGCGATGTCGTCAATTAATTCGAAGTGAATTTTGGCCATTAAATAAGCGCGGTCTTTGACAATATCAATGAGTTGTTTGGTGGAAAAATTGGTTTCACTAAAGATGGTTTTATCTGGAATAAAACTCACTAAAGTACCGGTCTGATAGTCTTGAATTAATTTTTGACTTGCTTGGGGAAATAAGCGTTTAAAATCTTCTTCGCCGATGACTTCGACATGATTAAGAATTTTTCCTTGTGAAAGGGCAAGATAATGATATTGATTATTTCTTTTAACTACGACTTGCATAAGAGAAGACAAAGCATTAACGGCACTACTGCCGACACCATGGAGGCCGCCAGAGGCTTGATAGGCAGTTTCTTCAAATTTGCCACCAGCGTGGAGTTTGGTTAGAACAACTTCAAGAGCACTAACTCCACTTGAGTGCATGTCGACTGGAATACCGCGGCCATTGTCAACGACAATAATTTCTTCATCGCTCATGGTAGTTTCGGCATGAGAGATAATTTGATGATAGCTGACTGGAGTTGAACGATGGAAAAGTTGGATATGGTGACCATAGCCAGCAATGGCTTCGTCAACAGCATTATCAAGAATTTCTTTAGCTAAGTGATGTAAACCTTTGCTATCGGTGGAGCCGATATACATGCCAGGGCGTTTGCGAACTGGTTCCAGTCCTTCGAGGACTTTAATTTGTGAGGCTTGATAAGTTTCATTGCTAGATGACATAGATGAGTGAGTTTATCACATAAATGGGGGTTTGTCAATGGTGACGACTAAAAAGCCGAAAATAAGCCATTTAGTGAAAAAATTAATTAATTTAAGATTATTTAATTAAAAAAGATGGGTTAGGTTTGTATAATTAATAAAAAAGATTTTTTTAGTAGATTAACTCAACCTTTTTCTTGAGTAAATAAATATTATAGGTTCTGTATTTAATAAAAAAATAAGTTATTTGTTATATTATAGGATGTTGTGCTTAAAGACCTATAATATAGATAAAAATATTAGCGGATATTAGTCATAAAAACCTATATTAAAAAAATATTATAGGATTTTTGGTTTTTTTGAGTATAGATGAGTAACAGGTTGATAATGCGTAATAGAGTTATTGCTTGATTTTAAACTATTAATGAAAGTAAGAATTTAAGCCTAATGTTGTTATAAACTTTTATATCACTTCGTTTTATCTCTAAATATAGGTATTGATTATAAATAATTACGAGTCGATTGTGAACAAGTAGTTCAGCTTAGGTATGAAGACGTAAGCGTGGAAGATGGCAGTAGGATTATTTCAAGCGTGGCTTTGAATGAAACTACCAGTTTCTAACTTAGGATCTTGATTGTATGGTAGTGGGAGCAGTTTTATAAAAATCCCTAGACTTAAAATCTAGGGAAAGATGATGAATGAGAGTGAAGTGTTGGTTAACTGCCAGCTTCATTTAGTTTGGGAATGACTAATTTTTCACGTCCGCCAAAGCCGATGTCGGTTATAAGGACAAAAATAGCCCAAGTAGCAGCGAGAATGAGTAGACCGATGACAGTATAGAGAATTTTATTTCTAGCGTCTTCAACTTTGCCTTTATCGCCACCTGAAGTGATAAAAGCAATAGCACCTAAAATTAAAAAGAAAAAGGCAATTCCAGCGACGACAACAAAAATTAAAGTAAAAATATTGGTGGTTAATGCGGCTGGGTCAGTGGCTAATTCAATATCTGGTTTAGCTTTATCTAAGTCCATGGTGGGTGAATCAGCAGCTAAGATGAAATGAGTATTAGTAAGTGTGATAATAGTTAAGATAAGGGTAAAGATGATCTTTTTTAGATTTTTTTTCATAGCTCTTTCTATTGAGTTGGTCCTTGCATGTAATAGTAGTAATTGTATACTAAAAAAAGGAGATTTGCAAGTGGTTTTTTAAGCATAAAAAAACCCGGCCGTGAAGACCGGGCGTGAGGTTGTTTTTAAATATCGTTTTGAGTAAATCCTGGTACTTGTAATTGAGATTGTCCGCCAAAAGCAATATTGGTAATAAGGACAAAGATAGCCCAAGTAGCGGCGAGAATGAGTAAGCCAATGACAGCAGCAGTAATTTTATTTCTAGCTTCTTCGACTTTACCTTTATCACCGCCTGAGGTGATCCAAGCAATGGCACCAGCAATTAGATAGAAAAAAGTTAAAGCAGCAGCTAAAACGAAGACTAGAGTGACTACTTGCTTAATAAGATTACCTGGGTTTTTGGCAACATCAACAGTAGGAATCATGTTGTCAACACTAATAACAGATGGTGCGGCCATGGCTAAATTAACATTGGTTAAAGCGATGGTTGCAAAAGCAAAAAGCAAACCTATCTTTTGAAATATTTTTTTCATTATTTCCTTTCTTAAATTAATAAGAAACTTATTAATACATATTTTTTTGATACTGTTATTATATACTGAAATGTAAATATTTGCAAGCGATTTTCTTAATTTGGTGATACATGAGGAAAAATGCCTAATTAATGATATAATTAGGCAATGTTACCAAAAAAGAATCGTTTTGACGGAAGAATTGAGAATAGTTTTTTTTATCAAGCGAAAAAAGTATTTTCAGATATAGTGACGCTTTATTATTTGCCTAATGATGATTTATCCGAACCGCAAATGGCAATTGTCGCTAGTAAAAAGAATTTTCGAACTAGTGTACAAAGACATCAAGTGAAAAGAAAATTAAGAGAAAATTTACGGAAAAAAATGGTTGATTGGCCAATAGGTCAATATGTTTGGGTATTAAAGTCTAATTTTTTAAAGTTGACGGCAATAGAGTTAGAGCATGAATTAAAAATTATTCAAACTAAAATAAAATGGTAAAATCCGCTATGTTTGTGATACAATAAAATGGTTGAGTAAAAAAGGATATTTATGAATATTTTTATTCCAGATAGTTGGTTAAAAGAGTATGTACAGACTTCACTTGAGCCTGAAAAATTGGCGCAAGCGGTATCTTTATGCGGTCCGTCATTCGAGCGAGTCTATCAAATTGAAGAGGAGGCAGTTTATGAAATTGAAGTCACTACCAATCGAGTAGATGCAATGTCGGTCAAGGGTATGGCTAGAGAAGTAGCGGCTATTCTTGATGTGCCGATGGTAAAAAGTAAATATCAAGATGTGGATTGGTTAAATGAACAATTAGAGGATAAAGTTTTACCCTTGCCTAAAGTAGAAGTGGCGACTGATAGAATTAACAAAATTGTGACAGTGGTGCTAGATCAAGTAAAAAATCAAGCTAGTCCAGCATGGATGCAAAAGAGGCTGAGGCAAATAGATCAGAATAGTCACGGCATTATTATTGATGTAACTAATTATATTACTCATGAGTTAGGTCATCCTTGCCATGCTTTTGATTATGATAAAGTGATGAAATTGGGTGGAGTGATTAAGATTAAAATCGCCCAAAAAGGCAAAAAGTTTATTACTTTGGATGGTGAAGAATATCAGACTGTAGGAGGAGAAGTGGTGTTTGAAAACGATCAAGGAGAAATAATTGATTTGCCAGCAATTAAAGGGACGGCAAATACGGCGATTGATGAAAATACTAACAGAGTACTTTTTTGGTTGGAAAATATGGAGGCAATGGCAGTGAGACGAGCTAGTATGAGTCATGCAATTAGAACGGTAGCGGCGGTTTTGAATGAAAAAAACGTTGATCCGTCTTTGATGGAGGAAACTTTGGTGGCAGGAGTAAAAATGTTAACAGAATTAGCTGAGGCGAAAGTAGCGAGCGAAGTGTGGCAATATGAAAACAAAGAAAAAAAACCAATAAAATTGATAAACTTAAATTTGGATCGCTTGGATAGTTATCTAGGAGTGGAAATTATTGAAAAGCAAGTGGAGAAAATTTTATTGAGTTTGGGCTTTGAAATTGAAAAAAGTGAAAAAAGACAATGGCAAGTAAGACCAGCTAGTTTCAGAAGTTACGACATAACGATGGAAGTGGATGTGATTGAAGAGGTGGCAAGAATATATGGTTATCATCGATTGCCGAGCAAAATTGATTTTTCATTAGTTAAGATTAAGAAGCAGACAGAGGTGTATTTTACTTTGGAGAAAAAATTTAAGCAGTTTCTAGCAGCTTGGGGTTTGAGCGAAGTCTATACTTATTCAATGGTGGCTCAGAATCAGTTGGAAAAAGATGAGAATCAATATTTAAAAATCAGTAATCCTTTAAGTGAAGAAAATGTTTTCATGAGGCAAAGTTTAATTCCTAGTTTAAGTCAAGTGGTGGCAGAAAATAAACTCAAAATGAGTCAAAGCCGAGGGGTTTTCGAATTAGCAAAAATATATTTTCCTGGTGAAAAACAAGACAAAGTGGTAGAAGAGACGGTTTTAGCAATAGTTACTACCCTACCCTATCGAGAAGCAAGGGCAATGATCGAGCAGATGTTAGCTTTGGCTTATATTAAAATTGAAATTAATAGTCAGGGTGAAATATTAATTGGTGAAGAAATAGTCGGTAAAGTAATAATGTTGGAAAATCAATATGTAGCTTGGGAAATGCAAATGGCTAAAATTGGAGTACAAGCCAGAACATATCCTCAAGTGGAGCTAAAAAGTCAATATCCAGCCATAGTAGAAGATTTAACTTTCGAATTGAATAATTTAGCGGTGGGCGATATAATGAAGAAGATGAGAAAAGCGAATGAAATGTTAATTGAAGTGATTTTGAAAGACATTTATCAACAGAATTATACTTTTACTTGCGTTTATCAAAGTATGGAAGGAGTCTTAAAGAGTGAACAAATTGCGCCGGTGAGAAAAAAAGTGGTAGCAATGGTAGAAAAATTAGGAGGCAAATTAGTGGGTAAATTAAGTGAAGAAACTAAGGAGAAAAAATGAGTACAATTGGAATAAATCAAGAAAAAGAGAGAAATAATGTAATTGAAGAGGGTAAAAAGGACTTTTTATCGTCTAAGCTTGATGATAAAGTGGAAAAAGTAGAAAATGTTGATTTTAAGCCATTAGAGGCTCAAAAAATTGAAAAGCAACAATTAGCTGATAACCGAGAAGATATTGCAGAATTTGCCCAAGAATATCGGGAGGAAATGGTTAAAAGAGCAGAAAGTGGAGTTTTTGAAAAAGAAGAGTTGGTGATAGATGGGGTAAAACATCATGTTTTAAAAACTGAAGGGATGAATAATCAAGTTAAAGCAGAAGAAAGTCGGGCTTGGTTGGTGATTTTGTCTGAAAAAATTAAAAAAATGTGGCAGGCTTGGCAAAATCAAAAAAAACAAGAAAAAATATAAATTTAGTGCGTAAGCGCTGAGATTGTATTAATTATTAATAAAAATAGAAAGATGATCATGGATAAAAAAATGACGGTGGGTGCGGGAGTGGGAGTGGTGTTGGTTTTGGGAGTGGGTGTTTTGGTAGCTATGAATATGAAAAAAGATAAAATAACGGAAGAAAAAGTGAGCGATGAAGTGATGACGATTGCTAATGACGTAGTTGATTTAGCTGGAGTTAATAATATTCAAGATTTAATGAAAAAAGGTGAAAGCATGGAATGTACTTTTGATTATGATTTGGGTGAGATGCGAACTCAAGGAAAATACTTTTTTGATGGCAAGAATGAAAGAATGAAAATGGAATCAACTTTAAGCCAGAATGGAGTGGAAACTAAGAATTTTGTTTTGGATTTG
>Ga0334882_1002678_pt1 | contig 17585 bp, 12 predicted proteins | sample GraSluR1_MG_5_FD_207226 | JGI IMG/M metagenome (GOLD analysis project Ga0334882, IMG submission 207226) | Sludge microbial communities from methane-producing bioreactor in Wageningen University, Netherlands - Granular Sludge_15_04-R1 | ecosystem: Engineered > Bioreactor > Anaerobic >...
ATATAAGCGCCGCTTCTTTAATATCGGAAGCGGCCTTTTCATTGTCCGTTCAGTCGCTGCGTGGTAGAATCCCCATGCAACAAAAACCTTGGAGGTACTATGGAAAAACAGGTCGCAACATTCAAAGTTAAAGCAGGGCTGGCCCAAATGCTTAAGGGCGGTGTGATCATGGATGTGGTCACCCCCGAACACGCAAAAATTGCCGAAGATGCCGGTGCAGTGGCCGTGATGGCCTTGGAGCGCGTCCCCGCGGATATCCGCGCCGATGGCGGTGTCGCCCGCATGAGCGACCCTGAATTGATCCTTAAAATTATGGAGACCGTATCGATTCCGGTAATGGCTAAATGCCGGATCGGGCATTTCGTGGAAGCGCAAATCCTGGAATCCCTCGGCGTGGATTATATTGATGAATCCGAGGTGCTGACCCCGGCTGACGAAGCGCACCACATCAACAAGCACGATTTCAAAGTGCCTTTTGTGTGCGGCTGCCGTAATCTGGGAGAAGCCTTGCGCCGGATTGGGGAAGGCGCAGCCATGATCCGCACCAAAGGTGAAGCCGGCACGGGCGATGTGGTTGAAGCCGTCCGCCACGCCCGCAGTGTCCTGGGCGAAATCCGAAAATTACAGGCAATGCGTGAGGATGAGCTGATGGCTTTTGCCAAAGAAATCGGTGCACCTTATGAACTGGTCAAAGAAACCCGTGAATTAGAGCGCCTGCCGGTTGTCAATTTTGCAGCAGGCGGTCTGGCCACACCGGCGGATGCTGGTCTGATGATGCAGCTTGGCGTTGACGGCGTCTTTGTGGGCTCCGGCATTTTTAAATCCGGTGATCCGGCCAAGCGCGCCAACGCAATTGTCAAAGCGACAACGCATTACAACGACCCGAAAATCCTGGCGGAGGTCAGCCGCAATTTAGGCGAACCGATGGTCGGCCGCCAGATCACGGATATCCCTGAAGGTGAATTGATCGCCAAACGCGGCTGGTAAGTTGATCCCATGGAAATTGGTGTCCTCGCCCTGCAGGGTGATTTTGAAGAACACGTCAACATGCTCAACTCTCTGGGTGCCAATCCGCGCCTGGTCAAGCTGCCAAAGCATCTGGAAGGTTTGAGAGGTTTGATTATCCCGGGTGGGGAATCAACCACGATTGGCAAACTGGCCACGGCTTATGAGCTGATTGAACCACTGCGTGCCTTTGCTCTGGAAACCCCGGTCTGGGGCACCTGTGCCGGCGCGATCATCCTTTCAAAGGATGTCCAGAGGGAGCAGCCGCTCCTGAACGTGATGGATATCACCGTTGAGCGCAACGCCTTCGGCCGTCAGGTTGACAGTTTTGAGATTGATCTGCCTGCACCTTTTTTGGAGAATGGAGCGGCGCAGCCCTACCACGCAGTTTTCATCCGGGCGCCGATTATAAAATCCGTTACCGGGGAAGCGAAGGTCCTGCTGACGCTTCCGGACGGACGCATTGTTGCTGCCCAACAGGGACATCTGCTGGCGACCTCCTTTCACCCGGAGCTGACCGGGGACATCCGCTTCCACCGTTATTTTATGGAGATGACGCTATAACAATTCGTCCGATCCTTTGGCATGACTGGCCTTACATTATCCGTCACCGCCGCCAAATTCAAAGCCTGGATAGTGTGGCGGCTCTGACTCGAGGCTATCCCCTTTCCTGGACCAGTTTATTATCCTCAATCCGCCCCGGAGATCAGGTTTTCACCGGGATTCACGAAAACAGCGCCGGAGAGCGCTCTTTTATCGGCCAGATCTGCCAATCCCCCAGATTGCCAAACGCGCAGTTGAACTATTTCATCACACCCGAAGGCGCAGAGCGACGAGAGCTTACACTGCTGTTGGAGGGACTGATCCGGGAAGCGGGATTATGGGGAACGACGCAGGTGCTGGCGGAACTGACCACTGATTCTGAGTTCTTTCCAGAGTTTCGTCAGGCCGGGTTTTCCGTGCTGGCCAAACAGCATCTCTACAGGTTTGACAATCCCGGTGAAATTCAGAGTGATCTTGAGGGAAGGTGGCGGATATGGAACAGTGATGATATCCCCGCAATGCGCCGCCTGTACCTGACCCTCGTGCCACCCTTGATCCAGCCGGTGGAACCCCTGACCCGCTTGGAGAGGTTAGGGCTGATCTATTATGAGCCATCGGGTGGATTGCAGGCCTTTGCCGATCTCGTATATGGCCCGGTGGGGATCTGGATTTTGCCTTTTGTGCATCCCCAATCTGCGGTGGATCCTGCCTGCCTGCTCAGACAAATGCTTGCCGACCTGTCAGATCTGGCAGGACGGCCTGTTTATGTTGTGGCCCGATCCTACCAGCCCTGGGTAGAAACAGCGCTTGAACATCTGGAGGGTCTATGCGGGCAGGAACAGATATTGATGGTAAGGCATCTCGCCATCCGTCAGAGGATCAAGGCTGACCTGGCCTTCAAACCGCTCGATAATGGTAATACGGAACCTTCCATTCCCATCGCAACGGCAAAATCGAATGGAAAGTGACGAGGCCGGCCCGACGCTGAGCCAATCCAACTAAAATCGGATACAATTGTAAATTGTGCTTGGTATTTCTTTAACAAGCTAAAATTTTTTTAGGAAATAGATCGTGAATCAATATATGCTGGAACATCAAAAAATTACAGACGACCTTGATTTATTGCTGGATGTCCTCCCAACGAATATATCCAATAAAGTACGGGAGCTGGATGACAGTGAGAATCTCCTCGAAATCATCATGGACCTGGGTCGTTTACCCAAAGCCCGCTTTGTGGGTCGGGAAGCGGTCCTGAGTGACAAAGAGATTACTTATGAGGAACTTGCTGCCATCATAAAGTCAATCAGTGAATTTGACGCGGACAACCGCGCCGGGATTGAACGCACCCTGCACCGGATCTCAGCCATCCGCAACCGACACAACCAGGTGGTTGGATTGACCTGCCGGATCGGCCGGGCAGTGTATGGCACCAGCGACATCATCCAGGACCTGATCGAGTCCGGGGCAAGCATCCTGATCCTGGGACGGCCCGGCGTTGGGAAGACCACCATCCTGCGCGAAGCGGCGCGAATCCTGGCGGATACGGCTCGGGTGATCATTGTGGACACCAGCAACGAGATCGGCGGGGATGGCGATGTTCCCCATCCGGCCATCGGTGAAGCCCGCCGCATGCAGGTGGCAAAGCCATCTCTCCAGCATGAAGTAATGATCGAGGCAGTGGAAAACCACAACCCGGAAGTGATCGTCATTGACGAAATCGGACGCGAGCTGGAGGCAATGGCAGCCCGGACAATTGCAGAGCGCGGCGTCCAGCTGATCGGAACCGCTCATGGGAACACCCTTGAAAACCTGCTCCTTAACCCAACCCTCTCTGATCTGGTCGGCGGGATTGAGTCGGTGACGCTCTCGGATGATGAAGCCCGCCGCAGGGGCACCCAGAAAACCGTGCTTGAACGGCGCGCCCCGGCCACGTTCGATATGCTGGTGGAGATCCAGGACCGCAATCGAATTGCAGTGCAGAGTGATGTTTCCGCAGCAGTGGACGCGTTGCTGCGGGGTTATCCCCTGCCGCCTGAGATCCGTTATCGTGATGACGAAAACAAGATCCACATTCAAAAGCCGTCCGCACCCGCACCCGGCACAGCTGCCCAGGCGCTCAACCGGACGAGAAAAACCGAAACTGCGCCTTTTGCACGCTCGACCAGCAACCACCGCCAGAAGGCAAATGCCCAGGATCCGGCAAGTTTGGAAGAATCCCTTGAAATGGTTGAAGGCGATCAGCAGCCGCTCAAACAGATTGCGATCTACCCTTATGGCGTAGCTCGAAACCGTTTGATCCAGGCTGCCAAACAATTGAATGTGCCTGCGCAAATTGTGCGCAACCTGAAGGACGCGGAAGCCCTGCTGACCCTGCGCCGCTATTACCGCGAGCGCCAACAACCGATCCTGGAAGCCGAACAACGCGGCCTTCCGATTTTTGTCCTGCGTTCAAACACCAGCCAGCAAATGGAACAATTCCTGGTGGATTTATTTAATCTCACCGACGTCACAGGAAGGCAGCCTCAGGAGGAAGTGGTTGTTGACCAGACTCAGGCCGCCATTCAGGCCGTCCTGAATGGCGAACGCTGGGTGGACCTGAGACCCGCTTCATCAACAATCCGGCGCTTGCAGCATGAAATGGCCCGGCAGGCAGACCTGGTATCCCATTCCTATGGTAAAGAACCCAACCGGCATGTGAGGATATTTCGAGACTGACCATGTTTATCACCCTGGAAGGCCCTGAGGGCAGCGGCAAAACATCCCAGCTTCCCGCTTTGGCGGAATTTCTCCGTCAGGAGGGCTATGCTGTGCTGGTCACCCGCGAGCCAGGAGGAACGTCCGTGGGCGATCAAATCCGGGAAGTCCTGATGAATTTAAAGAATGTCGCCATTGTCCCGCGCACGGAAATCCTGCTCTTTCAGGCCGCCCGCGCCCAGCATGTGGAGGAGAAGATCCGCCCGGCATTGGCGGAAGGGAAAATTGTGATCTGCGATCGCTTCGGTGATTCAACCCTGGCTTATCAGGGTTATGGACACCAAACCGACCTTAAAACCCTGCGGGGCCTGATCCATTTCGCAACCGATGGCCTGACGCCAGACCTGACCTTATTGCTCGATGTTCCCGTCAAAGATGGCATTGCGCGTAAACTGGACAACGGATCGGAATGGAACCGGCTTGACGCTTTCGCTGAGGCCTTCCACGGGCGAGTCCGCCAGGGTTATCTCACTATGGCACAGCAGGACCCTGATCGGTGGGTCCTGATTGATGCTGCTCAGGACCGGGACAAGGTTCAGGAATTAATGCAGGAAGCTGTACTAAAAAAGCTTCATAATAGTTAAACCTCTTCCAACGGTAATATTCTCCCCGCTGGAAATTGAGAAATACCAGAAAGGTCATCAATGCTCAAAAAAACGCTGTTTATTTTGTTAATGGGTGTTTTATTATTATCGGCCTGCACGGCAGGCAACACAAATGAAACGCCAATGGATGCTGAACCGACGGCAACTGAAGAAACAGGTCCGGAACCGGATCCGGGATCTGTCTTTGAGGGGGAGCGGATGCCCTGTACGACGGTTTTTGGTTACGAAACCAATGAAGAAACAGACAGCTACCAGGATGTGGTTGATCAACTTCCCCCAGTTACCGATGAGGATTGGGTCAAGGGCAACCCTGATGCGCCCATCACGGTCGTGGAGTATGCGGATTTTCAGTGTCCGGCCTGCGCGCCTTTTGCGAGTTATCTTGAGGCGTTATTGGACTTCTTCCCAGACTCCTTCAGGATTGTATTCCGCCATCTGCCGCTGCCATCCATCCACGACAAAGCCTATATTACCGCTATGGCTGCAGAAGCGGCAGGTGCCCAGGGTATGTTCTGGGAAATGTATGTCCGTCTTTATGAAGACCAGCAGGTCTGGTATTACCTGACGGAAGAGGAATTCATTGATTGGGTCAAGATTGAGGCGGAGAATTTTGGGCTGGATGTTGATCAATTTGAGGTGGATCTGCTCGATGAGGAAATCCGCGCTCAATTGGAAACCGAGACAGAGGAACTTCTGGCAATGGGTGTACACTATACGCCTTTTGTATATATCAACGGCAGAATCTTCAGGCAGGGAAACCCCAACCTGCTTTCGATGATTGGGATCAACGAATTTGATGGCTACGAAGAATGCCCACCCTGGGTGATTGATACCACCAAGAGCTATTCCGCCGTTCTGGATACCAGCGCAGGGGAGATCCTGATTGACCTGTTCCCGGATTCAGCCCCTCTGGCGGTTAATTCCTTCGTCTTCCTCGCCCGGGAGGGCTGGTTTGACGATATTTACTTCCATCGGGTCGTCGAAGGTTTTGTGGCGCAGGCCGGCGATCCTTCGGGCCTTGGCGCAATTGGCCCCGGTTACACCTTTGCCAACGAGGTTGATGCTGATCTGTCTTTTGACAGCATCGGCGTGCTTGGGATGGCGAACGCGGGCGTGGATACCAATGGCAGCCAGTTCTTTATCACGCTGGCACCGGCCACAAATCTGGACGGCGGGTACACGATCTTCGGCAAGGTTCAGGACGAAAGCCTTCCTGTTCTGAGCGAAATCGCACTGCGCGACCCTGACACTGCCGTTGGGTTTGAAAACGCAACGATCATCAATTCGATTGAGATCGTTGAAAACTAACCCATTAATGGAACAGCAAAGCATGTCGGACACGCACGGAATCCCTGAGAAAAAATGGCAGACTATTTTATCAATAGCCATCAGTGCTTTTGGGATTCTGTATTTCCTGTTCCAGGCGCTTGGGATCGGCGTGATCTGGCTGATGGCCCTGCTTGACCCCCAATCGGCACCAGTTCAGGCCCTCTCCAGCGGCCTGCTGGTCTGGGGATCAGTCCTCTCGGCGGTGCTGCTCGTCCCGGTTCTGATATTGAGTATCAAGGAATTGAAGGGACAGCAAGCCCCGACCTGGCTGGACACGGATAATTCCCATGTCCGCAAAGCTGCGATGTGGTCGTTTCTGTTCTGGCCGCTGGTCGTCTTCCTGGGCTGGTTGGTCGCCGGGAATCAGCAACTTGCCGTTTTCCTGCTTGGGCCGATCAACCTGCTTGTTGCCGGTCTGCCCGTGTTGTTGATTTTTAATGCGGGTCAATGGAAATTAAAAGCGGGTTCCCCGCTGCGAAAATGGCGGATCTTCGGATTCAGCCTGACGCTTATGCCTGTGATTGTGATCGTTGTAGAATTGATCGCCATCCTTGCGATTGGTCTGGTTATAGGGCTTTATATCGCCTACCAGCTTTCCGTGAATCCCCTTCTGGAACGTGAATTGATGTTTATCATCACCCAACTCAGCATTGGCCGCGATCTGGATACCATTTTACGGATATTAAAACCCTATGTTCTCCAACCGGTTGTGATCTTTGGCGCGCTGGCGATCTTTGCCGGCGTGATGCCAATGATCGAAGAAATACTCAAGCCAATCGCGCTCTGGGCGCTGGCAGGACGAAAGATCACACCTCGGGAAGGTTTCGTGGGCGGGCTCTTATGCGGTGCGGGATTTGCGCTAATGGAAAACGTACTCTATTTCTCCATGGTCATTTCCGCGGAAGACTGGCTTTTCACGGCAATTGGCCGTGCGGGTACTGGCGTGCTGCACATGCTGGCTTCCGGCCTGGTCGGCTGGGGACTGGCAAAGGTCTGGCAGGAGGGAAAATGGATCGTGCTGGCATGGACCACCCTGGCAGCTATTATCTTCCATGGTTTGTGGAACGCGCTGGCTCTGGTTGCTGGTGTTGCGCCGCTGTATGTTTACGGCGCAGAACCCACCTTCGGTCAGACCATGCTGTTCTATGCGCCCTTGATCCTGTTACTCATTTTGGCGTCGATTGCCTTGTATTTGCTGAATCATCATTTTCAAAGACAGCAGGCCTCTGAAGCTGTTTCGGGTTCAATTAACTGAGGAATGGATTGATTTTAATGTTTGAAGAACCTTTATCCCCATCAGGGGTTGAACATGGTTGGAGGACTATTTAATGAGCGCTACCCCTCTCCTGCCCGTTGTCCGTTCTTTGATTAAAGTCCTGACAAAATTTTCAGTGGACCATCCCGAATATATCCCGCAAACCGGAGGCGTCCTGATCACCACCAACCATCTCAGCCGGTTGGATACGCCGGTCCTGATGGCAATTACGGAACGGACCGATCTGGTCGCGATTGTCGCCAAGAAATACCGAAAAAAACCGTTCTTCAAATGGATCCTGGAAAGGATCGGTGCGATGGTCTGGATGGATCGGGAAACAACTGATTTCTCCGCCATCCGAGATGCCCTCGATTATTTGCGAAAAGGGGCCATTGTTGGGATTGCCCCGGAAGGCACCCGCAGCCGTGATTCCCGGGAGATGCTGGAAGGAAAGCAGGGTGCGGCTTTGATGGCCGCCCGCGCGGCTGTTCCCATTGTACCTGTGGGGATCGTTGGCTCAGAACAGATCAATGCCCATTGGATGCGCCTGAGGCGCCCACCGGTCACCGTCAGGGTTGGCGAACCTTATATGCTGCCTGAAATGGAACGCGAAAACAGGCAGGCGTGGCTGGCGAAATATACGGATGAGATCATGTGCCGGATCGCTGTCCTGCTTCCAGAGAGCTATCGTGGGTTTTATTCAGACCATCCCCGGTTGAAGGAATTATTGGCGGAATAGGGGGAAATTTGAGAGATGTTCGGCAAATAAATGATTAATTGCCCTCTTCTCAACATTCTTGATTTATTCAGAAATTGACTAAATCTATACCTGTGAAAAGAGTTTGGGGAATAAGAGCTCTCAGATTTTTTACAACAGTTTCTCCGACCAGTTACTCCCTTTTTATCAGACTGGAATCGAGATAGATTTAAATGCTCTTCTGTCTTCACAATCTCTAAATCAGATAATAGGTGAAGAATACCAGATCAAATTCATGCAGTCAGATGAGTGATCCAGACATGCGAGATGCCAAACAGAACCGAAGCAGCAAGCATCCACCAGGAATCCAGCAGGTAGGACGAAAGAATAAAAAATAGACTTGGTGCAACTGCCAGCGGCAGGGGAATCCCGAACAGAGATTTCGACAACCATTCAACTTCCCTTTGATGGATAAAATAACGCATCCATGCGCTGTAATAAATCAACAGCAATATCGTCATGACCGCCAAAACAGGAATAGTAAATTTCTTTTGCCACTGAACTGCGTAAAAAAGAGGAATGAGAAGGGTCGCAAACCTGCCGATATTTTCAATAATCGTCAAAAGGACAGGCTCTTCAGAAGCTGGGATACTTTCTGCTTTTGGCATAATCATCCAAACAAGATTGGGTATCAGGATAAGAAGAGGGAAAATAATTCCCGAATTTATCGTTATGTTGAAATCACCAAGTCGAATTATCACCAGGTTTTCCTCCCATTACCATCCAATGCCAACAGAACAGCAGACAAGTCATTCATTTTCCAAACAACTCACTTTAATTCTCGGTTGAACAGGCATCACAAATCAGAATAGGTTTATAGTTCGAGGGCTTCCATATGAGTCTACACCGCTAAATATTAAACCGGATGGTGATCACATCCCCATCCTGCACAAGATATTTTTTACCTTCCAGGCGGAGTTTTCCATGGTTGCGCGCTTCAGCATAGCCGCCCAATTCGATCAGGTCTTCAAAAGACACCACCTCCGCCCGGATAAAGCCTTTCTCCATATCCGAATGGATCGCACCGGCAGCTTCCTGGGCTGTGACACCTTTTCTAACTGTCCAGGCATGGACCTCTTTTTCGGCGGCGGTAAAGAACGATATCAAACCAAGTAGATCATAAGACAGCTTGATAAAACGCTTCAGACCAGGCTCTTCAATCCCGTATTCTTCCAGAAAGAGCGCTGCCTCCTCTATTGGCAATTGTGCAATGTCCATCTCCAGTTTCGCCGGCATACTCACAACGGTTGTTCTGACAAAGGGCATATTAACCTCAATAGGTTTTTGGTTCTCATCATGATTAATCACAATCAGTTGAGGTTTTTTGCTGAGAAAACCATAGCTTGAGAGCATCTTCTCTTCATCATCCGTAAAAGTCTCATGCCGCAAGGGAATTTCTTCTGACAGGAGGTTTTGCAATTTTTCAAATAATTCCGTTTCGCGCTCCACCACCCCTTTGTCACGGCCAACACCACCCCGTTTTCGCTCATCCTCAAGCCGTTGAAGTTTCCGTTCGACCAGGATCAGGTCATTCAGGATCAATTCCGCTTCCATATTAGCGAGGTCTCTTTGGGGGTCAATACGCCCATGAAGATGCGGCACGCTGGCATTCTCAAACTGGCGTACCACATGGATGTAACCATCCATCTGAGCCAGTGTATTGAGCAATTGCCCGGAGATTCCGCCTTCCGCAGCTTTCCCTTCCAACCCGGCAATATCTGCATAAGTCACTTTGGCTTGGACAATTTTTTTGGGCTGGAAAATATCCGCGAGCTTCCCCACCCGTTCGTCAGGCACATCGATCACAGCGGTATGAACTTCCAATTTGCCGCCGCTGATGCCCGTCGGTGCGTCGCCGTGGGTCAAGGCATTGAAGAGCGTTGTTTTGCCTGACTGTGGTAATCCGATGATGCCTAATTCCATAAGTTACTCCATCCAAAGCAGCCCTACCGGTCTACTCAGCAGGGCTGCAGATCTGATGTTCATCATACCAGATAATCATGCATAGGAAACAGCAAAATAAGACTTGATATCCAAATCCAAACCTGTCATTCAGCTTGACCTGCCAAACCGGAACGGTTAAAATATTAACCACACTTGCCGAAGTGGCGGAACTGGCAGACGCGCACGACTCAAACTCGTGTGCCCTCGGGCATGTGGGTTCGATTCCCACCTTCGGCATCTTATGAACATCAGGAAGTCCACTATTACCAAAGTGGACTTTTTTGTTCGTGCAGACCGAAATGTGTCATAATGGTAAAGATGCAGGCTAAATTGCAAGACATGAATTTCAAACCATGATGGGCGAATGATGGACTCAGCACAGCTAAAAATCCGGCTCCTCGGTCCCGTCCAATTATTGTTCAAAGGACAACCCCTCCAGATCAGGCGGAGAATGGAACGGGCGGTCCTTTATATCCTGGCGGCAGAAAACAAACCCCTCAGCCGTGCTCAGCTTATTGACCGGTTTTGGCCCGATGGAGAAGTCGCTAATCCCCGCAGTGCGTTGCGGACCACGCTTTCGCGCCTGAGGAATGAACTCCCCGATCCCGATCTCCTGATTACTGACCTGGATCAGATCCGATTGGACAGCCGGAAGTACCAGACTGACCTGGTGTTGTTTGAAGAGGACTACCTTCACCTGAAAAACTCGCTCTCCGCATACCGTGAAGACCATCCGCTGCCCGCTCAAGTCGTCCGTCAAATTGAGAATGCCCTGGCGCTTTGGGCAGGAGAAAACATCATTGAAGGGGATGACCTCAGTGTCTATTCTGCAGTCGAAAGCTGGCGACAAACCCTCAACAGAAATTTGAGGCAGCATCGTAAATTCCTGATGAAAAAACTTGCCCATCATCATGAAACTGCCGGCAGACCAGATCTGGCGTTGGACATCCTGTTAAAAATTAGCAGAAGCGATGCCCTGGAAGTCCAGACGCATGTAGACATTCTTAATTTGATGATCTCTCTCGGCAGGCATCAGGAGGCAGCGTCGTATTGTGACGATTTGGAAATCCTCTTTGAAAAGGATTTCAACGCCCCTCTGCCGGACGCCATCCTGGAGCGATGCCGGAATTCGCAAATGCAGCTCAATCAGAAAAAGACCAGCCAATCTGATTGGCCTTATCCATTAAGTATGCAGCTTCAATTTGTCGGCCGCCAGGAGCAATTGACCCAATTACAGCAATGTTTTTTTCAAGGCGGCCTTATCCTTCTCGAAGGGGTGATGGGCAGTGGAAAAACACGCCTCGTTCAGGAACTTTACCGGACACTATCACCCAGACCGCACCTGTTCCTGGCTCCATCCCACGAAATGGAACACAACCTGCCTCTTGCGCCGATCATCCATGGTCTTCGTAAATGTATCCCTGGTGATATTTGGACTCAAATTGACGAGATCTGGGCCAGACAGATCAGCTTACTTATCCCCGAACTGAGTGACATACGGCCGGATCTTGATCAGCTGAACATTTCGAATATGTCCAGCGGACAGCAACACCTCTTTGATGCTTTGCTTCACCTTCTGACTACAACCGTCAGAACTCATGGCAGAATGCTGTTCTTCCTGGATGACGCCCAATGGACGGATCAGTACACAATCCAGGCTATATCCTATCTCCTGGCCCAGGGTTTCTTTGATCAGCATGGGGTGCTGGTTCTCGCCGCCAGACCGGAAGAACCTAACCAGGTTCTTGACCAGATGATCGAGGAATTCCATCGAAGTCAGACCGTCCGAAAAATAACCCTTAACGGCTTGGATCGGGATGCATTGCGAGAGCTTGTCAGGCAGATCTTCGATGAAGCTCCTCAGGAAAAGTTTATCCGGCGGCTCTTCAACGAGACAAAGGGCAATCCTTTCATAGCAATAGAAATTGTCCGGGCCATACTGGAAACACCCGGTGATCTTGCCGGTCTGGGGGCGATCCTCGACCTGCCGCTCCCCAACAACGTCCGAAGCTTGATCCGTAAAAGGTTGAACCTGTTAGACAATAACGCCCGCCAGATCCTCGAATGCGCGGCTGTCCTTGGGAGTTCATTTTCAACCGATCTCCTCCTGGCCGTGTCCGGGCGAGATTCTGAAAACCAGACGGCGGCCATTGACTTACTGGTGCGTTCGGGATTCCTGCAGATTATTTCCGGAGATCCCCTCACCGGAACCGCTTTACAATTCGTTCACGATAAGATGCGTGAGGTCACGCTTTTGGAGACCTCAGTCATTCATTTGCAGATGCTTCATCGCAAAGTCGCCCATCAACTTTCAAAAAGGCCGGACAGCCCTGCCAAAGCCGCTGTGATCGCCAATCACTACCTCTCTGGCGCCGATGTCCGCAATGCATTCAAATGGTTTCTCAAAGCAGCAAAATATACCTGGTCAATTGGATCCACAGAAGACGCCACCCAGAATTATGAACAGGCTGAAAACCTGGTGATCAATGCGCCGGCAAATTTCTTTTCCCTCCATGAAATCATCAATCTGTATCAGGCCTGGAATGATTTTGCTTACCAGTCCAATCAAATCGCCACTTTGGAAACCAATGGCATCAAGCTTCAATATTTTGGCGAACGAGATTCCAGCCCCATGCTCATTGGTCTCTCGCAAATCGCCCTGGCGAACGCCGCTTTCCTTCGCAATGAATTTGACACCGGCTCGGATTTGATCGATAAAGCACTGCTAAACATCAGGAAAGGCAATCATCCCAAAATGCTTGCAGAAGCCCTCATCCGCAAAGGCGCTCTGAGCTGGTGGATGGTCAAACTTGACGAGTCTCTTACGGCTTTCAATCAGGCACTGGAAATCATCCAAACAGCCGGCCCAACACCCGACCTCCGCTCCCTGGAGTTCACCGCCCGGTATATGGCAGGGACAACCTATTATGCGCAGGGAAACGGCCTCCTGACCCTCAGCAGCGCGCATGAATTGATGGATCGTTTCTTTCATCTTCTCGCGCCGTTTGATCGAATTCGGGCACTGCTCCTGCTCTCCTATGGGACTTTGATCAGAGGTGACTTTGGGGCCTGTCTGGAAGCTGCATCCAATGCCCTGGAAATTGCAGGTGGTTTGGAAAATCCATTTATTGAAGAGATGCTGCTTCTCACTCGGAGCAAGGCGGAATTGGCCCTGGGTTATCTGGACGAGTCTTATCAACATGCCCAAAAAGCGCTCCGGCTTGGCGAAGCCAGCCGGCACCAAAATGTAAGTGTTGCCGCCAACAGCATTCTGGGGGATATCCACTTCAGAATTGAGCAGTTTACAAAGGCCAATCACTATTTCCAATATGCAAAATATCGGGAAGGCGTAAAAAATGTGTCCCACCATGGCCTGGAAAATGACATTCATCTCGCTTATTTCCTTGCCCAGAGCGGCCAAATCCGGGAAGCTAAAACAGTGCTGGAAAAACCACTCGAATTTGCCAAACAATGCGGCATGGAACAACTCCATGCCCAGGCGCTCCTGATCTCCAGCGTCTGTGACCAGAACGAGCCGGATGGCGCGGTTGCCAAAAAGAAATTCCAACAAGCCGAAGCCATCTTCCAAAAGAACGGGCTTGATGTTGACCTGCTCTGGCTAAAGGCCGCACGATCAAGATCATTGATTTTGCATCATAAATTTGACCAGTCCCGTGTCATACTCAGTGATTTACTGACGGATAAACAAAGCCCTCAATCAGTCTGGATAACACTCGAAGCATTGGACCTGTTTGCTCAGCTTGACAAGGCAACTGAAGATTGCACTCAGCAGACAGAGAGACAAACGCTTTTCGAAGCCCTGGTAACAACGCTGACACAGCATGTCCGCTCTGAGCCTTTAAGACTCGCTGTGAAATCTGCAATCAGTTCATGGAAAAAGCGAGGGTATTCCCCCTGACCCGTGGCAATGTTTTGGTAACGCTCCCATGCTAAGCTTTATTGGAGATACAGCACAAGAAACATTGCATCCGGGCGTATGGTTTCAGGGGCCCATATGCAAAAGAACCGACATTGAATGATACCAAAACATCACTGCCGGTTCTTTTCGTTTTAACCGACCTGTAAATGTGCCACAGTGACACCATCGCCGCCCTCTTTTTCCCCGCCGTTTTCAAAGTTTTTGACATGGGGGTTGCTGCCCAATGCCTGGCGGATGGATTCCCGTAAACGTCCAGTACCCTTGCCATGGATGATCCGGACAAAGGGCAGCCCCGCCAGGTAAGCTTTTTCCAGATACCGGTCGAGGGCATCCAATCCCTCATCCACCCGCTGGCCACGGATATCCAGCTCAACACCGGGAGATTCCGAGAATTCGGGCAGGGTGATCCTCCCCGCTTTGGGTTTGTCCGGCTTTTTCTGAGGTGCGGGCTCAGGTTCACCCTTCCGGACCACATCCGAAAGCCTTGCCCTGATCCGAAGCTGTCCGATTTGCACTTCCACCTCGCCCTCGCCGATCGCTGTGACGACACCATCCTGATCAATCGAGCGCAGGTGGACTCTCTCACCCAAGCGCAGCGGCCCCGCCGGTTTGCGGACCGGGCTTTTGGGCGTCTGCCGGACGATGGGTTCGGAAACCTCTTCCTCCAGTTCCTCGACCACCGCCTCAACTTTATCCACCGCTTCCAGGGGTTGGCGCGCCTGTGCCATCTGAAGACGCAGGGATTCCAGCTCTTCACGCAGGACAGCCAGGTTCCGCTCGGTTTCCTGCCGGGTCGCCTCAAGCATAGCCAGACGCTCGTCCTCAATTTTCTCCAGCCTGTCAGCCAGTTCGTTCCGCAGGGATTCCGCTTCCTGCCGGGTGGCTTCGGCGTCCTCACGCGCTTGCCGGGCAAGATCACGTTGCCGGTGGATCTCATCCAGCAGGTCTTCCGCTCTTAGGTCAGCAGGATCAATCTCTGCCCGGGCGGAGTCAATAATTTCCTTTGACAGGCCCAACCGTTCGGCAATTGCCAGCGCATTGGAGCGTCCCGGCAGACCGATCGTCAGGTGATAGGTGGGTTGCAGGGTTTTGAGGCTGAACTCCACACTGGCATTCAGAACACCCGGGGTGGTATGGGCATAGGCCTTCAGTTCCGGGTAATGTGTGGCGATCATGCTGGTGATTCCCCGGTCCAGCAGGTGGGTCATGACCGCCCGCGCCAAAGCTGACCCCTCCTGCGGATCGGTCCCCGCGCCCAGCTCGTCGAGTAACACCAGAGACCGAGAATTTGTTGTCTTGAGGATCTCAACGATGTTGGTCACATGCCCGGAGAAGGTAGAGAGGGATTGTTCAATGGACTGCTCGTCGCCGATATCCGCGAAGACAGCCTCAAATACGGCTAGGCTGGATCCTGATTGTACGGGAATTTGCATGCCGGACTGTGCCATCAGGACCATCAGGCCAATGGATTTGAGAGTGACCGTTTTCCCGCCGGTGTTCGGCCCGGTGATGATAAGGGCAAATGTTTCATCATCCAAATCCACATCAATCGGCACCACAGTCTTTGGATCAAGCAAGGGATGACGGGCTTTATAAAGCCGGATGGTACTGCCAGGGTGCCTGCCGCGGGTGTTCTCCCGGAAGGGGACAAGCTCAGGTTCGCTGGCGTCCAGATCTTGCGCATACTTCGCACGCATGAAGGCCAGATCCAGCACCGCCATCACCGTCACCATCATGGTGAGGGTGTCCGCATAGGCGGCCACGGCCTGGCTCAGCGCGGCCAGGATCCGCCGGATTTCATCCCGTTCAGCCAGTTCAAGCTCCCGGTAGCGGTTATTCCATTCAACCACGGCTAAAGGCTCGATAAAAAGCGTCGCGCCGGAAGCGGATTGATCGTGGATTACAGCCTTGATCCTGCCCTTAAATTCCGCCCGCAGGGGCAGCACATTGCGACCATTGCGCTGGGTGATGATCGGTTCCTGCAGCATCTTCGCAGTATTCGAATCAGAGATAAATTTCTGCATCCGGGCCATCATCCGCTCGTAGGTGATTTTCATTTCACGGCGGATCTCGCCGAGTTTTTCTGAGGCGGAATCCATGACCTCGCCCCGATCAGAAACTGTTCTGGAGATCTGATCCACCAGCCCCAAACCGACGGGCAGGCCTTCAACCAGCCCTGAAAGATGCGGGGTTTCTTCCGCCATATCTTCCAGAACCCGCCGGACATTTCGCGAGACAATCAGGGTATTCTTGACAGCCAGCAAGTCCCCCGGCTCCAAAACGCCGTCCCGCCTGGCCAGCCCGACCTGCGGACGGATATCCTGAGCATTCGTGAAGGAAACATCCAGATCGACATCAAGGATATGGCGCGCCTCGCGGGTGTTCGCCTGCCGCAACCGGGCCTCAGCGAGGTCAGAGGTCGGGTGCAGCTGGCGCGCCAGGTCGGCCGAGGCTGAAAAATCCGCATAGGCGGACAGCCGGCCGATGATTTTATGGTATTCAAGCGTCTCTAAAGCTTTCTCATTCATGCGACTGCAAGTTTATCATGATTCGGGAGACAGGATTTGAGATATTACCTTGAAGGATGAGGGAAAAGGTTTTTAAAGGATGAGAACTGTGAAAAGGAATAGGAAGAGAAAATCGAAAAAGCAACCTGCCAAATCACGAAATCTGGCATGCTTCACAAAAAAGGCGTCCCTATTACGAAGATCACCGCCCGTTCAGATTGGCCATTTCCACCACAAACGCATCGCATTTCTGTTTATAACGCTCCAGTACCAGGTCATAGAACGGGAAGCTCCCCCATCCGTCAATCCGGTCATGCGTCACCAGCCAATCAAAAGTCCGTTTTGCCCCGGTTCGCCAATCAACGGTGTATTTAAATCCCAGGTCTGCCCTGGCGGCGCTGTTATCCATAATGTTCGTGTATTGAAAGTTGAGATAGGTGATCATCGTTTCCTCCGGGGCAATCCTGACAAGGATATCCGCCGGGATATGTACAATGGATGGCTTCGGTGCGCCAATGGCTTCGGCCAGACGCTCATGGTACTGGTTCCAGGTCTGCCATGCTTCACCAGTAACATGATAGGCGTTGCCAAAGGCTTTCGGATTGCCAACCGCGTTCACGAAAGCCCGCGCAACGTCATCAATGTGGCAGGAAACCCACAGGGCTTCGCCATCGCCATGGACAATGACAGGCCTGCCCTCCCGCAAGCGGTCGAGGAAATAGCTGCCGAATCCAAAAGTGTGGATGATCCCCCCGCCCTCACCATAGGTGTGCGCAGGACGGATAATCGTCACAGGGAACTGGCCCTCCTGATGGGCAGCCATGAACAGATCCTCGCACCTGGCCTTATCCCGCCCATAATCTGAGAGCGCACGGCGTTCATGCGATTCGGTTACAGGAAAGGAGGCAGGCGGTTTGGTATAGACATCCACCGTGCTGCAAAAAAT
>Ga0334882_1002680_pt1 | contig 17583 bp, 16 predicted proteins | sample GraSluR1_MG_5_FD_207226 | JGI IMG/M metagenome (GOLD analysis project Ga0334882, IMG submission 207226) | Sludge microbial communities from methane-producing bioreactor in Wageningen University, Netherlands - Granular Sludge_15_04-R1 | ecosystem: Engineered > Bioreactor > Anaerobic >...
ATAATCGAGCAGTTCAGAAATCAGTTTAATTTCCGGCGGCTGCCCGCTTCCAAAGTTGACGCTCAAGATGCCAATGTTGATCAGCCCAAATTGCAGCGGGCGGTGCCGGCTCGGAACGATCTGAGACCCGTCTGCCGTGAGCAGCGTGTATTCTTTAGGCAAAGAGGGCGCAGGGAAACTCTCAAGAGGATTTTCCTGCAAAGGTTTGGCAAGGTAAAGGCTGGGTTTGCTGCTTTGCGCAAATTCGATCACCTGCCGCAATCTTTCGGGGTCCGAAGCCGCCTCATCAAATAAATTGTTTAGTTGTCCGGCGATTATTTTGCTTTCAATCAACCAGTTTTGGGCTTGTTCGGCATAATGACTGGCGTTGTTATCGACTGAGGCATAGTTTAAGGGCATGAGACATCCTGGTTAGTTGAGAAAAACTGGAACATAGGTCAATTATAACTATTAAAGACCTCGATTTGGAACAAAACGATTTTATTAGGCGTCTATACGGTGAAGAAAGATTCTCAAGGAGAAAAATATAATGAAAAACAGAACTTTAACCTTAGCTATTCCCTTGTTGTTGCTTGCAACTCTGATATTAGGAGCATGTCAATTGGCACCAGCAGCTAACGCAGAAAACACGTTAACCCCAGCTCAATCAACAGAAAGTCTGCGAACTATCTCTGTTACCGGAACTGGTGAGGTGATTTTGGTCCCGGATATGGCTTACATCAATGTCGGTATTCATACCGAAGCAGAAGACGTGACCTCCGCGGTTGCTGCCAATAACCAGCAGGCTGCCAGTATTACTGCTGCGATCGTGAAGATGGGCGTGGAAGAAAAAGACATCCAAACCTCTAACTTCAATGTTTACTCGATGAACCGCTATGATAATTTTTCAAATGTTGTCGGTACTACCTTCGCAGTAGACAACACTCTTTACATCATCGTCCGCGATCTACCAAAACTGAGTGAAATGTTGGATGCCGCTCTGAGTGCAGGCGCAAACCAGATTTATGGGATCAGTTTTGATATCGCTGATCGCAGCGGTGCTATTGCGAGAGCCCGCGACCTGGCTATCCAGGACGCTGAAGCCAAGGCTAATGCAATCGCACAAACCGCTGGTGTAACATTGGGCAAGATTCATAACATCAGTGTTATCAATACCTCTTATGTTCAACCGCTTGCCGGATACGGTCGCGGCGGCGGTATGGCAGAGGACACCTCAACTGTACCGATTTCGGCCGGTCAGATCGTTGTAACCGCCAATGCCGATTTAGTTTACGAATTTGGCGACAAGTAGAAAGACCTGTTCTGACACTCCCTCCCGTCAGAACTGGCAGCCCCCGGAGAAATTCGGGGGCTTTTTGTTATTCGAGGGAATGGCAAAAGTTGGTAGTTTGCTTTGCGAATCTCGCGGAAAGGGGTGCCCTTACAGGGTAATAAAGCCCCTTGCCTACAAAGAATTGGCGTCTGCCGCAGGTTTGATTTTGAGCAGGGCGATGGTGGAAAAGAGAAATAAAAAGCCGTACAAACCCATCAACACAATGTAGCCAGCCCCGTCTCCAATTGGACCACCAATGTAACCACCGATTGCGCCGGCACCCGCTCCAGCCAGGTTGGAAATCCCAAGCCAACGTCCGGCTTCCTTCTGCGGGACCAACTCAGTCCCCAATGCCCAGTTGGCTACAAAGAAAATCCCTGATGCCAAGCCGATCAAAACACCGCCCACATAGATCAGAGGCATGCTGGGGGTCAAAATTACCAGCAGCGTACCAATGGAGGCCAGGATACCGCTCGCGAAGATCAGCGGTTTCTTACCAAATTTATCGGTCAACCAGCCTGAAGGAAGGGATATGATCAAAATCGAAATACCTACAACCAGCATCAATCGGGAGGTAGGACCGGCAGCGGCGCTGCCCTGGTATTGAGGGAATCTTTCCTGGATGAAATAGAGCACAAAACTGGAGAGGTTGTTGGCACCAACCAGGAAAGCCAGTCGGTTGACCACCCACCAAGTGAAGGAAGGACGTTTTCTGCCTTCTTTACCAAGGCTGATGCGGACAGAAAAAATGACGCCCAAGGCAACCGCAATGATCATCCCAACCACCCCAACGATCGCGATCAGAATGGTGGCTTGCTGATCCGGCAGACCCTGTAAGATGGGCAGTAACTTTTTTACGACCCAACCAACCAGAAGGATAATGCCGGTAAAGGAAAGAGTCATCACGACCAGGCGACCAATTGCTGCCCAGTCCATTGGTTCGGCTGGACCCTTTTGAGGTGCCTCACGCACAAACATGGTCAAAACCACAGCAACGAACATGACGACACTGATGAAGATCAGGGCTCCCCAAACGTTGCCGGCGCTGACCATCTTGCTTACGGTGAAGGCGACGATGATCAAGGGCAAAGGAAGTTCAAAAAAGGCTTTAATGGCAGAATATCTCCCGCGTTGATCAGAAGGGACCAGATCCGGGATCAAGCCCTGGGCTGCCCCGTGACCAATGTTGGATGAGATCATTGAAAAGACAATAATAGCAAAGAGAGCAGTATAACCAGCCATTCCATCCATTGTGCCTGCTATCACACCAACAGTAAGGAATGCGAGTATTTCTAAAATTCCGCTTACCAGGATGAAGGGACGGCGCTTGCCTAGGCGGGAGGTGCTGCGATCAGAAAGCTGTCCTGCCAGGGCTTGCACGAGCAAGGCGACCATCAGTGAAACCAGGCGGAGATTGCCATAGCTGGTGCCCTTGGTTTCGTCACCAACAAATTGCTGGATCAGGAGGGGGACGATCAGGGGTGTCAGGGTTTGAGAGCGGAGCGTGATTCCAAGATAGATCACATTCATGCTGATGGCGTCGTACCATTTGAGCGGTTTTTTCACTGCAGCTTCTTCTTCCATAGATACTCCTCCATCAATTCAAACTGAAAAATTGGGTGTAGTTACAGGCTGAGATCGCGCCTTGGAAAATTATAACAGGCTGGGTGGGTCAACCTCGATTTGCCAGTCTCTTAAAGGCAAGTCTGGCAAAAGGGTTTCAGGGTTTGGTCCGCGCAGGATGATCTGCCAGCGCCAGAGACCGTGCATTCTTGCATAGTACGGCGGCAGAGGTCCAATCATATCGGTTTGATGCAGTCCTTTTGAGTCGATCTGATCTGAAATGATCGCGGCGAGTTGACGGGCTTCCCGCTCAGCTTTGGATTGAGATAGATGACGGTATTCCAAGCGGATAAGACGATTGAACGGTGGATACCCAAGCATCCTGCGGTATTCCAGTTCCTGCTTGTAAAAACTAATGAAATCGTGACCCGATGCAGCCTGGATAACGTAGTTCTCAGGTTGGTAGGTCTGCAAGACTACTTCGCCACCCAGAGGACTGCGGCCAGCACGTCCACTGACCTGCGTGAGCACCTGGAAGCTGCGTTCAGCAGCACGATAATCGGGTAGATTTAAGCCAACTTCGGCTAATACGATACCGACCAGGGTAACCAGGGGCAGATCGAGCCCTTTTGCCAACATTTGCGTCCCGATCAGGATGTCAGCCCGATGAGCACTAAAATGGGACAAAATCAACTCGTGATCATCCTTGTTTTTGGTGGTGTCGGCATCCCACCGCAGTAGGCGCGCTTCCGGGAAGCGGTTTTTAACCATTTCTTCCAGTTTTGCGGTTCCCAAACCGAGCTGTCGGATTTGCGTGCTGCCGCAGTTAGGGCACTTGGTGGGCATCTTGCGAGCGTAGCCGCACAGGTGGCAGAGCAGACCTTGCTGACTGCCATGCCAGGTCAGGGGCTGGTCGTCGTTCGGGCAGCGCAAACTCTGCCCGCAATGCCGGCAAAAAACGTAGGTGGCCTGCCCACGGCGGTTGAGAAAGAGAATCGCCTGTTGATTTTTGTTCAATACCTTTTCCAGTTTGCTTTCCAGGGAGCGGGAAAGCACGCTGCTGTTGCCACTTGTCAGTTCCTTACGCATATCAATTACCTGCACTTTTGGTAAGTCAAAAGTGAGCAGATCGTCTGCTGTGGCGAATTGAGGCAGGTCAAATTTCAGGGAAAGTGCCTGGTTAGCCAGTGTCTGGCGGTGGGCGAGAATACGCCTGGGCATCTCGAGCAAGCGCCAATCGCCGCGTTGGGCTTTGAAATACTGTTCCACAGCCGGCGTGGCACTGCCAAGCAGTAAGTTTGCCTGGCTGATGTTTGCCAGGGCTTCCGCTGTGGGCACTGCCTGGTAAAAAGGCATGCGCTCGCTCTCGTCATAAGAGCTGTTGTCACATTCGTCCACCACAATCAGACCCAACTTTGGTAAGGGTACGAAGAGCGCGCTGCGTGAGCCAATGATGATCTGCAGATCGCCCTGCCTGGCTCGCCGCCAGGTGTCATACCGTTCTCCTTCGGATAGTTTGGAGTGATAGAGACCGACCTGGTTTGGAAAGCGCGCCATGAAACGGCGGACTGTCTGGGGGGTCATCGAGATTTCCGGCACAAGCACCAGGCATTGTTTGCCAGCATCGAGCACAGATTGAACTGCGCGCATGTAAATCTCGGTTTTACCTGAACCGGTGACACCGTGGAGCAGCACCGGTCTGGAATTTGGTTGCTTCCATTCAGCCTGAACTTCCTGCCAGACCTGGCTTTGATCGCTGGTGAGTTCCGGTGCCTCTTCGAGCGTAACCTCAATTTCTGCCAGTGGATCGCGCCAGACTTCCGTTTCATTAAAATGAATCAACCCTGCGTCTGCAAGGTAAGAAAGATCGGCGTAATTGGCATCGGTTTCAGCATAGATCCAGGAAAAATCTAATGGAAACGCCTGCCTGGCAAGCAGATCCAGAACTTTGCCTCGCCTGGTTTGCGTGACCGGTGTTTTGCCCAAGGTCTCTTTTTCGAGTGTGGGCACAGCCGAAGGTTGGATGGAAAGCGCGGCAGTGCGCAAAGTTTTGGCAGCAACACGGGGCGGCGGCAGGATATTGTTGGTATGAACCAAGCCCTGTGAGCGCAGCCAGTCCAGCCCTTTGCGCCAATCCACTTTGGGGATAGCCCGGTCGATCTGATTGCCACGCAACTCACCACGACTCTTGAGTAATTTGAGCAGGCGCTGTTGGGTCTGGCTGAAAGGAGACAGATCGGACGGCAAGTCAGCCGCAAGGTCAACGGAGATATCCGCACGGCGTGATAATCCGGTTGGGATCATCAATTGCATGCAAGCACCCAAAGGTGTGAAATGGTGTTGGGAAAGCCATTGCGCCAGGCTGATTTGCTGCTCAATAAGCAGGGTGTCCGGGGCGAGCAGTTCGATGATCGGTTTTACATCAGGCACTTCAGCTTGCTCCGGTAGTGCCAAAACAACACCCTGGACAATTTGCTTGCCGAAGGGAACGACCACCAGGCTGCCCGGCTGGATCTGACCCTGCAGGTCAGGCGGGATGGAATAATGATAGGTTCGCTCAATCTGACTGAGATTGATGCTGACTTCTGCGAAAGCGCTCATCAAAGCACCTTCGGTTAAGGTGTTACAAAAATGAGATAGTCAGCAGAAAAGACCATTTTATTGATCTGATCGGCGGGGATATCAATTCCACTACCCAGGTAATTTTGCCAAACCACCGCCATGGTAGTCTGCCCGGTCATTTGGTTGAACTCATTGAAGGCAAAGAAGGGCGAAAAGCGGGCTGCTGAGGCACTGATACGGTCCATGTCCTGGTAAAGTTGGTTCCAATTGTCTCTCTGCAGAATCACCGGATGATCGGCAAGCAAAATGACTTGCTCTGGCAGATTTCTAAGATACTGTTCCAGCTCTGAGAGCCGATAGGTATTGAAAAGCGGTTCGCGTTGACTAGGAGGCAAGGTCCACTCCTGGTGGAGTTTCCAGGGTTCAAAGAGGTCGGTAGCCCGGCGGGAGTGCACGCTGATATAAGTAGAGCCATCGGCGGGTAGATTACGAATCTCGAGGTTGGTGCCATAGAAACCGGTCAGGATCAATTTAACTTCAGAGAAAGTTTCGTTGAATTCATGACGGACACGTAAATAGAAAACCGTCACATCTTTGCCGAGCACTTGAATGGTTTCACTGTGGATACCGCGATCCATCAGTTGAAATGAGACCATGCCAGACAGGTTGAGCAAAGTGCCGTTTTCTGCATTTTCTTTGCGGGTCACATAGTAATAAGACCAGTCGACGATCTGGCTGCCGGTAGTGAGAACGGGCAGGTTTGCCAGTCGGGTTGGGATCGGAGTAGGTGTGGATGTGGATGTGGGCGTGGGGACCAGTGTTGGGGTGGGGGTCAGGGTGGGCGTTGATGTCATGGTAGAGGTAGGAGCCGGCGTAAAGGTATTCGTCGCTGTCGGTTCCAGCGTGTTAGTTGGTGCTTCTGTTGGGAAGGCTGTTGGACGTCCTTCATAAACCGGGGTGCAAGCCCAAAAGCTTGTTGCCAGGATGCCGCAGATTAAAACAAGGATGATCGGATTGGTCAGACGTTTATTGCTGTTCATTTTCAACCTCAGATATGATGGCTGACACGTAGCCGACCACAGAACTAAAATCCTTGCTGACATCACCTGATGTGCTGTAATTGGCGATGCTTACCTGGCTGGCTCCAAGCTTTTTGGCGGTCAGCAGAACAGTGGCAATGGCACCATATCCACAGGCTTCAGCTTTATGGGTCGATTTGAGCGCGTAGAAAATGTTGGGGTCAAAGTTCTGCAGACTGTCAATCAACCTGCCGTCTAGGCGGTTGGCTTGACTTTGCTGATAGAAATGAGAAAGGTCGCTTGAGGCGATCAATAAAATTGGTTCGTTGTCCGGGAACGACGTAATCAAAGCAGCCAGTTCTTCCGAAAGTCTTTTTGCCGTTGAAAGAGATTGATCCATCAGCATCAGTGGTATCAGTTGAAAGCCGTCCGTAAGCAGATATTGAAGGAAGGGCAGCTCGATTTCGATTGAGTGTTCTTGATCGTAGCGGATTTTGTTAAGTTGAAGCCCAAATACTTTTAACCGTGAAACCAGTGTCTGCAGCGAATCATGATCGACTGGCACCTCACCAAGCGGTGTTTGATAGGCGTCATGGGCACTGGTGAGCACATTAGCCTGGTAATACTGATGAGAAGGGGAGATGATAATCACGCGGCTGAACCGCTGACCTTTTATAGCTTTAAGGGCGTAAGCAGCCGTCTGACCGGAATAATACAGCCCTGCATGGGGCAAAACCAAAGCCCTGACTCTCCCGCTGAAAAGGGGAGGGTCAGCCTGGTCCAGGAAGGATTCGAGCATCCTGCGCAACTGTATTGGGTCGCCTGGATACCAGCTTCCTGAAATTGGTGAGGGACGAATGTTTTCGCCAGTAGGTTGTTGCATGCCTCTATTTTAACACGGAGGCGCGAGGAGATTTGCTGAACTTAGTTATTGTTCATCAAATCATGATAAAAATCAGCATACTCCCTGAGCAATGCCAATAGTGAATCCAACTCCTCGGCTTTGTGTTTGTTGGAGAAACTGGTAAACACATCCTGGATGTGCTGGGCAATTTCGTCAGTTGCCTTGATACCGATTTCATCCAACACGATCGTCCAAACGCGTTTGTCTTCATCGTGACGGGTTCGGCGGATAAATCTTTTGTCCTCAAGGGCTTTACAAGTCTTGCTCAAATTGCCTGGATTGATATCAAGTTCTTCTGCAAGTTCCGTGAGAGTCGTGCTTTCGCTGGCTTTGATTTGCAGGAGGATCCTGACCTGTTGTTGGGTTAAATCGTATTTCTTGCAGAATTCGAAGCATAAGCCAAGCCGGCTGCGCTGCAATTCTCTGGTCAAATTCCATAGTTCCCAAATAAAGTCTTCTTTTCTCATCGTTCCTCCAAATGTATATTTTATATTTTAGTTATTTAATAATAATGCTTTTTGACAACAAAAGCAAGTATTCTTACAACGAATTTGTAAGAAGGGTTATTTTACCTGAAAAAAGTTGGGCTTTTGGCGCGGATTAACAAGAAACCAGCGGTTCCGGTCATTCCGAGCTCTTTCCTCAAATCGTCATTTGTCAGCTCATAAAACAAGCCTTCACCAGGACGTTTCGGGTCATAGAGCAGTTCTTCCCGGATGACAAAACCGTTGCCGTGATTGATATTGGTAACGGAATAAGCACGCCCCTGTTCATCAACCCGGGTGACCACGATCATGTGGTCAAAACCGGTGTAATTGGAGACGCCTTTCAGAACAAACAGATAAAGCCAGTCACCCGGCTGGAGGGGATCGTTGCGCCAGTTGCGCTTGCCAACGTTTTCGTAAACCCAAGTGTACTCATAGTCATCCGGTGGGAAAAACGTGCGCTCAAGGATGCGCAGTCCATGACATTCCGGGTTATCCGTGCGGGGGCAGAGCAGCCACATATTGTGAGGATTGGCATCGGCAGGAAGATAGCCGCCATCGCGCATGATGGCGACTGTCAGCGGACCGCACATATTGTCCGGCGATTCGTAAGGACCTTCGGTAAAGTCGATCATGCGGGCGACTTCCAGCGCTTTTTTGGGTGTGTTCGCCAGGTAGGCCAGGCTGGCTTCGTATAACCATATTTCAGCCTGCTCTTTTTTCGTCAGTGTTGCGGTGGGTGAAGGCGGCACAGGGGTAGCTGTGTTGGTTGGTGTGGGGGTAGGCGTGTTCGTTGCGGTTGGGGTGGGAGTGCGCGTTGGCGTGGACGTGAGCGTTGCCGTTGGGGTTGGGGAAGGCGTTAAAACGCTGCAAGCGCCAAGAATAAAGACGGAAAAGGTCAGAATAAGTAGTTTGATCGTCCGTTTCATTGCAAAAAGTCCCAGGGATTGACACGACCGTATTCGTCGTTGCGCAGTTCAAAATGTAAATGCGGACCAAGCGCCATACCGGTCTCACCGACTGTACCCACCACGTCGCCGCGATAGACTTCCTGACCACAGACCACATCGACAGTGCTCATGTGAGCATAGAGGGATTGCCATCCCTGACCATGATCAACCACAACCATGTTGCCATAGCCCCAGTCGTTCCAGCCGGCGTAAACCACCACACCGTTATCAACGGTGAAGACCGGGTCGCCGATTTGCCCCCCGATATCAATACCATAATGATTGGCGGATGGAGCGTAATCGTATCCGGAAAGGGTGCGGGAGCTGACTGGCCAGGTAAAATTGAGCGTACCCAGCACGCCGTCATAGCTTTCAGGGCAGGCACCGGGACCAACATTGAGTGCTGTGGCGGGGTCTTCACGGGTAATACGGGGAATGCGCCAGTCGGAATATTGCCCCTTGCCACCGGGGATGATCAACATCGTTCCAGGTTCAATATTGGGGTTGGCAAGATCGCCAAGCGATGCCAGCTTGAGGTTATTACCGGAGTAATTGATGATTGTCTCCGGGGTGACCTGGTAGAACTCGGCCACACCATTCAGCCCTTCACCCGCACTCCATATATGAACCGTGCCATCAACCGGCATGATGATCAGTTCCTGCCCCGGGAAAATCATGTGGGGGTCGTCACCGAGATTATAACGATTGCTCCAAAGCAAAGTTTCAGGCAAGAGACCAAAACGCGCGGCAACAGAAAACAAGGTATCACCGACTTCAACGGTGTAGTTGCTGAGACTGGTGCGGTTGCGGACTGGCAGAATGGTGTCAACAGCCGTATCCCGCTGAAGCGCTGCTGTTGTTTGAAGATCAAGACTCAATGGAGGCAATAAAAGCTGTGATTCAGCCGCCTGGGCAGGGTCGGGGATTTGCAGTTGGGTAACCATGCTCCCGTCAGCGTTGACATAAAAACGCCGTAAAACCCAGATCATGACCAGCATAACCAGAATCGTTGCAATTAATCTGACAGCCCGGAACAGCCCATCGGTGAGACCTAACTGGGTAAACCTGGCCCAGAACTTCTCAGCCAATGCTTCGCCGGGAAGGTGGTCAAGCTTATCGGTCGTATCCGGATTTGAAGGATCTTTTCCCTGAACCGGAGAATTATTTTCCATGCTCTGGATAATATCACGAGTTAGAAAAGTTGTTATTCAGACTGTTATGCGGACAGCAGGCATGATAATATTACAAGATGCAAGCCTTGGTAACTTTACTGCCGGAACCGTACTTCCAGATGGTCGAAAAAATCTGGCTTGAACTGGAAACACGTTTTGGCTGTCAGCATGTTTATGCACGCCCAAAACCACATTTCACCTGGCAATATGCAGATTCGTATGACGAAGCTTACGCCCAGACCCTGGAAAGACTTTGTTCTGGTCTAAGCCCAATTGAGGTCCAGACTGATATCGTCACCCGTTTTTCGGAATTCGACCCGGTAGTTTTTTTGAGGATCATTCCAAGCCATGAATTACTTGCGCTGCATGGTGTTTTGTGGGAAGGTTTGCGCCCGTTTTGGGACAAACCCTCTTTACTCTATCAGCCGGTTAACTGGGTGCCACACATAACGCTTTCAATGAATGAGGATGGATGGTGCAACCCGAGAGCGGCACGCGATTATTTGATCTCAAAGGATCTCCGTTGGACTTTCAAAGTCGACCGACTGACCATGCTCAGCTTGAATGATGACAATACCTGGGACGATAAGAGGGATTTTTTCTTCCAAGGAAAAAATATAGATGAACATGCTACTTTTTGAAAATTATCGACCTAAGCTTAATGTTATGCCATAAAGACACATTTCTGAAAGACACGGTGTATTGATGGTCAATAAATCAAAAGATTACTATGAAATTCTTGGAGTAGAGCAAAGTGCTAGTTTAGAAGAAATTAAATCAAGGTATAAATTTCTGGTTTATGTTTTCCACCCTGACCGTCTTCAGGGCTCGAACCTCCAAAGCGATGCAGAGAATGAGTTAAAACGAATAAATGAGGCATATGCTGTTCTATCAAATCAAGATCGTCGAAAAGAATATGACAGCATCTTATTAAAGAAGGAAAAATTTGAGGGGGAAGAAGAAAAAAAAAGTCCAAATAGTGAGAAAACTGAAAAAGCAAATGAGATCCTTTCTTACATTAACGAAATAGTTACACACTGGGCAAATCGATGGGATCAATTACCATATGATGATGAATTAAACAAATTAATTACAAGCATAAAATGGCACTCTGATAATATAATATTTGGCACAAAATTTCTTTGGAATCCCGAAGCTGATGACCAACAAGAAATGGTAAAAAGGCTTCTTTTTTACACTATTATTGCGTGTCTCTCATTAGGAATTGAAAAGAGGGAGAAAGGGCTTACAACCCCATTTTTAGAAGATGAAATACTCACTTCAATTTCTAATTCTTTTACAGAAACTTTAACACATATCGCAGCCATAACTGTCAAGAAATCATTGTTAACGGAATCTGAAGCACTGTATCATTTAGGTCAACTCTACAAGCTCGTTTTTAATGTTTGTCTTCTCAGTTTCTATTTGCTTTCTGGAAAAGTGAAAATTATTGATGATTCTCCAAAAAATACTAAAACTTCACCTCAGACAAATGGGCGTGTCCAAAATAAACCAAATATTCAGACCGATCGGAGAGTTGTAGAAAAAAATGACAAGACATTCGCAATTATTTCTGTTTTGGGGTTGTTGACATTAACATTCTGTATGATGATTATTTTTTTTACAACTCGCACTGAAAAATCGTCCTATCCAACGAGCACCCCACAAAGAATGGTCAATAGTTTTCCGACTAATCCTCCCAGAAGGGAGACTGTAACGCCGTATCCTACCAGAACGAGACCAAATCCCACCCCAACAAGCTCATGCAATAAGTGGAATACAGTGACAATCGACGATCAAGGAAAAACACTTTGTGTTTATGGAGATGTAAGGAACACTTATTTTGCGGGCAACAATTTCCATATATCTTTTGGTGCAAAGGATTCAGATTTCCGATTCATTATCTCCAATGGATACTTTTACGAGGGATTAAGCGGCAAATGCGTTTTAGGACGAGGAACTGTCGAGGTGTATAACAGTTTACCGTATATAATAGTTGTTGATCTTTATAAGTGTCCATAATTTTGTGACAATCAATCATAAGGATTTTCCAAAAAAATATCTTTTTCTAATATGTCTAGATGATTGCATTTGGGTTCTTAAATTTAGTCTACTGAACTGATACATCTCTTTTTATTGGATTCTACAAGAATTCATGTTTTGAATAACTTTCTGAGCAGACCTGCGATGAATCGATTACCTAGTTTTTCAATAACTCTGGTGTCTGGATGCTTTATTGAATTTGACTATTGTTCTCCATGATTTAATAAATTCACTCGACGTGTTTTGTGGTGGTAAAGTAATCAAACTTTTGATATTTTTGTTGAAAATAGAGGCTTTTTTGAAGAAATACCATTACTTCAAAAAGATTAGCAAGTTGGATATTGAAGATTTATTAAATCTCCGTTGGACATTCAAGGTCGACCGACTGACCATGCTCAGCTTGTATGATGACAATACCTGGGACGATAAGAGGGATTTTTTCTTAGGTCCGGATGAATCCGGACGGGTTTAGCCAAGCTACTAATTTTCAAGTTCAGATTGAAGTAAATTGATAAAATTTTCTGGCTCCGTCCAGTCGATTTTAACGATGTCAAGACCCTGCCAGGCAGCGTAGGTTTTAATTGTTTTAGCCAAATTTTTGGCAAGGGCAGTAGTCGGTTTGACTCCGGGCTCCAGAAACAATTTGATCACATGTAGGTAGCCCTCGTTGCGCCAGGCTTTCGCATCCATCCGCCCCACCAGGCGGCCTTTGTGCAAAATTGGTAAGACGAAATAACCAAATTTTCGTTTTGGAGCGGGAGTGTAACACTCGATGTTGTAGTCGAAGTCAAACAACTCCCTCGTTCGGGCACGGTCGCTCACCAGGGGGTCAAAAGGTGAAAGAATGCTGGTATGCGTGGGGCGCAGTTTGCCGTTGAGCGCTTCGTTGAGCAGGGCAAGGTTATCTGTGTGAACGTAAAATGGGTTGTCCTTCAGCCCTTCTACTTTAACTGGATGGATCAGACCCTCATCCTGCAGCGCTTTCAGAGCCTGTGCCGTTTCGGTTTTCTTGATATAAAAATAGTTAGCTGCCCAGCTAAGGTTAGCCACACCAAGCGCTTTGACTGCATTCAGGATCAGCTCTTTGACAGCATTCTCGTACGCGGGAGCCTGGCTGTCATCCCAAGCGGGCAAAACGCGCTCACGCAGGTCGTAAACACGCTGAAACTTCTCCCTGCGCGAAATCATCAGATCTCCGCGATAATAGAGGTGTTCCAAAGCTAGCTTTTCGATCTTCCAATTCCACCATTTTCCGCCCGATTGTTTGTTTTCGAAATCGGCTGAACGCGCCTCGCCATTTTGATGGATGTGCTCAAGGATCGTTTCGAGCACGTCTGCATTTTGCTCACCCCAATCGCGGATGTTGCTCCAGCCGACGTATTTTTGCATCATGAGCGAACGGAAGAGGGGATAGTCTTTAATCGGCAATAGGCTGACCCCATGCGAGAAATATTCAAACAGGCGCCCTTCAGCGTGCAGTTCTTCCAGCCAGGCTGGGTCGTACTTGCCCAGGCGCGACCAGAGGATGTGCAGGTGGGCGCGGGCGACCACCGATATGGTATCCAATTGCAGGTTGTGAATTTGCCGTACGGTGGTGAGCAGGTCTTGTTTGACGGCTTTTTTGCGTGATGTTTTAAGCAGCCCCAATCCAGCCAGCATCAGTTGCTGGGCTTGAATCTTGGACAGGACGGGGATTTCGGACATGGCAATATTGTATCGTAGATATTGATGACATTATCGATCGATTGCGATCGTCCACGTCCTTGTAGCGAACGGGCACCGACCGTTCCTAAAAAGCCAATTCTGGCTTGCCTTGGTCATCCCTGAAAATCTCTCGATCGTGCTCGGCGTCATCGCCGAGCACGAGTTTTGACCGCAGGTCTCCATTATGAAAAGAAATTGTCCATATTCCAATGTTCGTGACGTCAGGTTCAAGAATGGAACCTGACCTACGCCTGCTCCACATATAGGTAGACGGTTGTCATGCCTTCTTATCAATTTGACCGGGGCAAATCTCCCCTGCAAATTCCAGTTATTTCTCCTCGTTGAACTTATTTTTGATAGTTCCTGATAGTTTCCTTTGACTAAACTGGAGACTGATAAAACCAAACAGGAGTTATTACTATGGAAGTTCCACGTTATTGGAGACTCAAAAAACAACGATATGCGCTCCAGGGTGAAGAATGCCCACACTGCGCTGCAAAAATTTTTCCACCACGGGATGTCTGCCCGGAATGCGGCGGCGAAGCGAAAACCCCATTTACCTTTAGCGGTCAGGGAGAGGTTTATTCCTACACCCTCATTTCAAACGCACCAGCCGGCTTTGAAGAGCAGGCACCTTACACGGTTGCGATGGTCAAGCTGAACGAAGGTCCGGTTGTGACCGCCCAATTGACCGACCTGGGTGAAGAACCAGTGCGCATCGGGATGCCGGTTGAGATGGTGACCCGCAAGATCCGCAACGATGGTGACGAACGCGGCATGATCGTTTATGGCTACAAATTCCGCCCGGTGATGCAGAATTAAAATCTGTTTAGTTGTAAATTCAAACCGCCTTCCATTTTTGGATGACGGTTTTTTTTATTCCTGAAGTTGATAAATTTCCCATGAAATGTTGTCTAATAAAAACCGAGAGTATAATTATTTAAGAATATTTGCATGTGGAATTTTTTACTAATAAAGCGTAGGTGAAACAAAACCTCTGTATTGCTTTTATTCAAAATGGTTGGATTCAAATTTAGTCCGAGAAAAACCTACTAGTTGCGAGATACATTAGTTAAGGAGATCATGCAATGTCACTCGGTCAAGTAACGCAAGAATCAATATATAACAAAACACCGTTAGAAGCCTTCGATGATTTGGAGGAAGCATTAAATCTGGTTGGATTAGTTCAATCCGTTGATAGGACAACATTGACACTCTTTGGTAAAACACAATATGGTCTGCAGACGGTCAGAATTCAAGCAATGGTAACGAGTTATGAATCTATTTCCAAAATTCGGATAATCGCTTTTAGTGATGATATATGGGGAGTAGGGGCAAAGAATGGTATCCAACATCTTCACGAAGCACTAAAAAACATAGAGAATCCTGCCTATAACACGAATAAGACAGGTATTGAAACTAGTAAATTGTTATTCCGCATAATTTTGTCTATAGTCACATTTCTTGTTATTTTTGGATTTTGGTACACCGGTCTCATCCCAATTTGGGCAAAGCTCATCATCACTATATTAGGAGTTAGCTTAATTTTTTATTTCCAGATATCTAAAAAATGATTGACGAGAAATACCTGTGACAATTTGTAAGCCATAACTTAATCTGTGCACTTCGAAGGAGTTGAGGGTCTGAACAATAAACGACAATTAGAATGGAATCTCCACGGAGGATCTACACCAAATCAAGCTGGTATTTCAGGTTATTAAGTGAGAGCAATATTAGATAGAGAGATAACGGCTTGATAAAAAAATGAAAATGATTATTGACACTACTTATAATTTTTACTCCGATTCCAATGGTCGTGATCCTGACAGCGCCAGTCCAACACTTCGTAAATATCATAAGTTATTGTGGAGTAAGCCATTGCCAGATGGCAAGATTCTTGAATTACTCGATGACAAAAAGGACGCTTATCTATACCACCAGTCAGAACTCGGAGAATTCTATTTGGGCAGCGACGCGATCACACACTCCTATAGAGATCAAATACGGAAGAAGTGGCTCACAGAGCAAATTCCAAATGAAGTAAATGAGCTTTTTGATATTGGTTCTACCATTGGAGCTTATATCATCTTTCCAAACAACAGAATAGACGGAAAACACACAATCAATCAAGCCCGCGGATTCAATCGCCTAATTGATGACCGGTTTGATTTAACCTTGGAATGTATCCGACTATTCTATTCTGGTAGAACAAGTCCACTCTATGATACTTTGTTGAGATATCGGAATTTCTTTGATTTGTTTGATGATTTTGGAGGATATGTCAATTTCTTCTTTCTGGAAGATCTGATAGATGAACACAATAGCATCAAATTCTATTTGCCTTTTGATGGCTTCAAAACCCGACCATCATTTTCTGATGTCAACCAATATCTTTTATACAAAGATAGGGTGGTTGACTTTATTCAAGCAAGAAACTTACGAATAGAAAGTTTTGTAGGAAGTGTTGGGAATGAGTAGGAAACACGGAAATAAATTTCGCCCGGTGATGCAGGGATAGTCGCAGCAAAGATGTAAACTCAAACCGACTCCCAGAGCTGGGGGGCGGTTTTTTTGTTTTTATAACCCATGGATTCAGTATAATAACACTGGGTAGTCAATATTATTTACCCGGACATGGTCCGCGCCCGCCCCTCTGCACGTAATCCAAGCTGGTAGTTCGTTGTCCTCAGCAGAGTTCAGAAAACAGTGTTTACAGAATTAGTTTCGGTACAAGATTGTGAATCGAAAACCGACCAGGAATAGGAGACATATGAGTGACGAATACAATATCGTTCAGGTAGATAAGCCAGATGATTCCGCTTGGGAATTCATTGGAGGCGGCATTCATCGTTACAACATTGAAAAAGCAGGTGACGATCAAGGCAACCAAGTGTGTTTCATCCTTTATGGGCCAAATCAAGAAATTGCTGGCGGTTTGATCGGCCAGACCCATTGGGGTTGGCTCTTTATCAATTTGTTGTTTGTAAAAGAAGAACTGCGTGGTCGCGGATATGGACACCGTCTTTTGACGCGTGCTGAGGATGAAGCCCGAAAACTTGGCGCAAAGAATGTGTATCTGGATACGTTCAGTTTTCAAGCGCCAGATTTCTACAAGAAACATGGCTATCAGCTTTTTGGTGAATTGAGAGAATTCCCTGTCGGGTATAACCGTTATTATCTTACGAAGCAACTATAAAAAGCGTGTGGTGCCTGGCAATAAAGCGCCCATCAACCAAAACGGGGTATCACCGCGTGCAATGGACACCGGAGGTTCTGGTTCATTTTTGAGCGTTTTCTACGCCTTGCCATTTTTTGGTTGGGCGGCTTCGCCGCCTTATCCCGGTGCTGCCAACCAAAACGACAGGGTGATATCTTCAAATCCGTTGAGCAGACCGAGCCAGGTATCCGAGGATAAATTTTGAGCCGTCATGCAGGGGTAGATAACCTTTTGGCGATGAATTACCTTCTGGAAATGGAGGGCTTTTTCTTTGAATATGCTGGTTTAGTCCGTATAATTTTTGTGGATGTTGTTAAATCGAAGGCTTGTAACAGAGATAATTTGCACTATGAGCAAGTGAATCTGAGCGCAGGGTCGCTTGTCGGTCTGGTAGGAAGGAAATAAAATGTACAAAGCAAAAGAACTACCCGGAACATTACAGCACCAGAAAATTCTTCAGGTTATCACTTCCTATTATGAAGATGATCCGCGTGTATTAGCCATCACAGTCTTTGGATCCCTGGGTCGTGGTAATTGGGACCGCTTTTCTGATCTGGATTTGGATATGGTAATAGCGGACGAAGTCGAGATTGATATAGAAGAAGAACTTGCCAACCTGGGAAATGCTCTTGTCGCAATTGATGAGCAAATA
>Ga0334882_1002682_pt1 | contig 17575 bp, 17 predicted proteins | sample GraSluR1_MG_5_FD_207226 | JGI IMG/M metagenome (GOLD analysis project Ga0334882, IMG submission 207226) | Sludge microbial communities from methane-producing bioreactor in Wageningen University, Netherlands - Granular Sludge_15_04-R1 | ecosystem: Engineered > Bioreactor > Anaerobic >...
GTAAATATTTGTGTATTCTTTTAAGAGGAGAAAGAAAATGGATAGATGTTTTATATCGCAAAAATCAGTCGTAGGAAAGAATGTCACTTTTGGGTATTTTGTAGTTGTGGAAGATGATGCAGTTATAGGTGATAATTGTATAATATCAAATAATGTAGTCATACACAGGGGAACGACCATAGGCAGTGATGTAAGAATTGATGACAATGCAATAATAGGAAAACAGCCAATGAGAGCTGCAAACAGTATATTCAAGGATGACGGTAAGCCTATGAAACCGGCTGTTATAGAAAATGGATGCCTTATAGGAGCGTCTGCCATAGTGTATGCAGGATCACATATAAATGAAAAATCCCTAGTTGCGGATTTAGCTGTAATCAGGGAAAATGTGACTATAGGTCAGAAAACCATAATTGGCAAGGGAGCTACAATTGAAAATTACTGCAGTATAGGATGTAATTGTAAAATTCAGACTAATGCCTATATAACGGCTTATTCAACAATAGAAGACTATGTTTTTATAGCTCCGTGTGTCGTAACTTCCAATGATAATTATGCAGCAAGGTCTAAAAAGAGATTCGGCAATTTCAAAGGCATTACGGTAAAAAATGGAGGAAGAATAGGAGCGGGGGCTGTTGTATTGCCCGGGAAAACAATAGAGGAAGATGGGTTTGCAGCAGCGGGAAGTCTGGTTACAAAAGATGTTGAAAAAGAAAATATAGTTGCGGGTAATCCGGCAAGATATTTCAGGAAGGTACCGGAAGATCAACTTTTAAAAAATCAGTAGTTATATTTATTTAATCTATGAGGTGTATCTATGATAATATGCATGCTTACATCAGGACATGATGTATTTGACAATAGAATTTATTATAAGGAAATTCTATCTTTGAAAAGGAAATATGAAAAAATATATCTCGTGGCACCCGGAAATAAGGACTTTGTGACAGAGGACGGTATAATAGTAAGATGTTTTCCTAAAAGGAAAAACTGGTGTGATAGAAGAATACCGATGCAGAATATTTTCGACATAGCATGCAAAATAAAAGCGGATGTATATCATGCCCATGAACCGGATTCATTTCAGGTTGCTACAAAACTCAAAAGAGAGCTTGGATCAAAGATAATATATGATTCACATGAATATTATCCTGAAGCTTTCTCTGAACATTTTAAATTTGGCAAATCACTGGTACAAAAAATTATTTACCTGTATGAAAAAAAAATTGCAAAACAGGCAGATTGTATAATTACTGTAAATGATATTCTAGTGGATAAGTTCAAAAAATACAATAAAAATGTACGGCTGATACCTAACTATCCGGTTCTAAAAGATGAATACTTCTGCAAGATCCAGCATACAAAGCCTACATTTGTATATGTAGGTGGACTTAGAGCTGACAGGGGAATATTTAAAATATTGGAAGCCATAGATAAAATAAAAGATAAAAATTTTAAATATATGTTCATAGGTCCATTTGAGACTGCAGAGTTCGAATCAAAATGCAGGAAATTTGTAAGAAGTAATCTGGGAAAAGTTGATATTTTATTTACTGGAAAGATTCCACATGCTGAAGTATTTAATTACCTTGGATTGTCTGATGTGGGATTTGTACTTTTACAGCCGTATAACTGGAGATATGTTAACTCTGAGCCCATAAAGCTATTTGAATATATGGGAAGTAAAACTGCTGTTATAGGAAGTGATTTCCCGATGATAAAAAACATATTGGATAAGTCAAACAGTGGAATATTGGTTAACCCAGATTCTGAATTGGAAATTTCAAATGCCATATTGGAATTGGGCGAAGACATAAAAAAAGCACGAGTTATGGGAGAAAATGGATATAAAGAAGTGATGAAAAACTACAACTGGGGTGTATGTGAAAAAGATTTATTGGATGCATATAGTGAGATGGAATAATGTATTTTGGAGGAACTATGGGTGAAGCAAAAAAGAACATTGGCAGTATAGCTAAGTACAGTATGATTATAACTGTTCTTCTGGTAATAAGTAAACTTACAGGACTTTTAAGAGAATTTATAGTGGCTATACAATTAGGAGCAACGGCTGAATCTGACATATTTAAAACTGCAAGTACAATGCCGCAAGTATTTTTTAGTGCGGTAGCAGCTGCACTTGTAACCACTTTTATACCTGTCTTTTCTGATATAAAAAATAACCATGAAAGGGCAGATGAATTTTTTAACAATGTATTGAATATAATTATTCTTTTATGTACAGTTTTATCCGTTGTAGCTATACTGGTTTCACCCCAACTTGTAAAGTTGTTTGCTGGAGGATTTCAAGGCGATAATTTTACGACAACCGTAAAGCTTACCCAAATACTTATGCCATCTATAATATTTTTAGGAATAAGTGGATTATATACAGGATATCTGCAGTCATATGATAAATTTGTTCAACCTGCTCTGACGGGAATTGCTGCAAATATAGCCATAATAATAGGACTGGTAATATTCTATAGGTATTATGGACTTATGGCAGCTATACTCTCAGTATTTGTAGGGGCTGTAACACAGGCGATAACTCAGAGACCATTTATGGGCAAAAGATACAGATATAGATTTATTATAAATTTTAAGGATAAAAGTGTAAGAAAAATGATGATTTTGGCTGTTCCTATACTTGTGAGCAGTGCAGTTTCCCAAATAAATTTGATGGTAGCAAGAAACTTTGCTTCATATTTGGTAAATGGGAGTATTTCTGTTATAGATTATGCAAGTAAATTTAGTACTATAATAAATCAAGTATTTGTTGTGTCCATAACTACAGTATTGTATCCAAAATTGACTGAAAAATTTGCACTTAATGATATAAAAGAATTTAAAGACCTGTTTGTAAAGTCGGTGAATATAGTCATGCTGGTATCCATTCCACTTATATTCGGTCTTGCTGTTCTAAGTGAACCTGTAGTAAAGTTGTTACTTGAACATGGAAGGTTCAACAGCAATGCAACTGTTGTGACAGCAGTCTGCCTTAAATATTTGGCATTTTCAGCATTTGGATATTCTCTTATGGATATACTTGGAAAAGTATTTTTTGCAATGAAAAATACAGTAATACCTATGATAAATGGTTTTATACTGGTAGGAGTTAATATTGTATTTATTTTGATTTTAGGACCAATTATGAAGGTGAATGGGATAGCTTTGGCAACTACATTATCGGTAACTATATTGGCATTGATTCTTTTTATAGAAATTAGGAAAAAATTAAAAGGTATAAGCTATAGAGTTATCTTTATAGGTTTTATAAAAATGACATTGTCAGGAGTCGTAATGGCGGCAGCTGTATTCATGTGTTGTAGGTTGTTAAACATGATTTTGCCATCGAATAACATATTTTTGACCTTGAATATAGTAGCAAGTACTATACTGGGAGTAATAGTTTATATAGTTATGTTAATTGTTCTAAAAGTGGAAGAATTAAGAGAATTGATTAAACTAAAAACTAAGAAACATAAGTGAGGAATTCAAATGGAAAACAGGAAATCAAAGTGTATATTATATGGCATTATAGTGGTAATATTGATTTTTGCATCTTCTGTATATAGAATTAAATTTTACAAGAGTTATATTGGTGATAAGCAAAGTCTCCCGCAGGAATTGAAAGACAAGACTATAGTCAGGCTGTGGATGAAAAAGAGTGTTATATCTCCAACTAGATCATATCAGATACAGAAGTTTAATAAGGAAAATAAGAACAATGTGTATATAATGCTCGAAGAATACAAAGAAGATTATTATAATGCGTTAAAAACAACTCTTGCCACAAAAAAGTATGCTCCGGATATTTTTGAATATGGTTTTACAGATCTTATGAAAAATAATGAAATAGCAGATTTGAATGACATAGGATTCAATACGCAAAGTGTGGATGATTCAAATATAGTAAGGTATAAAGGGATACCTCTCGGCGTGAAGTTGATGGAAACCAACTCTAAAATGATATGGAATAAAGAAATATTTAAAGAATCGGGAATTGATCCAAACAAACCGCCGTCTACATATGACGAGTTATTGGAATACTCATTAAAAATAAAGAAGAGATTTCCTAACATTACTCCATTTGCCTTCCCATTGCAGCAATATGATGATATGAAGGTATCTATTGGTGAACCGAGTGTAAATTCAGGAGATATATATACTACGTTCTGGAATTACAAAAAAGGTGCTTATGATTTTGGTAGTGCTAAAAGTATACTGGATATATATAATAAGATGTATAGTATGAATTTAATAGAAAAAGATTTTGATCAGAAAAGCAAAAATCAAATGAGGTCGGAGTTTTATCGTGGTGATATAGCTATGATGATAAGCACTTATGAGGACAAGGGATATTTTTCAAATATAGTACCACTAAATTTTCAAATTGGAATAAAAGATATAATACAGACAGGCAAAAATAAAAATATATATTATTATATTGAAAATAGTAATTTTTTAGTTGCGAATAAATGGTCAGTAAATGACAAAAAGAAAAAAGAGGCTATAAAGGAAGTCTACGATTATATGGTAAGTAATGATATTAACAAGGAAGTGCTTGAAACTAGAAATGCACTACCTTTAAATGTTGACAGCAAGCAGGTAAAGAATGATATTTACAGTGAATACAATGATACAAGCAAGTTTCATAATGAACAATATGATCCTACTATTTTTTTGAGTAGAGATTCCAGTTATGAAATAGGATTGGTTGTAGATGCTATAAAGGGTAAGAGATCAGTTGATTCAGCAATCCAGGGGTTAGATGGAAAATATAAATACTACTATGATTTTGCAGTAGACAAGGAAAATTTTGATTTTAACTATTATAAAAAGTAAAGTTTAAATGATTGGAGAAGTGTCATAAATGCATGAAAAAATATATAAATATCTAAAGCAATATAGCAAGATTGTATTAATATCAATAGTAGTTTCTGCCGTATTTAGTTTGATATTATCAAGAAAAATAGGTATGAAGACGTCAATTATGTTTTTTGCGGCACTTTTTTGTCTGATTATAAATATTTATCTTATATTTGTTGATAGAAAAAAATCCATCCTTTTATTTTTATTGCTATTGCCGATATATACAACTGTTAGACGTGTGTGTTATTTTGACATACTATTTATTAAAGTTACTTTTGAAACAATTTACATAAGTATTTTGTCAATAATCAGCTTTAAGGATATTACTTGCAGTATGACTAATTTGTTTAAAGCTAGAGAAAATTTATCTTTTAAATTTATTCTTATGACAATGATATTTTTGGCGTTTTGTATAAACAGTGCATTTTATTCATGGAATATACTAACTGGCTTAAGTAAAGTATATATAGGAGTATTAATGCCTGTAATGCTTATGATATGTTTTATCACATATTTTAGGAAAGAAGATAAGTACGCTGTATATTATGTCTTAATTTCAGCAATTGATTTTAGCTGCCTATATGGATTTGTACAGCTTTTTGCAAGGGGAATATCCATGTCTGCTATAAGGTCAAGTAAAATATATCTTACTTTTGGATATAATAATGTAAATATATTTGCAGGTATATTGATTTCAATATTGCCGCTTCTTGTAGAAATGATATTGTATAAGAAGAATAAAAAATTTGAAAAACTATTTTTGTATTCCTCATTTATTCTTTATTCCATATCTGCATTGATTACATTCAGCAGGGGAGCATGGCTCTGTTATATAGAAGTAATATTCTTGTCTTTATGCAGTAAGAAATATAGAAAGATATTTATAATATTGTTGATACCTGCGGTTTTTATTGCTAAGCCTGCATTTAATTATATAATAGACAGAGGAACAAGTACTACATTTTTTAATAACGAGTCCTCAGTTGCAAGAATTCAATCTATATTTACTGATTTGCTTATCATGAGGAATTATCCATTTGGCATAGGAGGAGGAAACTTTGCTGAAGCATACAAGACTTTTAGTCTCCAGGGATATTTATCAATGCCTGAAAGTATAAGATTTAAGTCTAATGCAGCTCAATATACTCTTGAACATGCACATAATTTACTCCTTCAGATAGGGGTCGAGTTTGGAGTAGTGGCAGCTGTTGTATTTATTATGATTATCATAAATAGGTTGAGGATGTGTTTGAAAAATATTGAATATAATAGGGGAATATTTAATTGTATTTTAATATATTCCATATTTTCACTGATAACAGGTAATGAGTTTGATCATAAAGGTGTGATTACAGGAACTCTTATAATATTTGTAGTATTTGGCATAGCACAGCTGCCTTTCAAAGAACAAAGCAATAATAAATTGGATTCTACAATGGGGGGAAATTAAGTATGATTAAACATCAAGATTTAACAGTTTCTATAGTAATTCCCTGCCGGAATGAAAAAAATTATATAAGAAAATGTCTTGATTCATTTGTAGTACAAACGTATAGAAAAGATCTATATGAAGTTCTGGTGTGTGATGGGATATCTGATGACGGTACTAGAGATATAGTTGAGCGGTATAAAAACCTGTATAGCAATATAAAACTCATAGACAATAAAGGATTATCAGCTCCAAGAGGAATGAATGAAGGGATTAAAAGTAGTAAGTCAGATGTTATAATAATCTTTGGTGCACATGCCTATGCCGATGAGAAATTCATAGAAGAGAATATAGCCGCACTTGTATCGCATGAAGTTGGATGTGTAGGTGGGCCAATTGAAACAATAAATGAAGATGACAAAGGATATGCCATTTCTATGGCTATGAGTTCACCTTTTGGAGTTGGAAATGCGTTATTTAGATATGCAAAGGAAGAAGTTTATGTGGATACCGTAGCTTTTGGCTGTTATAGCAGAGAAGTATTGGATCATATAGGATATTTTGATGAAGAACTTGTTAGGAATCAGGATGATGAATTAAATTTCAGACTGGTTAAAAATCACTATAAAATTTTACTGTCACCTAGAATAAAGTCTTATTATTACAGCAGATCCTCATTGAAGAAACTATGGAAACAGTATTATCAGTATGGATTCTGGAAGGTAAGGGTGATGCAAAAACATGGGGGAATTGCATCTATAAGGCACATAGTACCGGCAGTTTTTGTTATTACAAATATTCTAGGAATAGTTTTGGGTATATTCTATAAGTGGATATTATACTTATGGATATTAGAAGTAATTTTATATCTAATTGGAGATGTTGTTTTTTCCCTTAAACTCATAAAAAGTAACAGAAAAATATGGAAATATATATTTTTTATCTTCCCAATATTGCACATAAGCTATGGAGTAGGATTTATAAATGGAATTTTTAATTTCTATATTTTTAAGTCCAAGAAGACTGTTCAAAATAATACTAAGATGTCCAGATAATTATTTAAAGAAGAGGTAACCAATATGAATATTGGAAATAAATTAATTAGTATTTTATTATATGTTTACATATTATTTCAGCCGATTCTGCCAAGTAAGTATAAAATAGGGAAAATTCCCTTTAACGGGGATTTAATACTGGCTTTGATAATATTGGTTTATATCTTTTCAATTATTGTATTTAGTAGTTCGAGGAAAAGATTTATAGATGGTATAAAAGATTTTTTTAAAAGCTATATAAGCATATTCATATTTGCTTTAATCCTAATAATGTTCATGTCTATATCTTATGCTGCTGATAAAAAGGTAGCATTGTCAGAGACTGTAAGATTTTCAACATATATAATACTTTTCTTTATTATAAAATATGAATTAAACAGCAGAAGAATAGTTGATATGATATTGAAGTTATATATATTTACTATTTCTGTGGTTGGAGTAATAGGGTTATTTGAAGGTATAGTAGGTATAGGCTTTATTCAAAGAAGTCAGCATGGTATAAGGGATAGAGTTATGTCTACCATGGAAAATTCAAATAATTTAGGAGCTGTGATGGTTATTGCAATTTTCCCCGTAGTAATGCTGGCTCTGAATGAAAGAAATAGAAGGAGAAAAGTCATTTTTTCATTTTTGGCATTATTGTTTTTAGTGAATATTGTTATAAGCTTTTCAAGAAATGCCTGGCTGGGATTTGTTATTGGATGTTTGATGCTTGCATTGACTTACAACTGGAAAATTATTCTAACGCTTGCGGGTCTTGGCGGGATATCCATATTTGTACCCGCCATATCAAATAGATTAGCTGAATTTACAGATGCCAGTCAGAATTTATCCAGAATAAAGTTATGGGATATAGCAATTTTTATGATAAAGGATCATCCTATAAGAGGGGTAGGAAATGGAAATTACAGGGTTTTATACGATAAATATAAATTATTACTAAAGAAAAAAATAGAGTATTATCCATCAAATAATTTTCATCCACACAATATACTTCTTAAAATACAATCAGAGCTAGGTATATTTGGAACATTTACATTTGTTGGTGTGATGATATTTATTGTTTTAAGGATTATTAAGTTCAATAAAAATATAAAAGATAAATTTTATACACCATTTTTTAAGGGATTTTTAGCTTCTTTAATTGCATTTATAAGTATGAATTGCATAGATAATTTTTTTTCAGCACCTAAGGTAATAGCCTTCTTTTGGATATTAATAGCATGTTCTGAAGCTGTATTGTATAGGCAGAAGCCTGGAGGTGGTCTATATTATTAGGGTACTACATGTAATATCAGGAAATGATAATGGAGGCGGCGGGAAACATGTATTGAATATATGTTCAAATGATATGGACAATATGCAGTGCCATATGCTGTGTATAGGGAAGGGCCCTCTATATGACGAAGCTTTGAATAATAATATAGATGTATTCAGTTTAACCTTCAATGAAATAGTACGGGAAAAATTGAAAAGCATAGTTGAGTCAAAAAAGATTGACATAATCAATTTTCATGGAGCAAAATCAAACTTTTTATATCTTTTACTTGGGAAAAGTATAAAAAAGCCCTGTGCAGTTACGATACATAGTGATTATAGATATGATTTTTTGAACAGCACACTAAAAAAATATTTTTACACACCTTTGAGTATAATGGGACTTAGGAGATTTAAAAACTATATATGTGTGTCAAATTATCTGAAAATGTTACTTGAGGAAAAAAAATTTATTGGGGACAAGTACGTGGTGAATAATGGAGTGAATTTCAATTCTGTAAGGATAACTACGCCTAAAGAAGCTTTAAGGGCTCAATTCAATTTGGATGAACATGATTTTGTATATGTTATGATAGCCAGGATGCACCCTGTTAAAAATCATAAAAAGCTTATAGAGGCATTTTATATGCTGCAAGGACAGTTTCAGGATACTAAATTGCTTCTAGTAGGAGATGGTGAATTGAAAGAGAGCCTGAGCAGTCTTGCAGAAAATTTGAAGCTTACGGATAAAGTTATATTTGCAGGATTTAGAAATAATCCTCTGGATTTTATAAATGCTTCAGATATAAGTATTCTTACTTCCTTTAATGAAGGCGGTGCACCGCCTCTGGCAATACTGGAAAGTGCCCTGATAAAAAAGCCCGTCATATGTTCTGATGTAGGGGATATGCGTTCTGTAATCAGTGGCAAAAGTGGTTATCTGGTAAATCCAAAAAATAAACAGGATATATTCAGTAAAATGAAGGAAGCCTATTTAAATAGAAATAATTTGTGCAATATGGGACAGAATTTATATAAGGACATGTCAGATAAATTTTCAATGCATAGATTCTGGAAGAACTATTATTATGCATATTTGCATATTTTAAGTGGAGTGAAATAAATGAAAAGTTCTTTTATAGTGATGACCCTTATAATAGCTGGCAAGGTACTTGCACTTATAAGAGATTCCCTGATAGCGGCAAAATTTGGTGCAACCTATATTTCGGATATATACAATTTTTCAATAGGAATGGTAAATCTTCTGATTACTGTGAGCTATGGACTTACAACCACTTTCATACCGCTTAATGCAGAATATATAGAGACGGGAGATTTAAAAAAGAGAAACAAATTTGTAAATAATATTATTACTATAGCTTCTATTTTTACGATGATTGTAACTGTATTGCTCATTGTATTTGCAAAGCAGATAATATATATTTTTGGCCATGGATTTACTTCTAATGGTGTTGTATTTGGAACATCTGTTCAAATAACGAGGATTATGCTTGTGTCTCTCATATTTGTTACACTGCAGAGTGTAGCAGCAGGTGTTCTTCAATCCCACAAGCAATTTTATGAGCCGGCTGCAATGGCATTTGTATCCAATCTGGTTTATATAATCTATCTTGTATTCCTTACATCAAAATATGGTATACAGGGTTTTGCAGTTGCTATTGTAATAGGATTTCTGGCTCAATTTCTGATAAACATGCCTAAATACAGGAAGCTTGGATATAAGTATGTTCCCGTACTAAATCTAAGGGATAAAAACACAGTTAGAATGTTTAGGCTCATGCTGCCAATTGTAATAAGTACTTCGGTAATTCAGCTGAATGTGTTTGTAAATAGAGCTTTTGCAACTAATATATATTTTGGAGCAACGACCATACTTGATTTTTCCAACAAGATAAATACTCTTGCCTATGAAGTCTTTGCAATTGGGATTGCCATGATTGTATATCCAACTTTATCCGAGCTGGCAGCTAAAGGAGAGATTGTTGAATATAAAAAGACAATATCAAAGGCACTGACAATAATAATGATAATAATGGTTCCTGCAGCTACAGCAATAGGAATACTGAGAGAGCCTCTGGTGTACATAATTTTTAAAAGAGGGGCTTTTACGGATGAAGCTGCACGATTGACCGCTAATGCACTGTTGTTCTATTGTCCGGCAATGATTGCCTATGGAATACGTGATATTTTAAATAAAGCATTTTATTCTTTAAAAGATGCCAGAACTCCAATGATAAATAGTTTTTTAGGCATAATGATAAACATAATCATAAATATATTCATAGTAAAATATATGAAGGTGTCAGGGCTTACATTAGCCACTACGATATCTGCTGTTCTAACTACAGTAATGATGTTGTGGAATTTGAACAAGAGAACGGGCGGGATAAATGTAAAATGTATATTTGTAAATTTTATTAAAATATCTATTGCATCCGGGATAATGGCCTTGATTATATTTATAATCAATAGAATAAGCAGTCATGTGTTTGTGGGTACAATGCAGGCGAGTTTTGCATCAATAGTATTCTCCTTTTTTATTGGAACGGCTGTGTATGCAGTATGTCTCTATGTACTTAGAATCAGTGGTTACAAAGATATCATGAAATTAGTTAAGAATAGGATACTTAGCAGATAGAAGAAGGTGTTTTTTATTAATAGAGAACGTATTTTACAGATGGATATAATCAGATCAGTGGCTATACTTGCTGTAATAGGTATACATGTTTCTGGAGCTGTGCTGGGTTCGAATCCTTCACCGCTGGGTTATAATATTACATTTGTATTTAATCAGATCTGCAGATTTTCTGTTCCTGCATTTATATTTATTTCCGGAATGGGGTTAAGTATATCCTATAGAAGAGAAGAAAGCTATTTCCATTTTTTAGTAAAGAGATTCAAGAAGATTTTACCACAGTATTTTGTATGGTGTTTGATTTATATATTTGCAGTGACCAGGAACTTCAATATACGACAGGACATAAATTACATTATATACGGAAAGGTGTTTTATCATTTATACTTTATACCATTGATAGTAGAATTATATATTGTATTCCCGTGGATATACAGGTTTATAGATAAAAGATGGTTTTTACTGTTTAGTTTTGCAGTTAGCACATCTGTTATTATATATACATATTATTTTATAGATGTGACACCTGATATGTGGTTTTGGAATAAAAAAAATTTATTGTACTGGTTGTTTTATTTTTGCCTGGGAGGATATATAGGAAAGCATAGAAAGAACATACTTCCCAAAATAGAAAAATATAAATATGTTACATTGACAGGAATTTTGATTTCTACAGTTTATGTTCTATATCCACTTGCTCATTCTATTGAAAATATAAAAAATTTAGAACACGTAGTAACTTTTCAAAGGCCATCAATTGTAATATATAGTGTTTTATTAATATTGTTTATACTGGGACTAAACTTGAAAAATAGATTAATTATTGGCACAATAGAATATATATCAAGAAGAACTTATAGTATTTATTTATGCCATGCTCTGGTACTGTTTTTATGTATTAAGAATATAACAAATTTTTATTCAGCTAACAGCTTGCATTTTGAGCTGGCAGCATATTTGATTACTTTCTTTGGGGCGTTGCTTATAACTGAACTGAAAAAATTTCTATGATTTTAAAAACTAAATTGGGAGGAGCTTCTTATGAAGGCTGAGGACATAAAAATTGATATTGATAGAGATATAAAGAGGAGAAAAATTCAATTTGTGATAAAGAGGATATTTGATTTCATTTTTGCACTTGTTGGTTTAATACTTTTGAGTCCTGTTTTTCTTGCAATTGCACTTTGGATAAAGAAGGATTCCAGAGGACCTGTTGTATTCAAACAGGTGAGAGTGGGGAAAAACGGTACGAATTTTACAATATATAAGTTTAGAACAATGATAGTAAATGCAGAGAAAAAAAGGGAACTGGATATAGATGCTGAAAATTTAGAGAATTTTGTATTTCAAAGCAGAAATGACAGTAGAATTACAAAATCAGGGGCATTTTTACGGAAGACAAGTCTTGATGAAATTCCACAGCTTCTAAATGTACTTTTAGGAAATATGAGCCTTGTAGGCCCGAGACCTGAGATACCAGATGTAGTTAAATTGTATCCTGAGGCTTACAGTCGAAGACTACTTGTAACACCGGGAATAACAGGATTGGCCCAAGTAAGCGGACGTGGAGAAATAGAGCTGGGGAAAACCGTGTATTATGATTTAACCTATATAAAAAATTTTTCACTTATTTTGGATCTCAAGATAATTTTAAAAACATTCTCTTCTGTATTCAAAAGCGAAGGAGCGTTTTGAAAACTATGGTTGATAGCATGTTTACAAATATACTGGGGTACAATGTGTTCAAGGGAACAAAAGAGCAGCTTTTAAATTATATAGAACAATTTGAAAAAGTAAATATAGTATCAGGTAATCCGGAAGTACTTTATAATGGAATTAATAATATAGAGCTTTTAGGATTCTTTAAAAAAAAGTATTCAATTATAATACCGGATGGAGTGGGAACTGTACTGGCATCCAGATTATTGAAGAACCCGGTTTCAGAAAAAATTGCAGGAATAGATATAATGAAGGATATTATCCAAAAATGTGAAAGAGAAAATAGGTCGGTATATCTGCTGGGAGCCAAACAGGACGTTCTTGAAAACTGCATAAAGAATTTAACAAAGGTTTACAAGAATCTGAATATAGCTGGAAGTCATAATGGATATTTTGATCTAAAAAATTGCGGCCATATTTTAGAAGATATAAAAATAAAAAAACCATATGCCGTCTTCGTGGCAATGGGGTCACCAAGACAGGATATATTTATAAGCAACAATATAGAAAGACTTCCAGGTGTCGTATTTATGGGTGTTGGAGGAAGTTTTGATGTATTTTCAGGTAAAGTTAAAAGAGCACCGGAAGTCATGATAAAATTCGGCCTTGAATGGCTTTTCAGGGTAATTAAAGAGCCGTGGAGGCTGAAAAGGCTGATTTATATTCCTAAATTTTTATTGAAAGTGATACAGTATAAAAGAAAACACTAAATCTCCTTTTTTAACATATCCTTGAAGTTGATTTGTCCCAATTCATCCAGCAGATTGTTTTGAACTCTGGATAGGGCCTGATTTACCACACAATATGATCCATGTTCCATGTTGCAGTTTTTCGGATTGTCAAGACATCTGTTTATATATATCGGACCGTCTATGGCTTCAATAACATCCTTTAAGGTTATGTTTTCCGGTATTCTATTGAGAGAATAACCGCCGTTGACACCTCTGTAGGATTTTATAATACCACAGAGGGTCAGTTTTCTAAGCAGCTTTAATAGAAATCTGAGAGGTATTCCCTGATCTTTGGATATGGACTTAGCCTCAATTTTCTCGCCATATCCCAATTTTGACAAATAAAGTATAACCCTGAAACCATAATCTGCTTCCTGTGTAATTCTCATAATATCTCCCCAAATAATAATTATACTATTTCTTTTAAATTAATTATAACTAAATAGATGGATAATATAAAGTAGAATTATTAAAGTATTTGTGCTTTTTACAGGCTTTAATGATTTTAAGGTAATTTATCAAGGCTTTCAAGTATAAATCCTTTTTCTTTCCAACTCTGAATTACTGAATCCAATATTTCGGAATTTGTCCTGGAAACTGCGTGAAGTAGAACTATTTCGCCGTTATGAGTCCTGTTGAGTATTTTTTCTTTGGCAAATTCCGGCGAGGGCTGATTTTGTCTATTCCAATCATTATATGCAAAACTCCAGAATATAGTTTTATAGCCTAGTTTTTTTGTATAGAATAAAGACAGTTCACTGTATTTTCCCATTGGAGGTCTAAAAAATTTGGGCATTTCTTTACCTGTAACATTTTTATAGGCTTCTTCAGTTATAGTAAATTCTTTTTCAAAATCATCTGGATTCTTTGCACGCTCTGCCATTGAGGGATGTTTTGCAGTATGGTTGCACACTAGATGACCTTCATCCATCATTCTTTTTACAAGATCAGGATTGTCTTTTATATAGGGTGTTGTTACGAAAAATGCAGCTTTTACATTATTTTTCTTTAGTATATCCAATATTTTGACCGTATATCCATTTTCATATCCTTCATCAAAAGTAAGATATATTGTTTTTTTTGAAATATCACCTAAATAGTAGGCAGAATATTTGTTTATTAGGTTAGTTATTTCAGGAGGTTCTTCAGATGGCAAGCCATCTTTTCTAGGCTTGAAAAACCAGTTTTTTTCGGTTTTGTCCAGTTTGGATATATCCAATCCTTTTAAGATACCGGAGGTTTCAGCAGGTTCATTGCCCATTGCTGGATTATATGATGCAGCGGCTTTGGTCATATGTGGATAAATCAACATTAAGAGCGCAGATATTAAAAAAAAGCAAATTAAATTCTTTTTCACTTACTATCACCTTCCATGAATATTATATATTTATGGTGTACATGATAAGATGATTTATACTGGTAATTTATAATAGAAATAGATTGGATTTTCATAAATATTGTTTAAAAATATGATACATGGTAAAAATATCTAATAAGATGACTAATAAAAAATTAATAAAAAAGAAGGAAAATTATTCCACATGGAGAATAGTATTCTAGAGTACTTAATTTTATAACAATAACGGAGAGGGGGTAAAATTGTCTTACTCGGACTGCACGCCTTATGTGTGTATACTAAAATTTACTACAGGCAAAGTAGTATGATTTTAGTCATACAGCAGTACGCCATTGTAGCTGATGTATGGGAAATTAAAGTTGAGTTTAACTTGACGCTGCAATCATGACATGGCCTGTTGAGTAATGATTTCAGTAGAGTTTGATAGATTATGAATTTAAAATTTGAAATTAAAGATAATAAGCTTATAGTTCATATGATTGGAGAACTTGATCATCATAGTGCTGAAGAAGTTAGAAACAAAATTGACGATAGAATCGACAGGGATAATTTGAATAAGATTATACTGGATTTTTCCTGCGTGACTTTTATGGACAGTTCAGGAATAGGTGTAGTCATTGGAAGATATAAAAAGCTTAATCTAAAAAATGGAAGCATATGCATTGTAAATGCAACTGATTCTGTTAGAAGAGTATTTGAGTTATCAGGTATGTTTAAAATAATAAGGGTATATGACAGCATTGAGCAGGCTATTGAGAATATTTAATGGGGGGATAAAAACATGTACGATAACAGTATGAAAATAGAGTTTATTAGCAAGTCACAGAATGAAAGTTTTGCAAGAGTAGCAGTAGCAGCCTTTGCATCGCAGCTGGATCCTACTGTGGATGAACTGACGGATGTAAAAACTGCAGTATCAGAAGCAGTTACGAACTCTATTATTCATGGTTATGAAAACAAAGAAGGTATTGTAACAATCAGAGCTTATATAAATGGTAGGAAACTTAAGTTGATAGTAGAAGATGCTGGAGTTGGAATAGAGGATGTTAATCTTGCAATGCAGCCACTCTATACTTCCAGACCTGATCTTGAGAGATCTGGAATGGGATTTACAGTTATGGAAACTTTTATGGATTCTCTTCAAATACATTCTGAAAAGAACAAGGGGACAAGAGTTACGATGGAAAAAGTTTTTAAATCATTAAGTTAGGTGAATAATATGAGTGAAGAAGCTGTAAAAATATCAGATTATGATTATAATGACAATTTAAAACTTATAAAATCTGCAAGAAAAGGCGATAAGAACTCATTGAATAAATTGGTTGAAGTTAATCTCCCATTGGTTACGGCAATAAGCAAAAAATTCTTGAATAGGGGATATGAGTATGAAGATATATTCCAAATTGGCTGTATGGGACTTATGAAGGCAATTAACAATTTCGATGAAAAATACAACGTGAAATTTTCAACATATGCAGTACCAATGATAATGGGGGAAATAAAGAGGTTTTTAAGAGATGACGGCATGATAAAAGTCAGTAGAAGTGTTAAAAATACTGCAAAAAAGCTGCACTATGACAAGGAAAAGCTCATTAAGAAGCTAAACAGAGAGCCCACTGTAGAAGAACTGTCAGAGTACTCGGGAATAGAAGTAGAGGATTTGATATTTGCATCTGAGTCGGCAAATAATATGCAGTATTTATATGATACAATTCACCAGGATGATGGTGCACCGGTGCTGTTAATAGATAAGTTGAGTGAAAATCCAAATGAAGACGTGGAAATGGTGGATAGAATAGCTTTAAAAGAGACTTTGAAAAATCTCGATGTAAAATCCAGACAAATTATCATGCTGAGATATTTTAAAGACAAAACCCAGGTTCAGGTTGCAAAGATGCTGGGTATAAATCAGGTTCAGGTATCAAGAATTGAAAAAAGAGTATTAAAAACAATGAGGGATATTTTGAAGGAATAATATATGAACCTATTGCATATTTTCTGCAATAGGTTCATATATAACAGATATCTATTTTATATGGTCAAAATTTTCTTCTGTTTGCTGCGTCGTTCCGGGTTCTGTATTTTCAATGTCATTTTTATCATCAGTATTGTTATTTCCTCCGGGAAGTACATTCTTATTGTCGATAGGATTGTTGTCATTGTCATCCGTATCATTTGTAGCGCCATTTTTCAATGTTTTGTCATCAGTATCGGTATTTCCAAATGTGGAACTGCCCTTGAACCATGAATGAGGCAAATTGCATGTTTCTGTTGGGACGGTGCCCCTTAAAAACAATTCAGTGTATACTTTATTGCCAGTAGGATCCAGGTAGGAAAGCGGAGAAGGAAGTTTGCCCGATTCAGAACATATCTTGGCAGTTTCAACTCCAGAGGGCATAGGTATATCTTTTGGTAAAAGTCCATTGTGAAATGGTTCCATTATGGCAGCCCATAGTGCGGCAGCTGAATTACTATTTAAGGAACCAGGCAATGTTG
>Ga0334882_1002684_pt1 | contig 17565 bp, 13 predicted proteins | sample GraSluR1_MG_5_FD_207226 | JGI IMG/M metagenome (GOLD analysis project Ga0334882, IMG submission 207226) | Sludge microbial communities from methane-producing bioreactor in Wageningen University, Netherlands - Granular Sludge_15_04-R1 | ecosystem: Engineered > Bioreactor > Anaerobic >...
GTTCGTCGTCTGCGATGAGCCGGTGTCGGCGTTGGACGTGTCGGTGCAGGCGCAGATCCTCAACCTGCTGCGCGAGCTTCAGGGCAGCTTCGGACTAACCTATCTGTTTGTAGCCCACGATCTGAGCGTCGTGCGTCACCTGGCGGACCGGGTGGCGGTGATGTACGTGGGGAAGTTGGTCGAGATGGCGGGCACCGATGAGATCTACCCGCATCCGCTGCATCCCTACACTGAAGCTTTGATGTCGGCGGTGCCACGCCCCGATCCACGCGCCACCAAGCAGCGGATCGTGCTGGAGGGCGAAGTCGCCGACCCGGCCAATCCGCCGAGTGGGTGCTATTTCCATCCGCGATGCCGCTATGCTCAGGAGGTCTGCCGGGTCGAGACCCCGGTGCTGCGCGAGTTGAGCCCCGAGCACTTCGTGAGCTGCCATCGTGCTGAGGAGTTGTCCTTGACGGGTGTGCTCTAGCCCGCGATGTCGCGCCGAGAGGTGAGGATATGACTTATCTTCCGACGTGGGAGTCCGTGCAGTCGCATACGGTGTCATCGTGGTTTCACGATGCCAAGCTGGGCATTTTCATCCATTGGGGCCTCTACTCGGTGCCGGCCTGGGCCCCGACCACGGGGGAACTGGGCAAGGTCGTCGCCGAAGAGGGCTGGGAGGCCTGGTTCGCCCGCAACCCCTATGCCGAATGGTACTATAACTCGATGCGCATCCCCGGCGGGGTGACGCAAGCCCATCATACCCGGACCTACGGGCCTGACTTCGCTTATGAAGACTTTATCCCGATATTCAATGACGCAGTTGTGGGCTGGGATCCGGGCGAGTGGGCCTCGCTCTTCAGGAGCGTGGGCGCGCAGTATGTCGTGCTGACAACGAAGCACCACGACGGCTTCCTGCTGTGGCCCAGCGCGCACCCGAATCCCTTCAGAGCAGGATACCATGCCAAGCGTGATCTGGTGGGCGATCTGACCGCTGCAGTTCGTGCGGCGGGGATGAGGATGGCGTTGTACTATTCCGGTGGGGTCGACTGGACCTTCAACCCGACGGTCGTGACCAACATTGCTGACTTGGTGCGAGCGGTACCCCAGCAGGCCGACTACGTCGCCTACGCCGATGCGCATTGGTATGAGCTGATCGAGCGCTACGCGCCGGTGATCCTGTGGAACGACATCGCCTACCCGGCTGCTGCTGACCTGCCCAAACTCTTCGCCCATTACTACAACACCGTGCCTGAGGGTCTGGTCAACAATCGTTTTACGCAGGCGTTCGACATCGAGGCTGGAGGATCGACCGAGATCCTGGGTGGGAAGCACTATGATTTCACCACGCCTGAGTATGCCTCGTACGACGAGATCACCGAACCCAAATGGGAGGCGACCCGCGGGATCGGGTTTTCCTTCGGCTATAACCAAAACGAAGGACCTGAGGCCTATCTGTCGATCACAGAGCTGGTCCGCTCTTTCGTCGACATCGTGAGTAAGAACGGGAATCTGCTGCTCAACGTCGGACCGATGGCCGATGGGACCATTCCCGAACTGCAACGGGAGCGGCTCGAGGGGCTTGGTGCGTGGCTTCGTGTTCACGGAGAGGCCGTCTTTGGCACGCGACCTTGGGTCACAGCCGAGGGCACGGCACGGACGGATACGCAGGCTGAGGTGTCGGTTCGTTTCACGCAGAAGTCCGATACCCTGTATGCGACGTTGCTGGCTGAGCCCGAGCCCGGTGTATGGGTGCTCAAGGGGCTGCGAGCAGCTGAGACGGCGCGCATCACGCTGATGGGGAGCAAAAAGCCCCTCGTTTGGCAACAGACGGATGAGGGCCTGCGGATCTCGGTGCCCGGCCTGTTGCCCTCGTCCTTGGACGGCGCGCCGGCCTCGACGGTCGCTATCACACCGCAACCACAGTTGCTAACTACGTAGCTGACACAGGAGAGTGGTCATGACGGAACACGAATCGTCTGAGAAAACCGTAGAGCTGTCCGATGCCATCCTGCCTCGCATGAAGCACTTCGCCGGGGTGATGAGCGCGAGCCTGCCGGATGCCGTGGATTATCTTCTCCGTTGGGCCCTCGAGCAGCGCGAGGCGATGCCGGCGATTGTGGGCGCACGCGGGCAGCGCGAGGGCGCGCAGAGCGATCCCCGGTTGGACTGGTGGCGTGAGGTCAAGTTCGGCATGTTCATCCACTGGGGTCTTTACGCGATTCCCGCCGGCATCTGGGACGGTAAGGAGATCCCGGGCATCGGTGAGTGGATCATGTACCGTGCACGGATCCCGGTTGCCGAGTACGAGAAGCTGGCCGAGCAGTTCAACCCCGTGAAGTTTGACGCCGCCGAGTGGGTCTCGCTAGCTAAGAACGCGGGACAGAAGTATATGGTGATCACGTCGAAGCATCACGATGGCTTCTGCATCTTTGATTCACCATGCAGTGATTACGACATCATCGATCGGACGCCTTTCGGACGCGATCCGCTCAAGGAGTTGGCTGAGGAGTGTGCGAAGCAGGGCATTAAGCTCGGCTTCTATTACTCGCAGACTCAGGATTGGCACCACCCGGATGGTGACGGCAATGACTGGGATTACGACCCAGCCCAGAAGGACTTCCAGAAGTACCTGGATGAGCTGGTCAAACCTCAGCTGCGCGAACTGCTCACGCAATATGGCCCGGTGGCCCTGATCTGGTTCGACACCCCCAAGGGGATCACCAAGGAGCAGAGCCAGGAGCTGCTGGAGTTCGTGAAGGGGATTCAGCCCGACTGCCTGGTCTGTGGGCGCATCGGCAACCAGCTCGGCGACTATGCATCGGCAGGCGATAACCGCATCCCCGGCGAGGCGGTCGCCGTGGACTGGGAGACCCCTGCAACGATCAACGATACTTGGGGCTTCAAAGTCAACGATCACAACTGGAAGTCCACCGAGGATCTCGTCCGCAAGCTGATCGACATCGTCAGCAAGGGGGGGAACTACCTGCTGAATGTCGGCCCGACGGCAGAGGGTGTGATCCCCGAACCCAGCGTTGAGCGGCTACTCGGTATGGGCGAGTGGCTAAAGGTCAACGGAGAGGCTGTCTACGGGAGCAAGCCGGGTCCTTTCCAGGGCCTCGGTTGGGCTCGCAGTACGGCCAAGCCCGGTAAGGTCTATGTGCATGTCTTTGAGTGGCCGGAGGACGGCGTGCTCAGACTGCCGGCCCTCTCACAGACGGTGAACGGAGCCGTTCTGCTTCAGGACCCGGCTGTCGAGCTCAAGGTCGAGCAGTCGGACGAAGGGCTGGTGGTGCACGGCCCCGCCGCCGCACCGGACGCTATGGCGGCGGTCATCATCATATCGCTCCAAGACTGAGGTGTTCGCGACCATCTACAGACGCGAGATAGCGCCGTCGGCGCTGATGCCGTGATATCGGCCTGGGCGGGGCGTTGCGGCGCCCCGCCCTTCTTCTTGTCTGAGGCAAGGAGCACGGGTGGCTCAACCATCAGCTCGAGGTCAGCAGGAGCGACGTTTCTTCTCGGTCGTTCGCGGCAATGCCAGGGTCATCGCGATCACCGAAGGCGTTGCCGCTGTGTCGTTTCAGTGGTTTCGGACCTATGCGTCGCTCTATATGGTGGCGTTGGGTGTGACCGCGGTGCAGCTGGGCTGGCTGGAAAGCGTCCTCATCTTCACGCAGTTCGTCAGCACGTTGATGGGGGGCTACTTCGCCGATCGGTTCGGTCGCAAGCGGGTCTTGGTCGTCTTCGATATCCTCTGTTGGGGTGTGCCGATGGCGCTCTATGCCGTCGCCCGTAACCCCTGGTACTTCCTCATAGGACGGTTCATCAACGGCTTCGTCTACATCGTTATTCCCAGCTTTCAATGCCTCTTCGTTGAGGATGTGCCTGCGGAACATCGAGCCGCGGTCTTCCGCATGGTCCAATTCCTGACCTCCGGTGCGCGGCTCTTGACCCCGGCGGCAGGCTGGCTTGTTGCCCTCATCGGCATCGTCCCTGCCGGGCGCATCTTTGCGGCGATCGTGATGGTGTCGTCGGTGGGGATCGCGATCTTCCGCCAGTTCGCGCTACGTGAGACGAGTATGGGCGCGGCGCGCATGGTGGACACGCTCGACCTGGCTCCCCGCGACATGGCACGTGAGTATCTCGCGGCGTTCAAGCTGATGTGGCGTGACAGGCGGATTGGCCTCTTCATGATGGTCCGCAACCTCGTGGCGTTCAGCACCGTGATCTGGACCACCTACTCGGCGATCTACCTGACCGATGGCCGTGGGATCGGACTCTCGGACGCGACCGTCGCTCTGTTTCCCTTCGTCTCTGCCGTGGTGACGATGGTGATCATCATCCTGCCTGTTGTGCAGAGGCAGGGGCGGAGGGAGTTCGGCGGACTGATCGCGGGCCAGGTCTTGAGCGTCATCGCCGGTTTTTCCTTCGCGGTCTCGCCGACAGGCACGGTCTGGTGGGCCGTGTTGTGGGCCATCGGCAGCGCGGCGAGTGTGGCGGTGTTCCGTCCGGCTAATGATAGCTACTGGGCCAATATCATCGGTGATCGAGAGCGAGCCCTGATCTTCTCGGTCAGCAGCGCGCTGACGGCCCTGATCACCCTGCCGGCTGCTCCCTTGGCCGGGCTGCTTTACACGACCTCACCGCGAGCGCCCTTCGCCCTGGGTATCGCCGTGCAACTCGTGGCGTTGGGGCTCACGGTCCTGCTGTTACGCGGAGCGCCCGGGCGCACAGCGACGCAGCCTTCGCAGTGATGTCATTGACGGGGGCGGTGACCGATGGGCTGCCCTCACAGTCCGTGGACGGATCGCACATCTGCCACCACCGCCTCCGCGTGACGTTGTACCTGGGTGCGCGTGGCCCTGTCCAGCGGCGGTCCCTCGTGGTCGTGGAGCCATTGCCCGCCGTAGGTCTCCTGATAATGGTCGGGTAGGGCGTCACCAAAGGTCTGGTCCGACATGGCCCCGAAGGCGAGGGCCCACGATCGTGGGACGACGTCGAGGTTGTAGCCGCCACCGCCGCAGGCTAACCACGGCATCTCGGCAAGGGCGGCGAAAGTCTCGAAGAGGGCCACGTGACCTTCCGTCGTCAGCGCCATCTGCGTGAGGGGGTCACGGAAATGGGTGTCGACCCCCAGCTGGGTGACCAGGACATCGGGCGCGAAACGTCGAATCAGCGGCGGCACGAGCGCGTGAAACACCGCGAGATAGGCGGCATCATCGGTGTAGGGATGCAGGGGGACATTGACGCTGTAGCCCTCGCCGGCCCCCGTGCCGATGTCCTCGACAAACCCGCTCCCGGGGAAGAGCGTGTGACCATCCTGATGGAGGGAAATGGTCAGTACTCGGTCTGAGTCATAGAAAGCGTCCTGGACGCCGTCGCCGTGATGTGCGTCGATGTCCACATAGGCGACCCGCCGTCCCTTGGCGACCAGCCAGGCGATCGCCACGGCGGCGTCGTTGAAGATGCAGAAGCCCGAGGCTCGGGCCGGGCGTGCGTGGTGCAGTCCCCCACTGAAGTTGAAGGCGACATCGCAGGCGCCGTCCAGGAGCGCCTGCGCGCCCAGGATGCCGCCGCCCGTCTTGAGGCTGGAGATCTCGTACATGCCTCTGAAGACGGGATTGTCACCCCGGCCAAAGCCGTAGCGATGTGCCGGGAGATCGTCGTGGCCTGCACTTAGGCCTCGCACGGCCTCCACGTAGTCGGGCGTGTGGAAGAGGGTGAGTTCGTCATCGCCGGCCGGTCGGGGCTCCATGACCGCAACGCCTGGAGCGTCGAAGGCGTGATAGCCGCTGAGGAGCGCCACCGTACGGGCCAGACGCTCGGGTTTGAGGGGATGCTTGCCGCCGAAGCCGGTACGCCACAGGTCGGGCGATGAGATGAAGAGCGCGCGTCGCCCGACACGCGCTTGATTTTCTGTCTGTGTCCCATCGAGTGTGGATGGCTCCCTGCCGTGCCGGCTATCTCTCTCAATCATAGGGCCTCCTCCCATTTTTCAGCGCAGCTTCCTCATCATACCGCGAGATTCGCGAAAGGCACGACAGGCGCCTGCCCACCGATTCCTCACCTGGATATCCGGTCATTTGTCACTCGCTTCATGGCGCCTAATGGTATAACATTCCCATCATTCCCGTCTACTCTTGTCTAGGAGGTCGGCCTATGAGCGAAGTGAGTGTCTACAAGACCGTGATGGCTCAGTTCAGCAAAGCAGCGGATCTGATGGAGATGGACCCTGAGATTCGCAAGATCCTGTCGCACACGACGAACGAGATCGTGGTGAACTTCCCGGTCGTGATGGACAATGGCTGTGTGCGCATGTTCACCGGCTATCGGGTGCAGCACAACAACGTGCTGGGACCCTACAAGGGTGGATTGCGCTTTCATCCGGCGGTGAACATCGATGAGGTGCGTGCGTTGGCGGCGTGGATGACGTGGAAGACGGCGATCGCCGGGATCCCCTATGGAGGCGCCAAGGGTGGGATTCAGCTGAGCCCCTGGGAGGTCAGCCATGCGGAGTTGGAGCGTATCACGCGGCGCTTCACCTTCGCCCTGGGGTCCAACATCGGGCCGGAGTACGATATCCCCGCGCCGGACGTCAACACCAATGCGCAGATCATGGCCTGGATTCTGGACACGTATCTGCAGATGATGCCGCCGCTGGAGCGAAACCGGTCCTCGCATGTGGTCACAGGCAAGCCGGTCGAGTCCGGTGGGAGCGTAGGACGCGACAAAGCCACCGGACAGGGGCTGGTCTTCGTGCTGCAGGCGTGGGCTGAGGACCACGGCTTCGATTTGCAGGGAGCGACCTACACCATCCAGGGCTTCGGTAATGTGGGGTCCTGGGCAGCGCGATTGCTCGAGCCGCTGGGCGCCGTGTTGGTGGGCGTCGAGGATCACTCCGGTGCGATGGTGAACCCCCAGGGTATCGATCCGTATGACCTGGCGACCTTCGTGGCGCGTGAGAGGCGGATTCAGGGCTACGAAGGCGGCGAGGTCGTCGATCACGAGACGTTCCTGAGCACCCAGGCCGATTTCTTCGTCCCGGCAGCACTGGAGAATCAGATCACGGCGGAGACGGCGCCGCTGCTCAACGTCAAGATGGTTGTAGAGGGTGCGAATGGTCCGACCGACATTGAGGGCGACCGGATTCTCCAGGAGAGCGGCATCCTGGTGCTGCCGGATGTGCTCTGCAACGCAGGTGGCGTGATCGTCAGTTATTTCGAGTGGCTACAGAACAAACGCAGTGAATTCTGGGACCTGGATGAGGTCGATGGTCGGCTGAAGAAGCAAATCCTTGGCGCCTATCGGCGTGTCCGTGACACTGTGCGTCAATTTGAGACCGATTGGCGCACGGCGGCGTACATCGTGGCGCTGGATCGGCTCCAGACCGTCTATCGCGACCGCGGGATCTTCCCGTGATGCCGGTCAGGTCCGGTGTATAGCTCCTTCCAGTTACCCGTCGTTGAGGAGGGCTGAGAGCCGCTCAGCGTCACCGGTGTAGTAGAGCGTGGTGGATCTCGGTGGCAGTGTGGTCTTGATCTGCGCGGTCTTCTCGGCGACCTCACGTCGCGCGAAGAGGTCATAGACAACTTCGACAGTGTGGGGAAGCGCGAAGCTGCGCAGTCCTCCCGAGACGGTGTGAACGCCGAAGAGCCGGCGGGAGGCGAAGAGCACGTCTCCCGCCTCGCTATAGAGATGCACGCCTGCTGCGCGCGCTATGCCCCGTAGTACAGGCGCAGGCAGGTTCGGCACGGCGCTGTAGACTGAGGTCCACTCGGGGAAGGTCTTGACCCCGAACCCGGGCCTGCAGCGGCCCTCGGCGTAGACCACCTGGCCGAGGATCGTCGCCTGACTTTCCTCCAGGTGAAACTGCGGGCCGAACTTGCCGCCGGTCTCCCACGTGAGATCCTGCGTGAGACCGGTCGTGATGGGATGATTGAAGTCCACGATGTGCATCGTCTGGATCCAGCTGTGATCGCATCGCCCGAACGTGAAGCCGGTGAGTGCGGTCATCGAGTCCTGGTCCGGTGCCTGGTCGATGTAGCCCGGTGCATAGAGCCAGAGTGCCGTGCGCCCGTCGCGCCGGAGTTGGTGCAGCAGTGCCCCGCGCCGCGCCGTGTTGAGATGAAAGGCGTTGAGCAGGACGTAGAGCTTGTAGGGGGGCAGCTTGCCCTCGATCAGGTCACGCAGCAGGTAAGTGTCGCTGGGCGCGCCGAGTCGAGGTAGGCCCCAGAGTCGTTGCTGGAAGATCAACGCCAGATCGAGATCGTTGTGCAGGGACTCATAGAAGAAGCTCTCGTCATCGAGCAGTACCGCGATCTCCGCTGACGGCGTCCTATCCAGGTCAAGGGCAAAGGTCCCCAGCTCCTGGAACTGCTTGAGCAAGGGGCTGAACCGCGGCTCACGCAGCGGGTCGATGTGGGAGCCCTCGCCCAGCCACCAGATGCCCTGACCACGCGTGACGATCTCGGCGAAGTTGCGCTTGAGAATGGCGTCGCTATCGTCCGGTGATGCTGCACGCCCGAAACTCGTGTCATGTGGCGCGAGATGGGTACGGGTGTCATCCTCGAAGATGAAGAGCTTGCCGTGACGGCGCAGCGACTCCGCGGGCGTCATCGCGCACCCAAAGCCGCCGATGCCGCGGAATCCGTAGCTGTAGGGACTGACCAGGAAGTCCACGTAGCGTGACTCTAGGACCCTGCTCAAGCCCAGGTGTCCGCTACGCTGGGTTGTGCCGTAGGGGGAGTCGACGTTCTCGCCGAAGAAGCCCGCGTTCCAGGCAAGCTCCATCAGGTAGCCGTAAAAGGCCCCCGCAAGGGCCTGCCCGTGGGTCGCTGTCTTGATGGTGCGGCAGAAATCGATGATCAGATCGCCGCAGAGGTCAGCGAGGCAGCGGTAGGCGTCGATGACGGGTTGCTCATAACGTGGATCGCGGAAGGCCATATGGGTCGTGGTGAGCTGAGCTTGCGCCGAGGGGACACGCGCGCCTGCGAAGGAGGCCGAAGGGTCATTCCATGCGCTCCGTAGCTCTTCGACGTCATCGTGATAGGTCCTGCGCAGCCAGTCACGGAAGGCGACCTGCATCGGCATGCTGTAGTCGCCGCATACATGCCACATCGACGTGTGTCCCTTGACCCATTCCCCGGTATGGCCCGCGCCCACCTGGTAGGCGATCACGTGTTGATCGAGGCCCGTTTGCTGCAGGTGTGCAATGTACGCCTGCAGGAACTCGTTGCTCTCCCTGCGCCACACCTCGGAGGCAAACGACTGGGTGGTGCGACCGCCCTCTGAGTCGAGATCGCACTCCGCGGGATAGCGGTCCAACCACCAGTCGTTGCGACCCCGCCGTAACTCAAGGTGGAGGCGCAGGTGGAACTTGGCAGCGGGATCGGCGTCGAGGATGCGCCCGTAGCGCGCCTCGACCGTGGTGAAATCGAAGGGACCGAGACGATCGGGCCCGGGCCCGGTCCATTCCGGCGCGGGCCCGGCGGAACCGACGTCGAAGGCGTAGAAGTGGATGCCGGCCTCGGCGTAGGCGCGCGCGACCTCGGCAGCCGGGTAGGCGGCTGGGGTGGGTGCGCCGGCCCACAGATAGCTCGCAAAGGTGGGCCGGTCATCCAGAAAGAGGGTAGGGGTGCCGTTATGCTGCCTGACCTCGGCTTTCAAGCGTCGCCTCCTTGGGCGGCAAGCTCATCCAGGGTGATTATCAGGGTATCCAGGTCATCTTCGTTGTTGAAGTAAGCCGTGGCGATGCGCAGTGCGTTGAAGTGGGGAATCACGCGGACCACCAGACGCGCGCGCTGCATCAACGCTCGCGACAGTTTCCCGGCATGCCACCTATCCATCGTGAAGGTCACCAGTCCCGCCGCATGCTCAAACGGTTGGGGCGTCAGGAGGTGGAGGTGTGGCCGCTCCAGAATGGCCGCCTTGAGGCGACCGCTGAGTCGGGCGATGTACGTTGAGATGTTCTCCCACCCTAGCCCTTCCAGCCACGCCAGGCTGGAGCCGAGGCCGCCGTAGAGCGCGCCGGCCCGCGTCCCGAACTCAAACCGCCGGCCCGATGGCCACAGCTCCGCACTGCCGGCGTCGATGTCCGCCTCCCTCAGCGATCCGGCCCCGACGTGCGCTGGAGAGAGCAGGTCAAGCTTCTCGGGTGAGGCGTAGAAGAGCCCGGTGCCCTTGGGACCACAGAGCCATTTGTGTCCGTTGCCCGTGTAGAAGTCACATCCCATCTCGCCGACATGGGTGGCGACCACGCCCAAGGACTGCGCGCCGTCCACCAGGCTGAGGATGTCGCGTTCTCGGGACCAGGCACAGAGGGACTTAGCAGGCAGGCGTGCGCCGCTCTCGCAGGTGACGTGGCTAAAGGCAAGCAGGCGGGTGCGCGGCGACGCTACCGCGTTGCAGCGTGCCGCCATCACGTCAGCGTCCGGCGACACCGACACACGCCGCACATGGATGCCTCGTGTGCGTTGCAGATAGAGCAAGGGGTGGACGATAGCCTCGTGCTCTTCGTCGGTGGTGATGACCTCGTCGCCCTCGTGCCAGGTGAGCCCGGCAAGGACCAGGTTGGTGCCGTCGGTGGCGTTGCCCGTGAAGGCAATCTGCTCCGGCGAGCAGCCGAGCAGGCCGCCCAATGCCGCGCGGGTGGATTCGACCAGCCGGCCCACGCCGCCGGTGCTGAGTAGGCCGAATCGCTCGAATTCCTCGACGATCGACAGGAACCGGGCTAGCGCCGGTTCCGGCATGATGCCGTAGGTACCGGTGTTCAGGTAGACGCCGGCCTCAAGTCCCGGGAAGGCCGCCCGGACGGTTGCGTGATCTGCTAGGGTGGGTGTGGTCATGAGCCCTTTCGCTTCGGCTAGACTTGAATGGAGGGATCGAAGGCGTCGCGCAACCCATCGCCCAGCGTGAACCATCCTAGCATCGTAAGCGATAGGACGATCGCCGGGAAGACAGTGAGATGCCATGACGTCTGGATATAGCTCTGGTAGAGGCCGATCATCTGTCCCCATGAGGCCATCGGGGGGGTGATGCCGAGGCCCAGGAAGCTCAGTCCTGCCTCAGCCATCATGGACCCGGGAATGCCCAGGGTCACGGAGACCAGGACCGGCGAGAGTGTGTTGCGGATCAGGTGGGACGAGATAATGTGTCGGGTGTTGGCGCCCATGCCCCTTGCGGCACGTACATAGTCGGTCGCTTTGAGCGAGAGCACCTGACCACGGACCAGCCTCGCGATACCTATCCAGCCCGTGACGGAGAGGGCGATGATGATGCTGACGAAGCCACGGGGGAGCACCAAGACCATCAGCAGATAGAGGAGCATGTTGGGTATCGAGGAGAGGATGTCGATCAGGCGCATAAAGGCGTAGTCGACCCATCCGCCCACGATGCCGGCAATGGCTCCGATGGGCAGTCCGATGAGCACCTGCGTCAGCTGCGCAAGGATACCGACGCTGATGGAGACGCGTCCACCGTAGATCAGGCGGCTCAGGACGTCGCGCCCCAGATCGTCGGCCCCCATCCAGTGCTCATGCGAGGGGCCCGCCCAGATTGCAGCGTAGTCGCTCTCATCCGGTCTATACGGCGCGACCCAAGGGGCAAATACGGCGACAAGGATCTCGAAGATGATGAAAGCGAGCGCTATCATCGCTTTACGGTTGCGGCGCAACCGGTACCAGAAGGCTTGGGCCACGCTGCGCCGCTTGTAGCCGGTCGTGGATCGCGTTGCTGATAGGGTAGCCATCTTACCGCTCCTTTACGAAAGCCACGCGCGGGTCGAGCAGGGCATAGACGATGTCGGTGATGAAGTAAGTGACGCTGATCAACGTGGTCCATAGTAGGGTGGACGCCATGATCAACGGGTAGTCGCGCCGGCCGATCGAGACGTTAGTGTACCATCCAAGTCCGGGGATGCGGAAGATACTCTCGATGAAGATCGATCCGGTGATCAGACTTGCCGTCATCGGCCCAGCGACTGTGACCACAGGTGTCAGCGCGTTCTTGAAGATGTGGATGAGCGTGACCTTCATCTTACCAAGGCCTTTGGCCCGTGCCGTACGCACGTAGTTGGCACGCATCACATCGGCGATGGCGGAGCGCGTGTAGCGCTGTAGGGTGAGCACAGGACCCAGCGAGTTAGCCAGCACCGGTAGTACCCAGTATCTGGGTTGCGACCAGCCGTACCATCCCGACGTCGGCAGCCAGCCGAGTCGCACGGCGAAGACGTACTGAGCCAGCTTAGCGAAGACAAAGGAGGGCACCGTCATACAGAAGAGCGATATACCGGTGCCCATGTGGTCAGGCCAGCGCCCCGGGTTCATCGCGGAGAAGATGCCTAACCCCAAGCCGATGACCGAAGAGAAGGCCAGCGTCATGACCCCGATCTGAATCGAGTAAGGCCAGTGCTCGCCGACCAATTCATTGATGCTGCGTCCCGAGGCATAGTAGGAGTACCCGAAGTTGCCCTGGAGGGCGGCCTTGAGGAAGAGCCAGTACTGTTGCCAGAGCGGCTTGTCCAGTCCGTACATCTTCTCCATATTCCTGACCAGCTCCAGGGGGATCATCTGTGCCGTCTGTGCGGTCATAGCGTCAAAAGGGCCGCCCGGTACGGCGTGCATCAGAAAGAAGGTCAGCAGCGAGACCGCCAACAGCACGCCGATCAAGCCACCGAATCTTATGAGAATGAATCGAAACATAGTATCTCCCTCGTCTAGAGCCGTTCTCTCACGCCGTGTCCCATACTTTTTGGGGGGTAGCGTTCGTGACTTTGGCAAAGTGACAGGCGGCCAGATGATGCGACTCAAGCCGGCGCAGTTGGGGTTCGGTGTGCACGCAGATGTCCTGGGCGAGCGGACAGCGGGGATGAAACGCGCAGCCGGTCGGGCGATCGATAGGACTCGGCACATCACCGGATAGCCTGCGGCTCCGGCGCGACTCCGTAGGCTGGGGATCGGGGACTGCGGAGATCAGGGCCTGAGTATAGGGGTGGAGCGGTGAGTCCACGATGGAAGCACTCGGCCCAATCTCTACCAGTCTACCTAAGTACATCACACCAATGCGGCGACTCATGAAGCGTGTCACGGCAATGTTGTGTGAGATGAACAGATAGGTCAGGTTGAACTCCGTTTGTAGATCACGGAGCAGATTCAGGATCTGCGCCTGAACGGATACATCCAGCGACGAGACGGGTTCGTCGCAGATCAGCATACGCGGTTGCAGCATCAACGCCCGAGCGATCCCGATTCGCTGCTGTTGCCCACCCGAGAACTCGCTGGGGAAGCGTCCTAAGGCATCACCGGGCAGCCCCACCGTGTCCAGCAGGCGCTGAGCCTCCTGGAGGCGTTCCTGGCGGGAGCCGATGTTATGGATGACCATGGGCTCGGTTAGGATCTCTTCGATGTTCATCCGCGGGTCCAGAGAGGCGTAGGGGTCCTGGTAGATCATCTGTATCTTGCTGCGCACTTTGTTGAGCTGCAATGGTGGCAGGCCGACGATATTCTGTCCATCAAAGCGCACAGTCCCGCTTGTCGGCTCATACAACTGCATGACCGTCAGTCCGAGTGTGGACTTACCGCAACCGGACTCGCCGACGAGCCCCAAGGTCTCACCAGCTTCGATCGTCAATGACACCCGATCGACAGCCATAAGGCGAGCCTTTCTCGAAGCAAAGAAGCCCCGTCGGACCGAAAAGCTCTTGACTAGGTCGATGGTCTCCAACATCGGTTCAGGCATAGTGACCTCCAGAGCTTGCCGACGCAACCCAGCAGGCGCAGTGATGGGATAGCATCAGTTCGGTCAGCGGAGGACGTTCCTCCGCACAACGTGGGATCCGATCCGGGCAGCGGGGCGCGAAGGGACAGGAAGTTAGCTCCCTGAGGACCACAGGCGGCGCCCCCTCAATCGTCGTAAGCCGTTCAGGTGTGTTACGGAGTGATGGGATGGAGGTCATCAGCGCCTTCGTGTAAGGATGGAACGGGGTGTTGAAGATCGCGTGGACGGGGCCGCTCTCCACGACGGTGCCGGCATACATCACGACGACTTTCTCCGCCATCTCGGCGATGACGCCCAGGTCGTGGGTGATGATGATGATCGCCGTCCCTAAGTCGCGCTTGAGTTCAAGCAGCAGATCAAGGATCTGCGCCTGGATTGTCACGTCCAGTGAGGTGGAGGGTTCGTCAGCGATGAGCAGATCCGGAGAGCACGCAGCTGCCATGGCGATCATAACGCGCTGACGCATCCCGCCTGAGTATTGATGAGCGTACTCTTTAAGCCGGCCCTCGGGCTCTGGGATGCCCACTTTGGTTAGCAGTCGGATCGCCTCCTCGCGCGCCTCAGAGGTATCCAGACCTCGGTGCAGCTTGAGGGGCTCCATCAGCTGGTAGCCGATGGTCAGAACGGGATTGAGAGACGTCATCGGATCCTGGAAGATCATCGAGATGCGGTTTCCGCGGACGTGCTCGATTTGCTTCTCCGTCAGCTGCAGGAGGTCGATGCGGTTGGTCGGGTTCTTGAGGAGGACTTGACCGCCGTCGATACGCCCCGGCGTCTGGATCAGGCGCATCAGTGCAAGGCTGGTCACGCTCTTGCCGCAGCCGGACTCTCCGACGATGCCCACGACCTGTCCGTCATCGACCGTGAACGATACGCCGTTGACTGCATGGACGGTGCTCTCGTTCAGGTAAAACCGCACCGTAAGATCATTGACTTCGAGTAGAGGGATATTCATATGATTGCTCATTCCGGATATGAGAGCCGTGCCCTTGCTCCAAATGAGGCAAGGGCACGGTCACTGCCTTTCTCAGGTGGTGCGAGGTGTGTTCCAGTCGGCGACGTCATCGCGGATGTAGACTTGCGTGAAGGTGATGTCGAGTCCGCGATAGACCTCCCGACCGGTGACGTCCTTGGGGATCCCTGTGAAGTAGGGCCACCAGATCTGGTAGATCAGCATATGGGTCAGGAAGATGGCTCCGACATCCTCAACGAGGATGCGTTCCGCCTCCTGATAGGTGGCCATGCGCGCGTCGCTGTCGGTCATATGCCCGGCCTCATCGTAAAGCCGGTCATACTCCTCGTTGACCCAGGCATGGCGTGGCGAACCGGCCTCGCTGACGCTGCGGAAGAGCTGCAGGAAGTTCGCAGGGTCGATGTAGTCGTACTCATAGGGTCCCTTGTAGATCTGCATCTCGTGGGCCGCACGGCGCTGGCTCCAGGCCGCATACTCGACCAGCTCATAGTCAACGGCGATGCCGAGATGCTCCTGCCACTGCGACTGGACGAACTCCAACTTTGCCTCGCGCGCGTTGGCGGTAAGCGTCAGCTGGAGCTGCCTGCCGCTGGCGTCCCTACCCTCAGGATAGCCCGCTTCGGCAAGCAAGGTCCGCGCCAGTTCGGGGTCAAAGGCCTGAACGGACTTGAGCTCCGGGTTGTAGGCCGGGAAGCCGGGCATCAGCAGTGAGTAGCCGGGTTCAGCGGTGCCGGCAAGGATCTGAGCCATCGCGTTGCGATCGATGGCGTGTGAGAGCGCTTGGCGGAGCTTGAGGTTGTCGAGGGGTGCGTTCATCGTGTCCAGCGCCAGGTAGTCGGTCTGGAAGTTGTTGTACCAGCGGAGCATCGCGTTGAGCTCCGGATCGGCACGGATGAAGTTGAGATCCGCAACCGAGAGGTTGTGCATCATGTCAACTTCCTTGTTCAACCACTCGTTGATGCCTCCCCCGCCGATGGGATGCACGAGATGCTGAATGTAGGGTTTGTTGGGGCCGTTGTAGAGAGGGTTGATCTCCCAGGTCATCTGGCGATTGTGATCCCAGCTGATGAGGGAATAGGGACCGCATGAGACGAACCCATCAACATCGTCTGCCCAGTGCTCGGGGTTGTTTTCCGCGAGGTGCTTGGGTGCCGGGCAAGCTGCCTGGTAGGCGAGCAACGCGGGGAGGTGTGGTGCGCTTCCACCCTGACCGTAGATGCGAACGGTCATATCGTCAAGCGCTTCGACCCCGATGGCGTCAGGCCCTGCCTCGCCCGCCTTGTGGGCTTGAATCCCCTCAATCGAGTAGTAGTACCAGACCCAGGGTGTGTCGAGCTCCGGATTGGAGAGATGGCGGAAAGTGAAGACCCAGTCGTGGGCGGTGAGGGGTGTACCATCGTCCCACATCGCACCCTCGCGGATGTGGAAATCGAAGTACTCGGCCTCGGGCCCGACCTCATACGATTCGGCGATCGCCGGGACCAACTCCATCATTTCGTTACGGCGCAGCATGGGTTCTGTACCCCAGTGGAGCACGGAGTTGGCATCGTAGATATTCCGCGGGACATCCAAGTGCTTGTTCTCTTCGACCGAAGTGTAGCGGATCTGCAGCTCCAGAGGGGCGGCGTCCGGGGGCATCACCTTGCCCTGGGGCGTCACCACGTCGGGGAGGGGTGTCGGAGTCACGAGTCGTTCGACCTCCTTCTCGACCTCGACTTCCCTCTCAACCTCAACCAGCTTCTCGACCTCGACGGTCTTGATGACCTCCACGATGTCGGGCTGGCATGCTGCGGCAAGAGACGCGATAGCGCCAATGCCGGCGACTCTGAGAAACTCACGACGTGAAACAGGCTTACGCATCAGAAGACCTCCTTGTGCTCGGGTGCAGGACGTACCGGAATCCACCTATCCTCTTGTGGTACATATGGCCGATAGGTCACCTCCTCTCATCTCAAGGCCCCATGACTCATAGCCGTCCAGTGTCGGTACCTCGATCGGGGATCTGTCCAACGGCTGCCCCGTCGGCTGTTCTAGATGAACGTCCTAGTTTCCTCTGCCGTCAGTCGTGCGCATCGGGGAGAAGTCGGGCATCACGGGAACGCCCATGTCAAGCGACAAATCACCAAACCTAAAGGTCAGGACCATGTAGTCGAAGATGTGCTGGAAGACGTCGTACTCGTCAGGGGGCACGCCTTGGCCATAGAGCGTGTACTGACGCCGTCCCAAGTAGAGAATGCGGAGTCGTCGTTTGCAGGGATCGCCGTTGAGATTGAAGGTGACCAGAAAGTCAAATCCGTGGGCTTTCTGGAGGGTGATCGGTTCATCAGAGAGGACCTGACAGTCGGGGAGTTGTTGGAGGCCTTCATGAAGTCCTTCGTGGAGCGCGGGGAGATCCGCTTCGCTGATGTCGCCCTCAAGCGCGTCGAGTTCGGTAGCGGTCACGTAGAAACCTGTGCGAGGATCGTCCTCAGGGTAGTAGACGACGCCGTGAGGGGCGGCAAGATCGGCCTGATGCCAGTTGAGTGGGCGCCAAAACGAGAAATTGAGCACGGCGTTGTGGTGGATTTTCTGACCTCGGATCAGGGTTCGCGAGTTGCTCACGTTGCTGGCCTCCTGGGTGTCGATGTGGGTCGCGACTAAGGATGCTGAATCGGGCCGCATCGGCTGAAATGGCATCATGTTGGAATGGTTACCATATTATCATACTTTACTTACGCACGCAAATGTGGAGCGATGGCGTGCTGCACGTCTATGTCCTTCTTATGTCGTGCTGATGCAGTTCTAATCTCCATCGCGTATACATGATAGAGAGAGACGAGACGCAGCATAAGGAG
>Ga0334882_1002686_pt1 | contig 17547 bp, 19 predicted proteins | sample GraSluR1_MG_5_FD_207226 | JGI IMG/M metagenome (GOLD analysis project Ga0334882, IMG submission 207226) | Sludge microbial communities from methane-producing bioreactor in Wageningen University, Netherlands - Granular Sludge_15_04-R1 | ecosystem: Engineered > Bioreactor > Anaerobic >...
CTCTTCGGCATTTCTTCCCTTTATGACTTCGCCCATTATGTAAATTACTTCGTCAAGATGGTCGAAGGCCCTGTTAAGGTGTGTTTTTGAGTTTGACGGCATATGCTGGAACCTCCGTGTTGGGTAAGACTAAGGTCTATGACGAAAATAGCTCGTCTGACCTTGATCCTATGTTGATCCTAAACCTTTCTACGATTGCTTTTACTTCATCGGAAAGTGTTACCAATCTATCCTTCAGCTTTTGACGGAATAGCCCCACTGATTTGGGATTTGTATCCATCTTAAGAGTCAAAAATTCAGCTAATTCCGATAGTTCTTGTACACCTAGCAATTCGATTTCTTCAGGCTTTCCGAAGTATTTTGATAGCAAAATCAAATACCGTTCCATACGTTCTCGAATTTCCATCGTGTCTCCAGTAGAAGTATAGCCGTTCTTAACACAAGAAATAACATAGTTCCAGGGTTTCTTCGTTTCTTTTCTTTCTCTGGTATATTCAACAGCAACAAGAAATGACATTTCCTGATCTTTTAGGGCAGCTAATCGCTCATCTAGCTTGCCTGATATACCGTCTAGAGTCTCTACCACGTAATTTAGGAAAGCCACGCTCACTTTCTTTGGATCAAAACCCCTGGCCAAGCAATAGGTCAGGATAGTTCTCAAAGAATCCCCTGAAGATGCTTTTATTTTCTTAGGAGACAAGTCGGAATCCGCTGTATCATTTTTTGCAGCAGCGCCAATCATAAGATCTTTGTTTTGTATGTTCTGTATATTTATATTATTAAAAACATACATACATAACATACGTCCGGTGCTGCAATTTTTGCTGCAGCAAATTTTGGTATACCACGCGTCTAAAAAATCAGTCACTTGTACAGATAATTCCAAGTCCGAGACGAGTTTTCTGTAAAGTCCCCTCAAATCGGCTTTACTAGATAAGTTTTGGTTTGAACCTTTGGTATATTTTAAGAACCCTAAGCTCTCCAGGCTCTTTACAGCTTTTATAACAGTATTTAGGGTGATATTTGTCTTCGATGCTAGTTCTCTATAACTTATGGGGACAAGATAATCGCTCTTAAGTGAAGTATCAAAAAGGTACATAAGGATAACTTTTTCGTTGTTGGTAAGCTCAGGACTGGTCAATATATAAGGGTGGACATTATCGAGTATTTCTAGGACAGTTGACAGAGTGTCGTCGAATGCCGGTGTATCAAATTTTGCTGCAGCATTTTTTGGCGCTGCACCAATTTTTGCTGCACCAATTTTTGGTGTCGTATCATTTTCTGCTGCACCGATTTCTGCTGCACCGATTTCTGCTGCAGCATTTTTTGGTACAGCGATCGGATTTGGTGCACCATTTTCTGCTGCACCGATTTCTGCTGCAGCATTTTTTGGTACAGCGGGGCTCTCTGTTTCGTTATCGGGGGCGCTTATGCTCTTAAAATAATCTATGAACTCTGTGGAAACGTCTTCCAGAACGTCTCTAACTTCCTTTTTCGGCATTCTCATCAGCCCTCAGCAACCTGTATACATACTGAGCCAGGTTCTGGAATTGTTTGTAACTAGCTGCTCTAGTTTCATATTCGAAAATCGTTTTTTTGACATTGGCAGCGTCTTTCAGGGGGGCATTAGTTCCAATATAATAATCAGTCAAAAGGAGGTTTCCAAAATTAGCTTTCAGTGTGTCCATAGTACTTCTATGGATGCGGTAACGCATATCCAGAATACTTGGGACAATTCCTGCAAGCTGAAGTTTGTCGTTGAAGCTCCGCGCTATTTTAATTGTCTCCATCATCTGCGAGACAGCCATAACAGCGTATTTTTCAGGTACGACAGGGATCATAACGTAGTCTGAAGAAATAAGAGCATTCAGAGTGAACAGCCCCAAACTGGGAGGACAGTCAATGATTACATAATCATACATAAAAACTACCTGGTGCAGATAATCGTTTAGTCTCGTGTGTGCATTTATTATCTGAGATGTGTACAGCTCTGCTTTGCTAAGAGATAGGTTAGAGGGGATTATCTCCAAATTCTTAAACCGGGTGTTATGAACGATGTCGGTCTTCTTGTACTTTCCTTCGACGTTAAAAAGCTCGATAGCTGTCTTATCAATCTCCGCAGGATTTCCCAACATTTGATAAGTTAAATTGCCCTGATGATCCATATCTACTACCAGAATTCTTTCTCTTGAGTTTATAATTCGGGATAGACCCACGGCTAGATTGGCGGTTATTGTACTTTTACCAACACCCCCTTTTTGTAAGGATATGCTTAACACTTTCATAAAAACTACCCCCTTCGTAGAGCACGTCTTTAGAATTCTACTACAAAGAGGGTTTCAGAGTCAAACAAATACTAAAGAATTCAGCACAAGTAAATTCAGTAATTTGGAACCTTTTTACTGAAGTTTCTTTATCATCACACAGTTTCATAACCGCATTTTGAACTCCTAAAATATCTAAAACCCTTTCCCAGACTAAATTTCACCCTCCTGATTGGTACAAAACAAATAGTGAAGAGAGCCCCGAAAAGGCTCTCTTTCTCATTTTGTGCAAAGGAGGAATTCTTATGAATGTCCAAACGGTCAACACTACCGCCCTGCTACTACAGCTCAAACAGATCCGCGACCTCGAGAACCGCCTCAGAGACAAGAAGAAGGAACTGGAAACTCAAATCTTCAGCACTATCAGCAGGCCTGACAGAGGTCAATCATTACAGGTGGAACTATCAGACTTCACCGCAAAACTAAGTTGGTCCACAGAGGCGAAAATCAGCCAGCCAGATGCCCGGATCATAGTTTCAAAGTATCCGGAAGTTGCTACTCAAATCTTCTCCACTACTTACAAACCAAAGATCAGCATCATCTCCCGACTCAGGATGCTGCAACCGGATCTTCCTGCTCTAAATGAGTTAAGCGAGTACCTTACCGTGGAAGAAAAGCAATCGATAGTATTTGTGGAGGTGAGCGCTAATGCTACCGACAACAGCAAATAACGACTCACCGTGGAGTAGGGAACAGATAGAACTAATCAAAAGGACCGTCGCAAAAGGTGCATCGGACGACGAGCTGAAACTGTTTCTGCATCTGGCGGCCCGATACGATCTTGATCCATTCACAAGGCAAATCTGGTTTATAAAGTATGGTGACGACGCCCACATCTTTACGGGTAGAGACGGCTTCCTGCACATCGCACATCGTTCCGGGGCCTTCAACGGAATGCAGACACAGCTCCGGGAGGAACCCGTGCCCTTCGAGATCCGCTACTACAACCGTAAGGAGAAGAAGGTGGAGGTCCTTAAGCGCCCCTCCCAGTTTGTGGCAGTCTGCACGGTGTACCGGAAGGATATGACCGAGCCCTTCGTTTGTGAAGTCTGGGAGTCGGAATACTCTACCGGTCAGGGATTGTGGCCCACGAAGAGGCGCGTGATGATCCAGAAAGTCGCGGAGGCCTCAACCTTGAGGCGTGCATTTGACATCTCGGGTCTCTACCTTCCGGAGGAAGTCAGTGAAAACGAGGTGGAAGTCGTCTCCGGTGACCGGTCGGCAACAGCGTCGTTGGAGCTGAAGGATGAGCTACTGGTAAAAACCTCCGAGTTGGCAGAAGTCTCAAACAGTGACAGAGATAGTGTTCTTAGGAAAGTCTGCAATATGAAAAACATCAACCTCGCTACCGCTTTTGACAAGGATATACAGGCTCTCATCGCTCACACGGATCTTCTGATTGCCCGGTATAGGCTGAAAGCAGAGATAGAAGACACTGCAGAACTCCTGGGAATGGATATGACTACACTGACCACGCAGGTCAAAAAGACCTGCGATCTGAACTCAATTGAATCCATACACGAAGCTATTGATCAACTTAGAGAACGCAGAGAGAACGCGTCGCCTGAGGATGAGTTATTGAGGTTGGCAGAGGAACTACTGATTTGAGGGTCCCTTCGGGGGCCCTTATCTTTGGAGGTGAAAAATGAAACTTACGAAGAAGGAATTGGATTCAAAACTCGATTCCATAGTTACCTGTGAAGTATTCGCTAGAGCTTTGAAGTTCAAGGCGCTTCAACATACGTACTCACATCTGAACTGCATCCTTATTCAGAGCCAGAGAGAGAACGTCACGTACGTGCTGCCATTTAAGAAATGGAACGCCCTGGGTATCTCAGTTCTTAAGGGAGAGAAAGGATTAGCCATCATAGTACCAAGATTCCGCAAGGTTGACAAGCCTGATGGCAGTAAAGATGACGAACTGGTGGGATTCGCCACGGGTCACGTATTCGACATCTCTCAAACCGACGCCCCGCCTGATTTCCTGATATCTCATCTTGACAGAGACTTCCCCGGGTATGAGACCTTCCTGGAACTGTCTCCGGTCCAGGTAATTGAACGCCCACTACGCAAAGGCTTGAGTGGATATTTCGACTCTAAGGAGCTCGCGATAACCATTTCCAGCAGCCAATCAGAGGCCGACAGAGCTCTGACCTTATTGCACGAGACCGGGCATTACTTCGTGTGGAAGAACAAGCTAGAACTTCCACAGGAGCTGGAGGAGGTAATTGTTGAGTGTTCCGCCTTCATCGCCGCATCTAAATTTGGTTTGGATGCCACGGCACCATCGGCAGGGTATATCGCCGGGTACATCAGCAACACGGAGGATCTGCGAAAGGCAAGTAAAGTGATAGACAAGATCAGTAACTCATTACTGAATACTTATGAAAGGAGTGAGACTTATGCAGAGAGCAACAGTTGAAACTCGCGATAGAAAAGGCCACGAGCTCATCATTGTGGCCCAGAAGTACCGCCCCGAACTGGTTGAGGAAAGGAAAGAGCCAAATGTCGGTCTATCCTTCTTCGTTGATGAGAAGCTTGTCCAATCGCTCATAGTTAGCCAAAGTGAAATAAGGCTTCTCCGGGTCATAGCCGCCCGCCCGGACGCGTTCTATACGTGGCACGTTGACGATCTGTCTCACCAGTGCTTCGTTTGTGAGTCGACTATCGAGTGTGTGGATATTAACTACATTGGCAAAAGCGTCGAGAAGCACGGACTTCAGAGGAAGGTTTTGGAGGGTTGTGTATTCAGAATGGATAGAATCGACAGTGATGCCAACTTCCTTGAACTGATTCTAGACGAGCTGGATAATGCGACCGAGAGCGATTCTCTCCCCATATATTCTCTCGAAAGCTACAAGGCGGCAGGAGGGGTTGTATGAACACAAATATCGCAACCAGTATTGCCAGGATCCGCGGCACACAATTGAAAAAGGCAGTGATGCTCTTCTCCAAGATGAAGTTGAACACTCCGCAGGTTATCTTATCTATCCGTCAGGGGAGTCTCGGTATTACTGCTATGTACGGCGGGACCGGACTCAATGTAATACTGCCATCGGACTCTATCGGTAAAGATGATTGCGAAATCGACCTGCAGAGTCTGAAAGACATACTCTCGGGAGTTAAGGGGATCATTGAGATCGCTACAAACGGCTCTGTGATCATAAACACTGAAACCGGCGAGATCGTTCTGCCGTTCACCCCGGGGAAGCTCGTGCTGCCTAATGTGAAGTCTGAGGTAGCTTCTTTGCGGTCTAGAGAGTTGCTGAAGTCACTGACAAAGCTGCTGCCCTTCTCGGCAACTTCCGAGAATAAGCGGAACCTCTTTGGCGTGCTTGCGGAAGCCCAGGGCTCAGGCCTACGCCTCGTAGCTTCAGATGGCTTCAGGTTGGGATATGCAGACACCACGGCTGTGGTAATGAAGGAAGAATCGATTATGATTCCTCTGTACTTCGCTAAACTTCTCCAGGGCATTCTTAAGCTTGTTCCGGAGGGAGAAGTGAGTGTCCGTGCAGACAAGACTGCGGTGAAGTTCCAGGGAGATTACTTCGAAATGGTCTTTCCGAGACCTGACTTCGACTTCCCAGATTATAGGAGGATCCTTCCCAGTGGGTTCAAAAGTGAACTCAAAGTCAATAGAGAGGAGCTTTTGGAGGCCATTAACCGCTCACTAGGAGCTGAAAAGGTAAGATTCACCAGAGAGGGAGGAGTCATAAACATTACTGGCAAGATTGGTGAAGGTAATTTCGTCCATAAGGTATCAGTGGCTGGTGAAGGTGAGATGAGGGCCACTTACAACCCAAAGTTTCTGAAAGACGCCCTAGTAGCTATGGATACCGAACTGGTTACTATGGGATTTGTTGAGGCTAACTCTCCGTTGCAGTTGACTCCAGAGGAAGAAGACGCGGAGAAGTACCTTGTAATGCCTATAAGGGACTTCTGAAGCGAAAAAAAAAGAGAGGCCTAAAAAGCCCCTCTTTTTCTTTTACGCCTCGCTACTCAGGACCCTTATCCTTCTCTTCTTTCCAAGACTTGAAGCTTTCAATATCCTCAGTCAACGAATTGAAAACATATGCGATCACAGCCCCGTCATCAACAAACCCAATACCAATTATGAAGTCCGGTATTGCGTCTGCGGGCGAGACAAAATAGATCAAAGCCGCAGTAATAAGTATGATCGTTTTCACTGGAATCTCGCGGTAGTTTCCTTGGAAATATTCTTTCACCATCTCGATAAAAAGCTTTATTTTTCCGAAGAATCTGCCGACTTCTCGCCTAGCTCTAGGATCTGAGAGGAGCTTCAAGACTGCATTAAGAAGGTTGAAGGATTTTGATTGCGAGTTCACATAAACATTTTCCGCTTCTTTTTTTGCCTTCCCGAAAGTCATAAATCTTCTCTTGATTACCACCCCCTTTCATAAAGGATTATGAACAAACGATATCTGCCTGCCGACTTTCCGTAGTACGAATTTAGTACCGCCGCGAATGACGTTCAAGGTAATTGCTTCTCAGAGAGTGCAACAACCACCTCCTTTGTAAACAGGGTTAACCTTACCTCAACTTTTGTGTACCAATAATCAACGAGAAATTCACCTGCTGAAGCTTCTTTTAACTTGGCTTAGGGCCGCGAAGAGGGATAATAATTTTGTGGAACCACATTGTTCCAGCTGGAGCAAAAAAGGCCTAAAGTGCGTTAGCACTAAGTTCAGGGGGTTTCCCCCTGCCAAAAGTGGGACAATAGAAGCCCACTTCTTTGTAAGTCATATTGTCAAAAACCGAAGGGGTTTCCCCTTCAAAATCAGAATCGAAGTAGAACTTGGATAAGTGTTTTGCTTCGAAGATTTTGGAGGCGCCAAGATGGCGATAAAGGAAATCTCTGTAACACTTATAAATAAACAAAGGCGAGTTGATTGCTTAGCTGCGATCGGCCCGCCTTTTTTTCTTACCAAACAGTCCCCTCAGCATTCCTATTTCTCAACGGCACAAAGTTATACAGCCGTATATACTCGGCTTGAAGCAGCAAAAACCGAGAAAAGGTGGTGTAAAGATGCTGATTAGTCCTACCCAATTTTCGAGAGAAATAGGGGTTGAAGCTGCACTTGCGAGAGAGCTGATGAAATTTCTGGAGATTGAGCCTGTAACGGTCTCACCCCAAAAAGTTCGATTATTTAATGCCGGCGATCTTGAACTTGTCTTCCAGAAGCTTGAGATTTTGAAGGAAGAAGTCCTGCAGGAGTTGAACAACTCGAAGAAAAGTTGATCTAGGAGGAATAGTAATGAAAAAAAAGAAAGCCGCCCCCCAGAGGCGGCATACAATAGATATTCCTGATACTTTTATTATAACAATAGCGGTGAAACAATGCCGGAAGGGAAAAGCAGAGCCAGACTTTTGTCTGCTCAAAATCCACTCGAACACGCCCTGCATCATTCTAAGCACAAAACGGCGATCTGCCTTATCAGAAGCTGCTCATAGCTCTCAGGTATACCCGCAGAGTCATAAGCTATTAGTAATAACTATAGTGTATTACGCTGCGGGTATACATACAGTTTGTATTCCTTATTTAGAGAGCATCACCTCCATTTTGTGCATTGGAGGTGACAGGACTTGCTCGAATTGATCAAATTGCCGAATATAAAGCCAAAATGGAGAGAACTTGCCATTTCGGTTGTCTGCCCCTACTGTGGCGATGATCGAGGCCATTGTGGTATCACCTCTGACGGAACCCGCTTCTTCTGTGTTAAGTGTCACAACGGCGGGCCGACGTCCTCCAGGGCTGCTTACCAAACCCAAAGAAACATCCAAACAAACCTCGATCCTGCAGCCTTGAATGCGGTTGATGCTTTCCTGCACACAGTTCTCGCTTCTTGCAGAGTTGACCGGGAAGAGACTTTATCTTATTTGGTTGAAAAGCGAGGGATGCCTAAAGAACTTGCTGAGAGGCTTATAGAAAAAGGGTTTGTAGTACCAACTAGGCATCATATGAACTTTTCTTGCAGTGTTGAAGATCAGAAGTTGCTTAGAAAACACCCGGCACTTAAGGCTGCTTCTTCCACTCAAATCTCTATTGACATTCACAAAAACGCACTTCTTGTACCTATATATCAGCCTGGAAAAGGCGAGGATTCTGCAATTGTAGATATCCGAACGCGTTCATTAATGAATAACACCAGATCAAAGTACCTGTGGGTAGCAAAAAAATCCAAGGGCAGTGCTAAGTACCCGCGTCCCAAATACACATTTGTAGAGGGAAACGACCACACGCAACTTCTCATAATTGAGGGAGAAATAAAAGCAGAAGTCGCTTCATATTATCTTGGTTGCGATTCTGTAGGTTTAATAGGTGCCTCAAATTACTCAAAAGTTGGCGACATCTTCACCGAACTTTATGACCGCGGAAGAAGCCACTTCCGGGTTCTCTTAGCCCCGGACCTCGACACGTATAAGAAAAACAAAGATATCGCCCTTAAAGTAGTGGAGGCAGCGCTCGCCTTAGCGCCCAGAGAGCTGGAGATATCCTTTCTACTCTGGCACCCGATGGGTTCCCGAGAAAAAGGTCTTGACGATTTTCTTCTGGCACACACGGAAAATATGCCGATTGAATGTTCATTCAGGGATTTCTGGGAATCCCTGGCACCGGCCACAAGAGAGTATATTGAGTCCAAGGTGCAGGATAACGCGCTCTTCCCCTCGCTCTTCAACCCGCCAGCGGTTCTCACTTTAGAAATGGACAAGCCGTTTTGCAGCCAGATGGCCGCTTACTTTATTGATCCAATTACTGTAAGCAGCGACGAGGAGGCCGTAGATGCTCTTATAGGGCTGCTTTTCGACAAATGCTACTCTAAGAAAATAATGATGCCCTGTGCAGTACAGATTTCCAGCAATCAAAATGGAGGTGCAATATGACAGAAAGGACCAATCTACAGAAGCATTCAATAGAAACCCCGGCGGAAATACCGCCAGCGCCCCTAACTTATAACGGAAGAGCCGCTCTTGCTGCAGAAGATAACTATGAGAAATCCAGAGAACTTCCAACGAGACGGAGGGCCTGCTTCAGGTTTAGAAAAATACCCGAGCCTGAACCTGAATCCTCACATCCGAAACCTCCTCACAGTTATTCTAGAAATCAGCCTTTCTTTTTCTCAGGTTACCGAGTATTGGTCGATTGCAGTCCTACAGGCTCCGGGAAGACGACACGCATTGCCAGATATCTTCACAAGTTCAAAGATGCTGGCGCAAAAAGGGTGGTATATGTGTCTCGCTCTCCTCTGAACACACCTGTGTTAGAGTTGCAAGACTACCCGGTTCTTGTTGGCCGCACTCCTTATGGTTATATCAAAGATGGTTTCAAATACAGGGAAAGAACGCCAGAAGAGGCCAGAGAAGACTCACCCGTAGCTGATATTCCTCCCAATTGTAAGAACACCCTCATTCGCGAGATGGAGGAAAACAACTATTACGCTAGTGTTGGCTATTACTGCAAGAATATCTGTCCTCACAGCAAAGACTGCCCTTTTAGGCAAGAGAGGAAAGAGATGAGAAAGGTTCCTTTCCTTAGAACCAGTCTTCAGAATTATTATCCTATGCCGGGCGATGTGGTTATTTTCGATGAAAGGGCAACGATCCAGGAACTCGAGGTCGTAAATATCGAAGACCAAGACCTGAAATTACTCCTTGCCGACCTGGTTCTCAGCGCAGGGAAAGTCAGACCTTTTCTTGAGAAAGTGTGGGTGGAGTCTGAGTCTCTCTACTCCACTGACGAAGAAGCAAGCATTCCAACCAGCTATTCAGCCTCGAAGGACCTCTTTGAGCTTGATTGTGAACAGCCATTCTATTCCGATACAGACTGGCAGCTAGTTATAGTTGCCATCAAAAGGCTTATAGAGGCACTTGAAACCATCAGGAAGAGCCGGAAGCTACACGTCGGACCTTCCGCGCTCCTGGCCGAAGTAGTTAAGGCAGTCCGGCTACATCTGGGCCTGGAAGCCAGTGAAGTCTTCCCAAAGTTGAAAGTTCTGAATAGACTCAGCATTGCAAGTTTTGCCGACTGGAAGGCGCTTCGAAAGGTAGAAAGCTCTGAGGAGGTATTAAGAATACTGAAAGAATCAGAGATGGTCAGGCTTTTACAGGACTGCATCAGATTTTTAAGAATGGACAATACCGTTAGTCTATCCATCGTCAGGGGTAAGCTCTGCCTTATAAGACGAAATCCCAGATGGTCCTCTATTATCAATCGTTTGCAGACGCACACGATAAAGGCCATTGTACTAGATGCTTCTGCTAGGAAAGACGATTATGAGCATCTCTTTCCGGGCCTCAAAATTTTGTTCACAAGCTTACTGGAGGTGGCTTAATGTCCGGAATCCTCACAAGAGTTGTTATCCGCGGCGTACTACCTCTGAGAAACGGTAGCGGCTTTCCAAGAGCAAAAAGGTTTCTGTCGCTCTTAGACTTGATAAATCGAAGGCTCCAGACAAGGTTTGATCTTAGCAGTCCTAAGTCAGGACTTCTTATCCACAAGAGGTATGAAGAACTTGCAAAAAAAAGTCTACCAGACTTCGAGGTTGGGCACTGGCATTTTGACGAAAAAGGATCAAACCGCTACTTTGATGAAGGAGTCGGTGTTCTGCATCTTGCCGGAATACCTCAAAGAAATCTTGCAATTATGGAAGCCGAACTCAAGATAAGCAACAATCAAGGGATTGCAACAGGCGTTACTTCTTACAAGGGCCAGAATCTCTCTATTGACCCTTCGCTCCAAAAATTTATTGCAGCCGAGCGGGATGACCATTACCTCCAGGCTGAGGGTCGTCTAAGAGCGCACCGCAGACCTGGAGAGCGATTGTTTGTTGTATACTACGACCCTTATGCAGAGAAGTTTGCCGACGAGATTATTGATATAGCTGATCTGTTGAACAAAACGGAGCTGGAACAGCTCAGAATGACAAAGAAGAGTCGTTACAGTACACAGCTGGAAAGCTTTGAGGTGAGCCGAAGGGAGAGAATTGAAGCGGCCGATGCTAGGGACTCCAATCTCAGATTCAAGACCATCAGACTGGCGGGACTCGGCTTCAGGAATTTCACGTATGATTGGTTCGAAGTATCGGAAAGGAAGTGCCAGACTCTGAAACTCCGGGACCTATTTTTCGAGACCCAGAGGTTGTATTTCAGTGCTTATGAAGATGTAACTGTCTTCAAATGCAATCCCACAAAAGAAGAGGCAACATTCTTCTATAACGCTCTTCTTAATGCCAATAGAGCACTTCATAGAAATCCGATATTTAGATTGTATGGAAACCTTCCAAAAGATGAGTTCGAGACGTTGTTTGGTTTGCCCCCCGGCTCAGTTAAAGGGAAAGTCAGAAAACTTGATCTGAACCCATATATCACGCTTGATTACTCCGCACGCCTGACCGGACTTTCGGATGAGCTGGGTGATGACGGCATAGTCCCTGCGAAGTACGCTGCAATGCCTATGCCCTCTTTATCTGTGGGGAGTGTGATATATATAAACAATTACCTTCAGGGAATGCAGATACTTGAGCAGCTCGAATCATCTATTACAGCAGATAATTTTGAATCTAGAGTCTTATTAATCTACGTCCAGCCACTGGAGGATATCCCTGATGAAACTAACGCTCCTGAAACCAGGGTACGTTACCTGATATTACATCATCCATCCACCGGTAAGACTTATTTTATCGACCTTTTCAGAGTTCTCACAGCCGGCAAGTCAGACATAATCAAGCAGTTGCAGAAGATATTTGATAAGGCCTTGGTTGTTGGTTATGATCTCCAGCAATCTGGAGTATTGCTCAAATCTCAGCACAAACTCACTCTAAGTAATCCTTTTTGTCTGAAGACTGCAATGGCTTATATTGAAAGAGCCACAGGTAAGAGCTGTGAAGATTTAAAGAGGAAGTTTTCTGATAGAAGTCCCAAACCGGTGTTCAGCGACTTGAAGTCTCCCAGAACATCGTTTGCTGATTGCAAACAGCTGGTTAGCAAATGTAGTGCTCAAGCCTTCCTTTTTGATGAAATAGTAACGTTTTTCCACTCAAACAAGCTTCTATCTGAAAGCAGCTACCAAGTTGGCCAAAAAAGGGTCGGGGACAATCACTTTGAACTTGAGATGAAATTACTCCAAGTTCTTATCGATGCGTCAAGTACGGGTCTTAAGTTGAATATAAAGGAGTTGGAGCGCCTGCAAATCAAGCGTGCTGCAGTAGATAACGATACTCACAACTCCATACTTTTGAGCTTGAAAAAAAACTGTGGAGATGTCGGGCAGGTTGTCCATACCTATTTTCATTCCCTAGGGTCCTCAACAGGCAGGCTTTCTTCCTCGAACCCAAACATTATGGGCATAGACAAAGCCCTGCATCACTGTGTCTTGCCGCACTCACGGCAAGTCCTGCTCTGTGCAGATTATTCACAGATTGAACCTAGAATAGCCGCCGCTTACGCCGGCGAAGAGGCTTTACTACAAGTATTTCGTGAGGGTAAGGATATCTACATAGAGATAGCATCTTCACTGTTTCAGATAGCCCCTGACAGCGTTGACCCCGAGACCAGATCGAAAATCAAGACGATGTTCCTCGGCCTTCTCTACGGAATGGGTGGCCCTGCTCTTCAGAAAAGGCTGTCTGCCCAGGGGATCGATATCACCGTCTCCGATGCTAAAGAGTTAATAACCCAATTCAAAAGCATCTATCCAAATCTCGGAGGCCTTATTGACGAAGCCGGGAAGCTCGCAAGGGAACAGAAGAAATCCGGGGGAATGATTACAGTTAAGACTCTGACTGGCCGCCCGATTACTTTAGACGCAGCCGTGGCCGAAGAAAGTGAGCTTCGGGCGCACAACTTCAACCACATTATTCAGGGAACTGGAGCGGACATCTTGAAATTGGCTGCAGTTGAGTTTCATAGAAGGATCAGAGAAGAAGGTTTAAGGGCCCAGATAGTAAACCTGATTCACGATGAGATTTTAGTTGAAGTCAGCAGAGAAGAAAGGGACAGAGTCCGGGAGGTTCTTGTCGATGTTATGGAAACAATCGGAAGGGAAGTGCTCGGTGTCGAGACACCGGTGACGTGCGGTGTAGGGAGTAACTGGAGAATCGCGAAGGAAAAGCAGTTATAGATTATATAGGAAGAACCGGCAGCGTCTTGCTGCCGGGTTCACTATGAGTTATGTTTCTCTGCTAACGCGCTTTTGACCTTTCTGAATGTCTTATCTTTGACAACGGCTTCCAAAAGGGACGGACACCGCCTCTTGACGAAGCCTTCGACCTCATCAGAGTGTAGCAGTCTTCTGAGATTTTTCAGGCCGTTCCTGTCACTGTACGTTATGAACTCCCCAGACTTCTGCTTTCCTATGAGTTCTGAAGCTGGAAATTCAATGTAGACATAACCATCTCCTGCATCTGTTACCAACATTACAGCACCTCCACTTATGAGTATTTGTTCCTGGCAACAATACAACATTCTTGAGTGTGCTTGCCGTTGAGATTTGCAGTTTTTCATCATAAAAGGTCGGTGTTGCCCTTTGGATAAGAGAGATGGGCGAAAATAGATGTTTGTCTGGTATTTGGTTGTCACCATTGGGGTTCTGTGTTCGCGGTTTCTCTAATCGCGGTTAAATGTGGTATGCTAATGCTGATCCATTCAGAGTTAGTATTTGTTTTTGACTTGGGGATTCATATAGCTAAAATCAGAGGAGTTTATGGGTTGCCACCAACAAAAGGCGGTGGTTGCGTGAAGAGTTTACCTATACTCCTCTTGTTATTGTTTGCAGTATCTGTCTTGGGCTTGACTCCTGTTGCCTTAAACTTCCCTTCTTCTGAGGCCACATACACGTACTATGAAGAATACTTTCTCTTTTTCAACTCATCAGCGGGGTTTAAGGATCTTGATTTTGTAATTATGAACAGTATCGACAGCCTGCTATTTATGGGGCCAAACTATACCACAACGCTCATTACTCCTATTGGAGTAAACGCTTTAACAAGAGACAGAGATGTCAGGATGGAGTTAGAGGGAATTCTGGACAGTTCGACTATAAGAGTGAGTTCCGGCAATGTAATGACCATAAAGAACAACCATATTCCCAGCTATGTTTGGTTGAAATACCCACATAATGGGGAAGAGAAGTGGCTTCTTCTCAGTCTTTTCCTTGTCGAGAACGGGTTTGCTGAATACGAAGAATGCAAAACTTTACAAGACCCCGTTTCTGACTTGCTCATAGAGGCTCAAGCAAGAGCAGAAGAGCGGCTCGCCGGTCAGTGGAAGAAATTGGCGTCCGCTAGAGAAAAAAGTGAAAGCCCTCAGGAACCACGTGGCAAGTCCTTCATATATTCTCCGGCCGGCTCGTCAGATGTTTATTCCGTTGATCCTTCAAAATATGAGACATTAAATCTGTTAGAACTCTTTGCCGCCCTTGAAGGAGAGCACATAAAACCTAAGAGCAACACTCAGGTCAGCCCTCAAATACCTTCATACAGACCTGAAGAAGTAATCGTATACGTAATAACTAGCGAGCTTATAACAAACAAAGCCAACATTCGATATCACGAAAAGGATTGTCCTTCGCTGGTCTTAATGAAGCCTAGTTTATCTCAATTATGGCTTTCCACGGCTCTTTCAGAGGGCTGCATCCCCTGCCCAATTTGTGATCCGCCTATTGTTGACACTAAAAGCTCCGAAGTGATATTTGATTCTCATACCGTCTATATAACTTCAGACCTAAAATACCACCGCGCAACTTGTCCACTACTTGAAGCAAAAGAAAAGACCCCAACCAGACTCATTATCGCTCAAAGCTATGGTTATAAACCGTGCAGTATTTGCAATCCCCCTAAGTGATTTGCAGATAGAGACCGTTAATTAAAGGAGTGCTATGTGATGAGAAGGAAAGAGTTCAAAGAAAAGTTTGGATCCGAATCATTCAATCTTGTTGGTGCTCTTCTTTTGTAGTAGGTGTGAACCCAGAATACTCAATAAGACAAACTGACACCTTTGATGTAAGGGATTTAGGAGCAGCTATCCTGCCTTATCTAGAGTACTTTGAATGGCAGTTTTTGGAGGAAGTAATAAGCTCTAGAAAAAGTGGGACCGCTAATTAGAAAAAATGTACTTTAGAAGAATTCAAACAAGGAGGAACGAATTATGAAAAAGCTTCTTTGTAGCATCATTATTCTTTCACTTTGCCTAAGTGTTGGCTTCAGTATCTCGATGACATATGCAGAGGCCTTTGGTAAAGCTTTTGATAACAGCAGCACTAAGGACCCTCTATTTTATATGGATTCTGGGATCCTTATGGTTATGGCTCCTTTATATCCTGCATTTATTAGTTCTGGATGGCTTTCTCAAGATGGTACAGGGTTAGCAGGTATTCAAAGACTATTCGGTTACAACACGGGGCTATTCATATTTATCAAAAACACAAGCCAGAAAACTGTGTATCTTCCTGCAGACTTTCTAGATATCAACGGAAATTATGGCATCAATTTCATAGTAGATGGTACGGAAACATTCTACCTTGAGCTACCACCTAATGAATTAAGGGTATGCTTTTTAATAACTCCATCTTACGAAATCTATCCTATAATCACATTGATGAGAAAGTACACATCATCACCAATTATAAGATACTCAAGATATAGCGATATTCACGAGACAATAGTTTCAGAATATCTTGAATGGTATGAAGAGTATAAGTGATGATTTGTCATTATCCTAAGACCAGAGGAGTTTGTGAACTCTCTTATAGAAAAGGCCTCTAAGGATTCCGCAGCCGCCGGTGTAAATGGCTGAAAGCCGAGCAGATACCTATTCTTTCTATGGTATGTTTTGCGTTACACCTTCTTTTTCAGTCTATCAATACAGGAGAAAGTTTCCGGATCTTTCCCATTTGTCTGTTACTTGTTGTGCTTTAACGTAATTGATTACCAGTAGCATAGAACAAGCAGAGAACTCAGTAGGTAGTTCCAAAGGGAACCACTCCACCAAGTACAATGAAGGTAGTCCCAAATTGCCCTTCGAATTTGATGCCTTGGAAGCCAACCCTAAATAGAAATCTAATAAACCCATCACATCGCCAGAATCTTGAACCAACAACGAAACTAAACAAGAGCTCTGGATTGAAACTACCGGCAACCGTTCCTGCTGACACACCAAATCCTGGACCAAAATATGCTGGGGCAAATTCAAGAAGCCAAAAATCTTCAACAATAGTATAAATTGACAAGTCGTTTCCTCTCTTTATGAATCCCGTATCCCATCGTGATGGGCCCAATAAGGACACGAAAGCTGATTCTAACCCTGATGGATATAAAGTTCCCACTCCTAGGCCAGAAGACCCCCCCATAAGCATACTTCCTATCGAAGCACCGAAAAATCCCCTACTCAGATAGTAAGAAAAGTCTTTTTTCTCAAGTTCATATTCCTGGTAATCTCGGGCACCACAGCAAACCACCAAAATGAACACGAAAAGCAAAAGAATCGCACTTCGACTGCTCATCAAATAACCTCCCCAGGTTGATGAAGTATCATTGTATTGTTTTCTGATATCTCGCCTATAGTATACAACTTGTTACACATATATCGAACTTCGGATCACTCCGTAAACAGAATGATTAGAATGGTCTTTCGGAATTCTTGCGGTGTTATAATGAAAATATCATCTAAGGACTGTTAGTATCTCGCCTTCCTCTAGTCGACATCAAATAGATTACTGTGGTGGTGAAGATTATGAGAAAGTTTGCCTCTGTGATTGTTATTGCCCTCTTGCTGTTATTCGTGTCTTCTTGTATCCCAACCAATATACCGCCTTTACTCGTCAAAGCTGGCGGTCTGGAAGGAATCATAACCCTTGTGAGTAACACTTTCGCCTGGATAGGGACAGATGCAGACGGCATAATCGCGAAATACGAGTACAAGAAAGATGGAGGGATCTGGGAAGATAACGCCCTCGCTACCACTTACACCTGGAACGGCTATGCCAGGGGTGTTCACATATTCGAAGTTAGAGCTAAAGATAATAGAGGAGCTTACTCCAATGTCGTTATGTGGACCTTCAATTATGATGCCCCCAATCAGCCTCCAGTAGTCAATAAGCTCGGAGGGGCCGAAGGCACAATAACCAGTCCTAACAACACTTTCTCCTGGAGCGGTACCGACGACGTTAGTATCATCAAATACGAGTACAGAAAGGACGGAGGCGGCTGG
>Ga0334882_1002687_pt1 | contig 17546 bp, 22 predicted proteins | sample GraSluR1_MG_5_FD_207226 | JGI IMG/M metagenome (GOLD analysis project Ga0334882, IMG submission 207226) | Sludge microbial communities from methane-producing bioreactor in Wageningen University, Netherlands - Granular Sludge_15_04-R1 | ecosystem: Engineered > Bioreactor > Anaerobic >...
TTATATTTCCTGGATTTATGAACTTTTTATGATGAACTATTGTTGCAGGCCCTCCACATCTCTCACACAAGTAATATTTACTCTCCATATAACCCTTTCTACACTTAACCCATTCCTTACTATGATAAAATGCTCTACTAAATTCCCTAGCCATTTCCCATACTTCTTCCTATTGCCTCTAATGCAGTCAATAATGAATCTATTGCATTTCTTAACTTATCTATATCCCTATCCATTGGATCAAACCACAATATCAATATAAATTGTGCTGCTGTCTTTGCCATTGGATGTATTGTATCATCATCTACCCATGTCCTGCCTGTTGTTGCTTCTAGGTATGGTGGTATAGCATCTATCAATGCCTTTATCTCTATATCTAGTTCATCACCATCAACCCTCAATATGTTATGTGCTTCATCCATTGTAAGTATATCCATATATACATCACCTCTTATAGTAAAAGGTGTAGCACTAAATATTGTACTACACCAACTGTTAAGCCTCTATAAAAGCTACTGCCATTCAAGTGTTATACTCTTATCTGTTACAGAAGTAGCCTTTAATCCTTGAGGCACGTTAGGGTGTTACTGTCTTTGATAGTTTAAGAAATGCTTCTGGTACTATTGGCTTACAGTCAGCTATTGCTAACGCTCTATAATCTATAAGTCCAGACTTAAAGCTTGACTCCCTGCTTACTTCTAGCAATATACCCTCTGGTATGTTATATCCCATATAACTAAAGTCACCCAACAATATAGTATCATCTGGTATATTATCATCTACTATTATTGGTTTCCCTAAAATAAATCCTATCTGCTGTTGTTGTGGATCTGCTATAAATAAAGGTCTCTTATTATTATCAGTCAAGCTATATATAAGATTGTATAGACTAGCATTGTTCATAACAAACTTTGCATTAGCACCATATCCTCTTTTTAACATTCCCAGCATCTTAGTAAAATCTGTATATGCTGGCTTATCTGCATATGTGAAACTATTACTTCCATCCCATGTAATACCTGTAAGTAATCCTGTCCCTTGTCCTGAGCCTGTCCCATTTACAAGAGCATCATTTAATGTATCCATTACACAATTATTAAGTTCTGTTTCAAGATAACTTTCAAAGGCTTCTAATGTCATTTTATTTGATACTGCTGACATACTGAATATTTTGATTATTTCATATGCTGAAAAACTAACTGATGCAGTATCTACAGTTTCACTCTCAACATTTGCACCTTCTACATGCCAGCTTGCCTTCGAACTTGGTGTTCCCACTGGTACTTTTAAATTACTTGGTATATTGAAGTTTCTACAAGCTGATATTAAACCGCCCTGTTTACGTGCCTTTTCAATTATTTCATTTAATGTCTGTGTTGGTAATACCGCAGCACTATTTGTCATTGTTGAGAAACTATCTGCTCTTTTTTCCATTTTTGCCTTGTTATATATATTTTTTTCAGTTTCAGTTAACTTCTGACCTAACATTGACTTGAAGAAGGCACTTCTATATTCTTTTGCTTTAAATAAATCTGATCCTTCTGGAATTACTATCCCTTTATTAAAGTTCATTCCTGTTATAGGATTAAATCCTTTATTTGATTTACTTCTTTTTTCAATAATGTTTTCTTTGGCCTGCTTTAATCCATCAAGTTCAATGTTTAATGCTTCTATATTAGCACTTGGATCACTATCTATTAATTTTCCTATTTCTGATGCTCTTGTTTCAATTTCCTTGATTTCTTTAGTTCTATAATAATTAAATGCTTCCTGTACTGTTTTAAATTTCATTTTACATACCTCTTTTCAATATTTGATTTACTTTATTCTTTAACTGTGAACCTAAAATTTTATTTACTTTTGCTTTCGCCTTTTGAGCTTGTATATTTCTTTTACACATATATCCTGACCTTGCTTCAACACTTGTTTCTGCATATGCTGGAAATGGTGTAACGCTTACCTCATACAACTTTTCAATTTTATTTATTGTCCTTGTATTAGTTTCAGCATCATATTCATCTCCTCCGTTTGGAACCTGAAAGGCAAAACTCATACCTTTTATATCTCCCCTAGAAACACTTGAATATATTTCCTTTCCCGTTGGTGTATCTGAAAGTATAGCCCTCATCTCTATACCTACATCAGTTTTAATCAAATTCATCGTTTGTGGACTTCGTGCTAATGGAATTGAATTCACATCATGGTTATACAACAAAGGGATATCTCTTAAAAGCTCATTATTTATTGCATCTCTTTTAATAATCTCTGTGTAACTACCATATTTACTATTTATTACTGTTGGTTTATCAAATACTATTGGAATACCTATAAGTGTATTATTCTTGTCCTGTGTCCTATCGGTTCGTATCTCCGCCATTCTTATTTCCTTCAATATTCTTACCTCCCATCTGATATTTATTTACAATATTTGTGTCAGCAACATTCAAAGTCTGTAATCTCTTGTCACCATCTTCAATTCCAGGTAAGTTCAATATTTCAAGTGCCTGATTTATTGTAAGTAGCCCCAATGGCATCAATTCCTTAAGTGCTGTTATTTTAGTTGTATTTGATGTAAATTGAAGTTTATCACTTTCAAGTAATATTGAGTTTCCAAAGGCCTGTTCCCGTTGTGTGAATAACTTCCCTGTAAGTTCTAAGCTCATTTGAGTTGATAGAGGTTCTATTGTGCTTTCATAAAATGCTGACCACTCATCCTCTGTATATGTGCAATTTATAATACTTTCGCTTACACCTAGATATCCATATATTCTATTTTTAATTGCATCAAGCTGTTGTCCATTTATAAATGCAGGTTTGTTTTCTATTGGCTGGTAGTCCATTTTAGTATCTAGTGCAGCAATACCACCATTATTCTCAATGCTTAAATAGTCTTTTATAAAATCTTCTTTTGCTTCTTTCAATTTTTCACCAGATAGAACTTGATTATATTTCAACAATCCACGTATTTGTGCTGAATTCTTGATTGAATTCTCCATACCCTGGTTTTGAGTATGTGCCAAATCCAAAGTAGGCATTATTGCCCTGTTATCATCACCTAGCAAATCATTTGAATTATAAAACCGTCTTAATAATATTACTTGACTGTATTCAATTATAAATTGCCTACCTTTTGAAAATAAGAACTTACAATATACTGTACCTGTTGTATCCGTCATGAATTCCACACTTAATGGTGATAGTGGATATATGCCATCAAGGTTACCTTTATCATCTAATGATAGATATGCAAATGAATTGTTAAATAAAAAGTATCTTGTTGCCATTTTATATAAAAAATCATAGGTACTCATATATGGATTAGGTCTTGTTTGTAATATATAGTTTAAAGATGAATCACCATCTTTTCGTTGCCCTGCCTGTGTTACAACATGACTTGGAACTAGCTTTGCAAAGTTTTTTGCTATAGCGTCAACTGCACTTCTATATAGATCATTTGCATAAGCATCTCCTGAAAATGGTGTAAAAATCACAGGACTTCCACTCATAACGTCTATTCTCTGTATGTTTTTATCTGCTGGACTTTTATTTCTATGAAATAACTTATCTAATAAGTTCATATGTTCTCCTTTCATAATCTAAAAAAGGCACAAGAAATCCGATAGCCCAATTTTGGACTTTCAAAACTTCCCGTGCCTTTTACAGCTTCCACATTATAAAATGTAGGGTACTCTACTATATTTATCTATAATAATATTATACTATATCACTAATACAATAGCAACCCTCCCCTATAATATTTTCATAGTTTCTTCTGTAATTTCCTTTATTTTATAAATAAAACTTTTTAATCTAATATTCTCCATGATTGCTTTTTCAAGCTCTTTCTTATATCTTTCCCTTTCCTGACGCTTACCCAATATAACACCATAGTTAAAACATGATGTAGCTACTGTGAAACTATCTGTATTTTTAAATCTTTTCTTACAATACTTTCTTATGTCATTAATATACTCCATTGGTATATTTTGATGTTCTAATGCCTTTTCATCAACTTTATTCATAATATCAATCTCTCCTTATCTATGATTATATAATTTTTTCCATTGGTGTAACTCATGTAGGTTAGGCTTTTTATGGTGCATCCTGCAATAATCCATATAAGCTATAAATACTGGTACTGACACAATATCACCTCTTGACTTTCTATCTCTTGGAAGTTAAACTATAAATATATCTGTTTATTGTTAATATTCTGTACTCGATTTAAATAGCTTAGATTCTTCAGGGAAAGTTTTTAGTTTTTTACTCGAAGGTTCACGTAAATTCGTTTATGTGAGCCTTTTCCATTTACTTTTGATGCACTTAGTACAGTAAATCCTTTTTTAAGAGCATTAATAATACTTTCTCTTTCTAACTCAGGTGCAATGCCTGGCAAATCTACTCTAATTCTAAAATATCTAGCCTTTTTAATATATTTCATTACACTATTTGATAGCCTTTCAGCTTCTGACTTTGATAAAATTTCCACCTGCTTGTACCTCCTTATTATTTTTTAAAAGATCATCTAATTGTTTTAAAAATGATAGATTTGTTAGACCAGCTATTACACCTTTTTTAAAGAAATACTCTCTATAAGCAACTATTATGTTATCTTGAGCAGTAATTAAATCATCAATCAAACTATATGCTTCTTGTGAAATCTTATCTTTTAAGACATTTAAAATGAACTCAGTAAGTAAATTAGCTTCTTTGACCTCTTTAGAATTCTCCAACTCTTGTATCTCTTCAAAATCAGCAATACAATCTAATTTAAATCTTATAAGTTTATCAATAACTTTATCCATTATTTTCAACTCCTCCTATCAAATTCCCCATTGTCCTTTTAGTCTATTTATAAATTTCATCATATCGGCATCACCGTTATTTATATCCGGATGAAACTTCAATGCCAATACTTTATATATTTTTTTAAACTTAGCTTTTTCATCTTTTGTGTAGGTACTATGTCCAATATCAAAGTAACTACTATCATTATTACTTTTGTAGTTACTCTTAAAATTTTCATAGTAACTACTGTAATATTCTTGCCTGGTTTTATATTCTTCATGGAGCTGATTTAAGTATTCTTCATTCCTCAGAATTCCAAACACATCATAACAATAATCATAGGTGTCTTGTCCATATTTTGCTTCAAACTTTCCTTTAGCTGTAAAGTACTTTGACAATATTTTATTATTTTTTACTTTGGTTTTATATTCTTCTGTCTGCTCATACTCTTCAGTAATCTTTGAAATTATAGGATCTAATTTCTTATATACTATGTCATATATATCATCAGCACTAACTCCTGTCTCTTCTGAAACTCTATCTATTTTACCGCCAGCACAGTCATATAAAGACCAATCCAATAAATCATAATATCCCATGGTACATAATACCCGTTGTTTTTTGTTAACTTTGCCATTTTTCCTATAGCTTTTATGAATACTTATCTTAAATGCTTCCTTATGATTTCTAACAAAATGTCCAGTACATTTATAACCATAATGTATATTAGGTTTATTGTCTCCAATACCCCAGTTATACTCTGTTACCTCAATTTTTTTTGACTCTCCAAGTGAATTACACTTTTTATTAAAAACTTTCTGTATTACACAATACAATCATTCTCACCACCCTAATATAAATGTGGTTACTATATAATTTCACGGAGTAACTACAAACTATATATCTAATGTGCCTTTAGCAAATCTTACATTTATTTACTCCTTTCCTTTTGGTGTATCTATTATTTAAGGTCTACACCGTAAAATTGACGGGTTAGGTCAAAGTAGGAATGCTTTCGGTATATCTTTATTTAAGTCCTACACATTACCATGTTTAGTCCTTTTCTTCTCAAGTTCAAGTTCTACAGATGCATCTTTAAACTCTAATGCAAACTTAGTAGTCGAAATATTATTACTATTCCAATTATTGAAAGCCTGTGTCAGCTCCTTATTGCTTATAGATATATCACTCTGTAAAATACACTTTTCTTTTATAAACTGCCATATAGGGTCACTATTCTCTTTCAATTGTCTAGCCTTCTTTTCCCAGTAACGCTCTACATACTGTTTTACCCTATCTTTGTTTTCAGACCTCCATTTATTCTTATAGTCTCTGAGCTGCTGTCTATGTGTCTCTCGATATTTTCTATCATAGTTTCTCTTATATTCCCGTCTTGCTTTTTTAGCTTCTTTACTTAAAGCCATATTTCCACTCTCCTTTATCTAATATAATTCTTAAATATAGTAAGTAGTTGGTCAGTTACTCATACAAGTTCTATAATAAAGGTGCTATTTTAAAAACACTGGTATGGTAATAATTAATAGGTGTGTAATTCTGTCCCTAGCAGTAAACTTTTGGTAAATAGCTTATAAGTATTGATATTGCTAGTTTACAGTACAAAATCAGTATGTGTAATTTTGTCCCTAGCTCACAAATTTTAAGTTATTTTTATAGCCCAGTATGTGTAATTCTGTCCCATACTAGTGTGTGTAATTTTGTCCCTATGTTTCTATTTTCTTAGCTCTTCAGTCAGGTCTATAATTTTATTATGTTTATTAGGTTTAAGACTAAAATTCATATTACCTTTTCTAGTATTTTTAGCGGGTACATACAACTTAATAAATTCATCTAAGCTAAGATTACCTGTCCAGTTTCTCCATATATCAGTAGGTTTGAGACATACAGTAGGCTTAAATTCACTCATATACATATATCCAACAACTTTAATAAATCCATGATATATCAAGTCATCTAGTGCCCGTAAATAGGTTTTAGGGTTTATATGTACTTTTTTAAGTTCATTTCTATAAAAGAATACATAATCATCATCCATATTCATTTTTGCTATTAGTTGTAAATATACATCTTTACTGCTATCCTTTAGTGCATACCATGCCTGGCTAGTTATAAGACTTATATATATACCTGCATTTCTAGGATGCTGTTCTCCTGCATATTGATATGACCGTAAATAAGGACTTTTCCTTTTCCTGCTCATGTACATCACCTACTGACTGAAAATTCTGTATTTTATATTTGCTTCCCAATTAAACTCTCCATGAATTCATCAACTTTGCTACGAATAAATAATATCTTGCGACCATTGAATATTACAGGTGCCCCCTTTTTGTGAGCCAGGTTATACGCCGCCGACTTTCCTAACTCATATTCAGCTCTAAACTCGTCAATATCCATCACCTTCTTAGGGCTTGGCTTGCTCTGTAAAACCTTGTATTCCTCCATTGCAATTCCCCCTTACACCGATACTACATTTTTATTTTCCCTAAGATTAAACATTTTCTGTTCTAACTCTTTTATATCGCCCTCATACAACACGCAAGCTATTTCAAATAATTCGGGTATCATATCCAACACTTTATCAACGTAATCAAGCTTGTACTTTAATTTTGGCTTTTCATCAGCTTCAACATAATTTTTATATCTTTTCTTAACATCTATGCCATATTTATCTTTAAATTCTCCATATAATAAATTCCATCTTGCTTCAATCTGTGTACCATCAGAACAGCCATACCTTACAGCCTTATTTACAAGCTTTCTTTTACTCGCCAGTGGTATATCCTTTGTTAATCCGTCAATTATACTTTGTTTATGGGTATTTTCAATTTGTAGCTTTTCACTTCGCTCATATTCATCAGCATATAATCTTAAAGCTTCTGGATAAGTCGGTATCTTATATTGATTTTGCTCCATTTCATAAAATCTTTTTATATACGTTGCTGTAAATTCTGTTCCTTTAGTTCCATTCAGCTTATGGGCTATAAAATCACATCCCATTTTAGATATTTCATAACATGGTTGTCCTTTATTCTGAGAATTAACATAAGTACTCTCAACAAAGTAATCGTCAGGTTTTATAGGAGTGCTCACTTTTGAGCCGTCCTCATTTTTTGAGTTAGCCTTTAAAATTTCTTTATTGGCTTCTCCCATCTGTTTTATATAAGTATCAATATCTCTTAAAAGGTTCTTATGACTTTTCCCTACCATTTTCGCTACTTCTAGGCTGTCCAATGTTTCAGGCTTATTTTTATCTATTGGTTTGTCCATATATCACACCTCCTATTTGTTTAACAGCCTGTTTCGTTGCTTCAATAGCTTATCAAGTGCCATCCGATGTATTGCCTTATCTTTTGGATTGTCCTTTGGTAACACTGCTTTCAGTGCTTTTATAGAACGATTTACTTTTTTCAAATCATCTGGTGGTATAAATTCCAGCATTCTTATTCCTCCTCACTATTTAAAATCAACAATCTGTTCTACATCAACATTTAAAGCCTTAGCAAGCTTGCCTATTGTATCCGGTCTTGCACAAGCTTTATTATTTAAAATTCTTGATACTGTTGCTTTTGCTAGTTTCGATTTTTCAGCTAACTCAGTTACAGACATTCCTTGCTTTATTCTAATTAAATTAATTTTTTTGACATTAGATTCCATCTTATTTCACTCCTTATGTACCTATCTGGTACTTTTATTATAGCGTACCTATTCGGTACTTTCAATAGCTTTTTATAAATTTTTACGAAAAATGTTCCATTAGGGTACTTAATGTGATATTATCTTTAGAGAGGTGGTGGTTATGGAATCTATTTTTTCTAAAAGATTAAAAGAAGTAAGATTAAAAAATAATCTTACTCAACAGAAATTAGCCAATTTAGTAAATGAAGAACTTGAATCTTGTAATATGTCCGATAAAAAAGTATCTAGAGTTTCAATAACAAGATATGAAAATGGTACTCGTACCCCAGATTACGATACATTATGTATTATTTCACAGGTATTAGAAACTGACCTTGAATATTTATTAGGTAAAAGTAATAAAAAATATTATGTAGCAGCTAATGAAGAATTAAATAGTCTTATGGGAAAAATTACTGATGTTATCGAAGAAGATGATAAAAAAACAAATGACTTATTATGGAATATAACTTATACTTTTGAAAAACTAATAGATTATGGCATAGAGAATAACGCTTTAACTAATATTAGAAATATTTTTGATGCAATTGAAAGAATTGTAAATATGTCTATTAATGAAAATAAATCTAACATCGTAAAAGATGCTTATATAATGTTAATGTTATATGCTAAATATGTTTTTTACAATATAAATCCAGATTATTTGAAAAAGTTGATAGATAGATCTAAAAAGCATGAAGAATTTATAATTAAAAGTATATCACATGAGAAATATAGAAAAGATCATATAGAATTAGAAAATGAATTATTAAAAGAAAATCCTATATTAAAAAAAGTATTAGAAAATAATTCTGAATTTGGAGACACTTATGAAGAAAGATGTGCCAATCTAAAAAAAGAATTAGAAAATGATAAAAAAGAACAAATTAGATTAAAAAAACTTATACCATACATTGCTGAAGAACAAAAACTTATTTATAAATTACTTCATCATGATGAGCAGCATGAATAGTATTCCTATTGTACGAAATTCGTACTTCTGAGCCTGGGATTTCCCACCGTCAAATACAAGATACCTCGTTCAGTTTGAACTAGGTCATTATTTATTACTGACAACCAAATGGTGGTGGTTAATTGATTTAAAATCGACAAACCTAATAAATTACAAAATATATCAATAAGTATACCTCACTTTGAGGGGTACTGAACTCACTTTTGAGCTTAATATTAAGTTTTCTCATTTCAAATGAGTAAACCTAAATTTTCCATAAGGGTTACATTTGAAATGATACCCTACGACTCCGATATTATCGCATTCGTACTTAAAGACGAATCGAATAACTAGGGCTTTAAAAGTTCTGGCTATAAGTTTCTTGGAAAAATCCAATAAACTAGGTTTTACACAAATAAGTGATAAACTAACTGTACTACGTTTCCGCAGTATAACAAAATTATAGAAAGAGAGGACAAGGAAATTTTTCCCCGACCTCATACCAAAAAATTATGGAATGAAAGGAAGTGATACTATGGCAAATAAAACTAATTGTATACGTAACGGTAAAAAATATTATAGACTTCGTGTTGATCTAGGTAGAGATTCCAATGGAAAACGTATTAGAAAAACATTCTATGGTCAAAGTAAAAAAGATGCTGAGAATAAGCTAGAAAAATATAAGAATGGACTTAATAGTGGATTAACTAATGATTATGATAAACTCACCTTAGGTAATGTATGTAAATTGTGGCTATTTGAAAAGGTAAAAAATACCGTCAAGCCTAGCACTTTTGAAAGATATGAGGGCATTTACAGGCTTTATATTGAACCTTCACCATTATACCCTATAAAATTGAAAGACCTTAAATCACTAGATATACAGCGATATTACAATGATTTATTTAACTCTGGTAAAAGCAGCAGTGTAATCAAAAACTTGAATAAACTACTCAAGTCTTTTTTTAATTACTGTATTGATGAAGGATACATTGTAAGAAATTACTGTATAGGAAAATCTATAACTATACCTGAAAGCAGCTCCGTAAATGAAAATAAAAAAGATGATATAACTGTATTTACATTAGATGAACAAAACCAATTTATAAATGCAATACAAAATCATAGATTAAAAGCTTTATTTCTCCTGGATCTAGGAACTGGACTTCGTGAAGGTGAAATAATAGGTTTAAAATGGAATGATATAGACTTTAAGAATTGTACTGTATCAATAAAACGTGCTATAAAGGGTGTTACCCTTATTGAAGGGAATAAAAGACAATACCATCTTATAGAGCAAACTCCTAAAACTAAAAATAGTATCAGAACTATTCCTTTCCCTGAAAATTTAGTACCAATATTAAAAAAACATAAATTACAGCAAAAAGAAGAGCAAATCAAATCAGGATCAGCTTATACAAAGAATGATTATATATTCTGCACTGAATTAGGTTTGCCTATAGATCCACGTAATTTAAGACGTTCTTATGAAAGAGTATTAAAAAAATACAATATACCATATAAAAAATTTCATAGCCTGAGACATACTTTTGCTACACGTCTATTTGAAAATGGTGTACCTTTAAAAACAGTTCAAATGTTACTTGGCCATAGCAATATAAACATTACTGCTAATATCTACACTCATGTCATGCCTCCTGAAAAATTTAAAGCAATTGATAAGATAAACTCTATCTTTGATATGAAATAAGTGCTTATTGAAAACTTTGGGGACAAAATGGGGACAATTATCTAAAATCAAGCAAAATAATAACCGCTGAAACTTAGTGTTTTCAACGGTTCGTGGTGCGCCAGAGAGGATTCGAACCCCCGGCACGCTGGTTCGTAGCCAACTGCTCTATCCAACTGAGCTACTAGCGCATATTAAGTTATTTTTACCAACATTAATTATATATTATATAAATTACATAGTCAAATTATTTTAATGATTTGGATACATAAATTATTTTTTATACAGTATCACAAAGTTCTATCTAATACGTTTAATTAAAAATTTAAAAACTATTGTTAAAAGCACAAATATTATTAATACAACTATAAATGTAATAGTTCTCTCTTTAAATGATCCATCAGCTAAAATTACTGGACCAATACCAAAAAAAAACAGCTAAAATATAAAGTATAACAAAACTTATATACAATAAATATTTCATAAATTTATAGTTTTAGTAGAAATTATATCCACCTTTGTATTAAGTATGTTCTTACAAATTATATCCCCTATGTTTATAGGTATCCCTATATGAAGTCTACTTAATGCTTTAGAACATTCTATCCATAAATCTTTATTTATAGGCTTAGTACTTTTAACAGGAACTACATTACAATTGGCTCCTTTTATCCTTACAATGCTCGTAAATATATCATGTTTATCATTATCCATATTCTATTCCTCCCGACGTTAAATTTGATCAAACTCTTTTATTCTGCTTAATATTATTTTTGAATTTCTAGAATCTTTAACTATATCTGTTATATTTTTATTAGTTTCTCTCGCCAATATAGAACATATCTTATATAAACATTGCGATCCTAGACAATTTCCAGAAGTAGCTCCCGTTCTCCTTTTTATACCTTCTATAGTACGTGCACCGAGGGGTCTTCTGATTGAATCTATAATTTCACCTTCACTTACTTTCTGACAATAACATACTATTTTGCCATATTTTTTATTTAGTTTTATTAATTGATTTCTTTCCTCATTTGACATATCTTTAAATCTATAGAATTCTCTTCTCCTGTCTATAAAATCTTTTTTGGGAACACAATTTAAATTATTAACTATAGTTTCACAAACTATCCTTGCAATTGCTGGAGACATGGTTATTTGTCCCCAGTTTTTTTCAATAACTTTTATATATCCCTTATCTATCAAACTATCATCTATAATAAGATCATCATTATAATATTTGGATTTGTAGAATATACTTATTTTATTTTTGTCTATATTTCCAAAATACTTTTCTATTATTTTTAATCCTTCAGTATAATCTATATCACTATTTGTACTTATTTCCACCATTAATGAATCATTATCAACTGAAATAATATATATTCTCTGACCTTTTTCCCCTCTTCTAACTAAAATATTATGATATTTATTTCTTATATTTTCTATTAAGAAATAATTTATATATCCTACTTTTCTTTCTCTATTAATTCTATTATCTATATTATATCTGTTCCGTGGAATAGTATTTAATACCATACTACATGTAAACTTATTTTTATTTGTTACAACTTTAAATCCTTTAGACATAAATTGTATATCCAATACTTCCTCTTCAAGCTTAAAATTAACTCCATTATCAAATGCAACTTCACCATAAGATATAGCAAGATCATAAGGCGATATAATACCTACATTTTTAGAATATACAGCTCTTTTCTCTTTTATATTCAAATTAGGTTCAAGTGCTGAAACTTGTTTTTGATCAAGTATATGTATATTTTTTATTCCTCTTTCCAACGCTCTATCATATATTTTTATTAATTCTTGTTCATCTTTTTCATTGTCTGAAACTATAAGATAACCTTTTCTTGTAAAATTTATATTGAACTTAGGAGCAATTTCTCTTATAATGCTGTTCCCCATAGATTCAAGTCTTGACAACAGATTAGTTCCACATTCAATTCCATCTTATACCACACATGGATTTATAAGAGCTACATCATCTGCTATATCATAATCCTTCTCTATTAAAGCTATATTTAAATTATACTTTGAAAGCTCATAGGCAACCGCACATCCTATTATACCTCCACCTAATATAAGTACATCGTAGTCCATAGCATAACATTCCTTTCAAAGAAATAAGCATAATTCTATCTTAAATTGCCAATGCAACACCTATATTATAGTACCTTTTACTAGCTAATCATAGATATATTTACAATTTTTCATAACTTAAAAAGCTGCCTTAAATTTCATAGACAGCTTTTTAAATTACACTATTTACTCAGTTCATCTATTAGCTTTCCAAGTTGGTTTATATAGTCACCATATTTAGACCAATCTCCATTTTTTTGTGAATCCAAAGCTTTGTTGTACAAGTCTTTTGCTTCTTTTAATTTTAAGGATTTATCACTTGTATTTTTTACATCTGATTCATTAGAATCTGAATTGTTCTGATTATCTTCCTGATTAATATCAAATATTTCTGATATTGCTGTATCAATATTTTGAGATAATAGTATTTTGTCACCATAGGAAACTATTACTCTTTTCATTTCAGGTATACTATCTTTCCCACTCGCCCTTAAATATACAGGCTCTATATATAAAAGAGAAGTATCTATTGGAACTATTATAGTATCACCAAACTGTACTTTAGAACCATCCTTATTCCAGAGAGATAATTCCTGTGATATTGTAGTATCTTGATTTAATCTCTGTTTAAACAAGTAAGGGCTATAAACAGTCTTTTCAGGTGGAAATTTATATAATACCATCTTTCCATAATTATCTCCATCCATTCTAGCTCCAAACAAAGCTGCCATATTATCTTTATTTCTCATGTTCAAATATTGAAGTAAAATCATCTCTTCTTTTTTCTCACCTGGAAGTTTCATTACAACATATGGAGATTCCATGGAATCTTTATTCCCATTAACTTGTTTTTGATTTTTAGCAATTTCCCATACATCTTCACCGTTATAAAATACACTTGGATCAGTAACATGGTATTTCCCAATAACATCACATTGTATGTTGAACATATCTTCTGGATATTTAAAATGCTTTTTTATATCAGGAGATAAACTGCTCAAATCTTTAAATAACCCAGGAAATATTTTAGAGTAACTTTGAGCTATAGGGTCATTTTTATCCATCATATAAAAATTTGTACTTCCATCAAAGGCATTCACAACTACTTTAAATGAATTTCTTATATAATTTATTCCATTACCCTGCGGCTGTGAATATGGATATCTATCAGAAACAGTATATCCATCTAATATCCAGTATAATTTCCCACCACTCATAACTATATAAGGATCTGAATCATAACTTAAAAATGGTGCTATTTTTTTAACTCTATCTTTGATATCTCTATTTATTAATATCCTACTCTGGCTGTCTATATCTCTTGAAAGTAGAAAATTTATACTCTTTTGGTTTAATGAGAACAATATTCTATTTAGAAAATTCATTTTTATTCCAGCATTGCCTTCATACTTATTAGTGGCATTATCACTACCTTTTGGATAATCAAATTCATTTATTTTAGTATTTACTACAGCATAATCATCAGTACTCTCTCCAAAATATATTCTTGGATTATCAAGTTTTATATCTGTAGAATTTTGAGGAGGCATATCCTTTATAACAAAATTAGGCTGACCTGATGAAGTAACAGAATTAACTTTGTTCATTACCAATCCATATCCATGTGTATAAATAAGATGTTTATTCTGCCATGTATTAGGATCTATAGAATTACTATTTATTTCCCTGGCACCTAAAAAAACCTGTGTGAACTTTCCATTTATATCATATCTATCTATATCTATATTATTAAAATTATAATAGTATCTTATGATTTGAACTTGATTGTAAAACTCAAGTGTTGGATCATATGAATTTACTCTTATATTATTTATGGTATCCATATTATTTTTTATATCATCTTTTGTCAGAGTATCTTTAACAGGAAAAAATTTAGAATCCGCATTTTCAATATTAAATGCTTTTCGTGTATAATCAATATTACGTTTTATATAAGGCTGCTCCAAAGTTTTCTGATTTGATTTAACTATAAAATTCTGAAATACAACAGAAGATATATTTTCAATAATAACTAAAGCTACAATAATCGATATGGATATTACAATAGGCTTAATTTTTAATTTGACTACGCTCACGAATATTACAATTGCAGAAATTATTGATACTACACATATAATTTTATAAAAAAGAAAACTTATATGTATATCTGTATAACCGGCTCCAAAAGTTACTCCTCTAGTACTGTAAACAAGATTTACTGACTTTAAAAAATATCCTATGGACACACATATCATTAGAAGTGCGGCTAAAACAGCTAATTGCTTTCCAGCAAATCTTGTAATGCCACTTCTAATGTCATAATCACTAAATCTATTTTTAAAATTCCTTTTAAATCCTTTTTGGGAAACAAATCTATCATTAAGACTTAGACCCATATAAATGAAGAAAGTTAAAATTCCAAGAAAAATAAGCAAACTTACTAAAGCACTGTATATTGATTGTATAAGTGGTAATCTAAATATATAAAATGATATATCTAAATGTAAAATTGGATCCTTTATGTTAAAAGGAACTGAATGTGTAAATTGCAAAATTCTATACCAATAAATGGATGAAAAAAAATAAGAAATAAAAAGAGAAACTATAATATTGAAAACTATAACTATTCTTTTCTGAATAATATCCTTATTCTTATTTACCTCAATAACTTTTTTATATTTCATTATACTTAATCTTATACTCTTGTAATAAAACCATATACATAAAAAACATATTATAAAAGACGGTATCATTAATTTTAATGTAGCTTTTATTTGTGTAAAGTAAATAGACAAATACCCTACTTCTTTAAACCACTCAATATTTATTATGAAATTTACAATTCTATCTAAAAATGCTGTAACTAATGCCAAAACTGCAAATATAATTATAAAGCTTGTAATTCCTTTTCTTTTCATAGATAATCACCTCTTTTAAATTTTATTTTAGTTGGAAATTAAATAATTTTTCTTTTTCAACTCTCTCCTTATATTATCTATAATAAAAGAATTTTCTGCAGAAATAGTATGAAGATGTATTCCTCCTGTCAATACTAAAAGAGGTTCTGATTTTGTCTCTCTAACCTTAGAAATAAAATTTTTAACATCATATATGGATTTTATCATAAGCATTCCCTTAATTTCACCATATATAGAATGTTCTATTATAACATCTTCAACAACTCCACCAAATTTAACTATAGTTGTCAATTCATCTTCCATTTCATCTGATTTATGTAAAACTGCAATTACCTGCTTGATTCTGTTGTGTTCACTTTTAGGAATTAAATATCCTTCTGGTGTTGCTATAATATCCTTACCCTCCGCCCTCAAAATAGCTATATCTTTAACTATAACCTGTCTTGTAACTCCAAGTTTTTCTGCTAAAACATGTCCCTTTTGAGGTTTATTATTACTTTTCAATATATTTTCTATATGTGTCCTTCTTTCTTCAGAATTCATAATTGCCTCCATTATCATATTTATAATTATATCATAAAGCTCAAAAAATTCCTTGTAAATTTACCATAAATTTACCACAAATCTTTTTTACAATTAGAATTTTATTTAATTATTATTATCACAATACTTAAGTATATCAAGATCGCTATTATGGTATGTATTTTTATTATCATGATTCTTTACCAGATAAATTAAATATTTATCGCAACCAATTTTGTTCAATAAATCAGCACCTAATGTAGCATGATGATAATATATTCCTATTTTAGAAATCTTAGATACATTACAGATTTTTTCCATTTTACCTCTTGTTAGCTTGTCTAGTAGAACCAATATAGATTTATCAATAATATTCAGTCTTTTATATATCTTACCTATATCATGCAAAAGTGCAGCTTTTATAAGTAACCCGGAATTTATATTTCTTTCAATGCACATTTTTTCTACACTATAAGCAACTTTAACAGAATGTTTTTGTTCGGAAATTGATAATCTATTAAATAACTTTAATTCTTTATCATTTAAAATATGATTTAAAAAAAACAAATCATATTCATCTAAATTAGAACTTAAATTCCAGTAAAACTGTTTTAATCTATAAAAAAACACTTTTACCCCTCTTTTTATATTTTATTTTGAACTTATTATATCATAATATAAAGATAATTTAAAAAGCGACTAACAATTTTATTGTTAGTCGCTTTGGTGGAGATAAAGAGATTCGAACTCTTGACCCTCTGCGTGCAAGGCAGATGCTCTCCCAGCTGAGCTATACCCCCATATGGTGGACCTTCAGGGACTCGAACCCCAGACCTACCGGTTATGAGCCGGTTGCTCTAACCAACTGAGCTAAAGATCC
>Ga0334882_1002690_pt1 | contig 17540 bp, 4 predicted proteins | sample GraSluR1_MG_5_FD_207226 | JGI IMG/M metagenome (GOLD analysis project Ga0334882, IMG submission 207226) | Sludge microbial communities from methane-producing bioreactor in Wageningen University, Netherlands - Granular Sludge_15_04-R1 | ecosystem: Engineered > Bioreactor > Anaerobic > Unclassified...
AGTCTATATCCGCGCTTTCTTCCTTATCCAGCACTACGCTTGTAGGAGTTGCGCTCTTTTCTATTTCCCAGTCGTATTCGGTCTCTTTCGTCCAGCTTACTTCAGTTTCAAGCTCTATGTTCAGTCCAACAGCTGGAACGTAGATCTTCACTGTTTCATTGTCCCTATCGTGTTCTAAACGCGTATCTTCACCGTAGATAACGACCGTGTTGTAAAGCGGGTATTCTCTAGGAGCGGCTCCGGTGTTGGTCGCTACAACTGTGTAGCTTACACTCCAGCTGCTGGTTAGTGAATTCCAGTCAGTACCCTCTATTATGTCTAACCATTCACGATAGATGTTTCCTTCTATTGTTATTCCGGTCACGCTGAACGTATCGAAGGTGTCCTTAACGTATGCGTCTTTATCTATCTCCGTCACGTTAGGATCCTGAGGAATAGGCTGTTCTGTCTGCACAGAATCCGAAGCAGTACCCGCCGTCGCCTTCGCTATTACCTTGAACGGCGCCTTGTATCCTGTCGGGTCGAATGTGAAGGAGTACGGTAAACCTTCTTTCGCTCCGACTGCAAGTGCGGCTATCGTGGTGGTGTATTTATCTATCTCCACTCCGTCTGCGTCTTCCAGGACTATCTCTACAGCTATGCTCGTGAGAGGTACGTTACCCGTGTTCGTAACTGTGGCAAGACCGGTCAGTGTCGCTATGTTCGTTTCCTTAACTGTCCTGGTCGCCAGAAGGGTGTATGTGAAGGTGCCGTCTTCCCCTTCTTCCAGCTCTATACTCTCGGGTGTCGCGCTCTTTTCTATCTCCCAGCTGTATGCCTTCTCCTGATCCCATTCCATATCGTGTTCGTTCTCTATCTTTAGATCTGGATTATCTATGAAAGGCTGTGGAACTGTTATTATCACACGTGCATCGTCTGAGTGCTCGGTCTTGCTGTCATATTCGGTGAGTGTTGCCGTGTTATCGAGTATGTAGAAATCCTGTTGTGAATCTTCTATCTTTTCGTTAGTAAGGAGAACTTCATAGACTATCGAGAAGGTCTGAGTTCCATCTCCCGGTTGCTCCAATATCCAGTTTCCCGTTGTCGGTGGTATATATGCCGCACTAAACCCACCGGGTATTTCGCTTTGTATGTCCTTCAACTGGTCAGCTATCGTTGCGGTAGCGTCCGTGGACTCTGCAAGCCCGCTCAATGTGAAGGAAGCATCCAGAGTGAAGGGGAAGAGATCATCCGCTGTAATCGAAGCCCGAATCCTGTATTCATCAACGCCTTCCTTTGGATCGAAGGCGAAATCATACTTATATGAGCTGGATTCTCCCGGGTTCAAAGTGGGAGTCGCCGAAGTATCGACATTTATCGCGGTGAAACCTTCCAGATCTGTATATACATCTCCAAGAAGATATTGAAGCATCACAGTTATTGAAATGTTTGAAGCCGGCAATTCGCCGGTACTGTTGAGATTAACTGCCCCGGAAAGAGCGAAATCTCCTTCTACCGGAGTTCTAGTCGCATTTATAGTATAGGTTAAAGTCGCCGATTCCCCGAGTTTCAACTCCACAGATTCGGGATCGACACTCTTCTCGATTTCCCAGTCATAGGTAAAACCTCTGACAAGCGGATCATCTATATCGCCTTCGAGCTTTGGTTTCTTATCTATCACTGGGTTGTCGTCGTGATATATGAATGAGTTTATACAAACTCCGTACTCGGCTCTGAGTCGTTTCTGAATATGCCTCAATCTGAAGTAAGTGCCGAAAAAGACCTTCTGTCCGTCATTGAGTTTGCCCAATGGGAGCTCCATAGTGTATGTGGAAACCATAGGACTGTGGGTTGTCCCGGGAAAGAGAGATGGATCTATCAGGTTCCTTTCATTTCTGGGAAATCCTGATATGGAAAGCGAGGTCGCCGCTCTCGTTTCAGTGAACATCCAGCCATCAATGGACTCAAAACGAAGAAACAACGAGTTGTTCTCTTCCCATGCATATACATTTCCAACATGAATAGTCTTAACCACTATCTTGTAAGACGGTTTTAGGCCGCTTACCGAAGCCAGCTCAAATTGTATCTCGTTTTCTGAAAACTCTTCAACTAAAAGCTCTTCCTGTTCTTGAGGTCTGATACAACCTGCCAGAACCAAGAGTATAAGAATTGCCACTACAATAATAAAGCTTCTTTTCATAACTCCACCTCCACCTCAATGGGTGCAAATAACCTTATCCAGTCGATTGATATGCAACTATGTGCCATGTCACCCCAAAATCTCTCAAGAAGAAGAAAAAAGTGCTGAAGTAATGATAAGAAGAGAACTAATGAAGTTTCTGTATTTATCATACCATAAATCAAATACAAACGTATGCTTAGAAATCACCTTCATATATGCGAACCAGTCGAACGCTATCGCTGTTAATCGAGCTAATGTCTGCTGTGACTCTTATCTTGCCTTTTTCGGGTATCTCAGCACTCAATTTAGTTGAAGCGCCCGGAACTAAACTAAACTCGTCTTCAAAGGAAACCAATTTCACTCTCTGAAACTCGAGCCATGTTCCCTCTTCTTCGATCTCAAAGAGAAGCTCCACAGTAATAAGCAAAGCTTCAGTATTACCTTCATTTATAAGAGACAGATCACAGTAAGCCAAACCATTCCGGAGCTCGACATGAAGACTGCCTGCCAGGACGGCATTCAAATCAATCTGACCTGAGTCTCTGAATATGGTGCCGAGATACACAGTCGGAACAGTTGATATCTCAATGCCGTCAGCATTTCTCATCTCCAGATAGAGTGCGGAAAAGAAACTCGTTGAGAAACCACCCAGAAAATCTAGACCAACTTCATAGGAAGCAGAATCGACAACATTTTCAAAGTGCACATTTGTAGAAAAGGATGCAATATCCAATTTACCACTATCGTCAAGCTTGAATTCGCCAATTGTTTCTTTAGTCTCGAAAGCGATTCTGCTGAACATCCATTCATCAAGACCCTCAAAGCTGAGGAAGAGTGAATCGTTTTCAATCCAAAAAGAGAAGGTTCCAACACTAACTCCCGCGACCACAATCTCTGTTCTTCTGACACCAAAAGTGTCAAGTGGTAGAATCTGGGGCTCAAGAGAGAGAGCGTTTTCCGCAGGTTCGCCAGTCAATCGAGGTGTAAGCAGGCAACCGCTCGCTGTGAATATCAGAATCGCTATAGTCAGAACTAATCCAATCTTCGACATTCTTCTCTCCTCACTTCCCAGTTAAGTAACGAATAACCTTTGAATATATTCTACTCCAAACAAGCCCAAAATCATACGAATGATAAAGAGAAAAAGGTAAAACATAGATGTCATAAAGATTGCTTTTATTTGACATAAGTTGTGTTCTTCTGAATTCACGGATCGATGGCGCTTACTTTGGAATTGGAATGTAGATAGTAATGACAGTAGAGAATCGGCGATCGGTCTATGTTAAAATAGCGGAGAATACCAACAAGGTGATGACTGCCAAAAGCAGTCATAAAAAGTTCGTTATACTTAATCGATTGATACATACGTTTGCTGTAATCAATATCAATTTATGGCACTGTCGTTTGCAATGACGGGCTTTTCGCAAGTAAGAACGCTCGATGGATGAACTAGTAACTCGCTATCTAGAAACACAGAATTGCCCTTTTTTTCTGTACCTTTCTTTGTAGAAACGCTAAGAAATATAGAAGAACCGGCCCGTAAATCAGGCCGGTTCTGTATGTATGTTTGCTCTTCTGAGTGTCTAGTTCGTTTTTGAGATCTGCTCATCAACTGTATAGAAGCCTTCGGGCCAACTGAAGTCTCTGGGGCAGATTGCTTTCTCGTCGTCAAATATGTTTCCAGAACCCAGAACGGTTCCGTTGAAGACAGTACCTCCACAACCGCAATCTGTACAGCTTCTGAGATATAGATCGAAGCCGTGGCGTGTGTTCCCGTAGATAAGGTTATCTATGAATTCAACAGTAGATGTGCTCCTTAGAAGTACTCCGTTGTCGATACTGCCCGTGATCTTGTTTCTATCTACTGTACCCCTCGACGTACCCGTTATCGAGAGGGCGATTGTGTTGCTATCAAAGACGCAGTCAGTTATAGAAAAGACGATTTCATTCGACACATACAACCCGGTTCCGTTCCTGAAGAAGAGACAATCCTCAACCACGATTTCACCGCTTCCGTAAATGTACATCGCCGTTAAGCGATCACTGAGCTTCTTATCGTTAGTCAGACTTTCAAAAGCGGAGAATAAAGACCGGCTAACTTTGAGAATATTGGCAGAAGTTCCGCTGAAAGATATCCCGAATCTGCCTCCCATCAGGACACAGTCATCAATCTCCACTGTACTTCGAGATATCTGTATGGCTGGTCCTGAGTGTCTGATAGTTAGGCCTTTGATCGTAACTCCTGAGGTGCTCCGGATATATATGGCCGCCGTATTGTCCTCCAGACCAACTACAATGACATCATCCTTTGATGATCCAGCAAGAGTTATGGCTTTGGATACAGTAATATTCTCTTCGTAAGTACCGGGCAGTATAAATACAGTATCACCGGCCTTGGCCGAATCTACTGCTTTTTGTATTGTTTGAAACTCACCGTCTTTATCCACAACTAAGGTCTTGCCGGTTGCGCTGGAAGATACCACCGGCACTGTAACTGAAAACTCTGTGGAAGCCGTTGCACCTTTGGAATCTCTTACGGTGATAGTGATGGCATTAGTTCCATACTTCAAGTCTCTGCCTCTCAGGATAAGGTAATTATTCTCCAGAGCATAAGAACTTCCCGAGATCTCGAAAGTAATAATATCTCCGTCGTCGTCTGAAGCTACTTTGGACAAGTCTATTCTCAGTTCTCCTTCTTTGCTAACTTCCATAGGCTCAAGGGAGGAGATTTTGGGGGGTCTGTTAACATCGATCACCTTCACAGTGAATGTGGCGGATGCCTCTTTGCCTTTGGAAGTCCTGGCAATGACAGTGACCTTCTTATCGCCTGCGTCTGTGAAAGACGGTCTGTAGGCGTATATACTTCCGCTAATGCTTCCGACGCCGCTAATCAACGAGTACGAAAGTTCATCTTTGCCCTCTAGTTTGGTAAATTTCGAAAGATCGAAGGATAGTTCATCGCCTTCGGACACTGTCTGATCGGGGACGGAGATTTCCGGTACCGGGTTGCTACAAGCAGATATTAGAAACACAAAAATGATGATAGCAAAGAAAAGAACAGTCGCTTTCGAAAAACGAATAATCATTGTACAACCCCCTGTCTTCCTTAGTTTATGAATGGATTATATCACGCCGTGAAAAGCCTTTGAATTCGTGAGTCCTCGAGTTTTCCGTCTGTAAAAAGAGTATCCAGTACCCGTAATAAAGAGTAGGGGATTATCAAAAGAAATTTAAGGTGTATCTTACCCTGAAAATAGTATAATTCTTATATTGATTAAGTCTATAGATTGCCTGGATGATTTCTGTTCTCAGGGAGGTCTGCTATGAGAAGTTCCCATATTGGAGAGAAAACGTTTCTGCTAATTATAATATTGACGGTCCTGCTGCTCTTCCTTTCTGCATGTTTCAAACTTGGCGGAGAACCCTCGACCAACGCTGAATTCACACTTATCCGGGAAGAGATACCGTTCTTCGGGATAAGCGAGTACGCATTCAGTGTCGATGTAAAGGGAGTGAAGAATGCGGCGGTTGTCGAGTTCGACAACGGGATGGCTTCCATAGCTCTTAATGGAGGCAAGGCCGAATCAAGATTCTTCGCGAACATTGGAACAGAGGAAGTAACACTTGTTGTTAGGGACTCCAGGGGTGTGGAGCTTCTAAAGAAGACCGTCGCGCTTGAGAAAACCGTTTCTGAGTTCAGGGAAGCGGCGCTTGGTGCCAGGACAGGATTGTACATATTCGATGATCCCGATCTGGTGTTCTACTCTGTAGACTGTCTTGCAGAACTGACACTTTGGGAGAAGTCAGACCTTCTGGACGCCATAGACGGGGGTCTCGGGGCATACATAGTAGTAGATATACCGGGCTTTGTCAGGATATACGATTTCAACGACTATCCGAATGGCGACATGCCACTTACAGAGGGCACTCTTGACACTCTCGGACTCCCATACTTTGCGAAAGCATTCGGGGGAGATGATTTGGTAAGTGTACTAAGCGGACTGAAGTTATACTCATTGACTGTAAACTGGAACGCCGGAGGCCACGTGATCATAAGTCCAGACGGCGAGCTTTACGAAGAGGGAACTGAAGTAACACTGACGGCGATTCCGGAAGACGGCAAGGCCTTCGTTGGATGGAGTGGCGACGTCGAGAGCTCCAGTATTGAACTCCTAATACTCATGAACAAAAACCGTGTTCTCTTCGCCAGTTTTTCTGAAGAGACCCATACGGTCACTTTTATGGTATCGGATAATGACGGACCGCTTGAAATGGCTGAAGTCGCGCTTGACGGAGAAGCCAAACTGACAGACCCTCAGGGCAGCGCCGTTTTTCAAGATGTAACCGCGGGAACGAAGGCATATACTGTTAGCAAAAACGGATACGAGAATGCCACGGGAAGCGTTGCTGTTGACAGCGACAAGAACGTGAACGTAACTCTGGAGAGAAAGACTTACACTCTCGCCACAACGGTAATCGGTCAAGGTTCAGTAGCAAGAGATCCGGACAGAGAGGAATATGCTCACGGCGAGACAGTTCAGCTGACGGCAAATCCCTCTGAAGGTTGGACTTTCAACTGCTGGAGCGGAGACTACATCGGTTCAGAAAATACGATTAACATATTCATGGATAGCAACAAGAATGTGATCGCGGGTTTTAGTGAGAAGAGATACTTCGTAGAGGCTATCGCCGAACCTCTTGAGGGAGGGGTGGTAACGGGGGGCGGCTCTTACGCTTATGGTGAAGAAGCTGTTCTGGTAGCTGAAGCAAGCGAATGCTATATGTTCTCGGGCTGGTACGAAGACGGATTGAAGGTCAGCGAGACTTCCGAGTACAGATTCCAGGTCACCGATGAGAGAAGACTCGAGGCTCGATTTGAGATGGCTCTTCTTATGAAGGACTTCAGGTTCGTCGCCGATCTCTTCATTTTTGGCAGTCAATATGAGGTTAACCTCCTCGTGAACAACACAATAACCAGAGTTGAATTCAGGTATCCTGGAGACAGCGGCGTTCCGCCCGTCCCTAACGAGGCGTTCCCCGATGAAGATGGCGAGATTTATATGTCTGCGTTTTTGACCACTCCAGCTGCGACATCGATTTTGATTGTCTGTTATACTGGCGAAAGAGTCGTCTCGGTCTGTGAAGCGCAACTGTCAAAAGAAAACCTTGCAGAATTTGACGTAACATTCAATGTGATAGACGGAGAAGGACCGGTCGCCGGAGCCAACGTTGTCTTCAACGGAGAAGCCAGAGAAACCGATACGCTCGGCAAGGCTTTCTTTGCCTGTGTAACCGCAGGAACAAAGGCATATACTGTTAGCAAAAACGGATACGAGAACACCGCTGGCAGTTTGAATGTAGATTCAGACAAGAGCGTCAATGTCTCTCTGGTCAAAAAGACTTACACACTTTCGACGAACACGGTCGGGCAGGGTTCGGTCTCGAAAAGTCCCGACAAATCGACTTACACTCACGGCGAGATAGTTCAGCTGACGGCAAGTCCCTCTGAAGGTTGGGCTTTCAACTGCTGGAGCGGAGACGTGATGAGTTCCGCAAACCCGATAAGTGTAACCATGAATTCCAACAAGACGATTACCGCGAACTTCCTGATTAACCAGTACTCCATAGCAATTTCTTCAAATCCTTCAGCCGGAGGGACCGCAAGTGGAGGGGGAGTTTACAATCACGGGCAGACGGTTAATCTTGTGGCTTCGGCAAATACGGGCTACGAATTTGTCAACTGGACGGAGAACGGGGTGCAGGTGAGCGCGAATACCACTTACTCATTCACCGCGACCGCGAACAGAACGCTAGTTGCCAACTTCAGGCTGAAGATCTATACGATCACCGCGACGGCGGGAACTGGAGGGAGTATAACTCCTTCCGGGAATGTGAACGTAACTCACGGCTCGAACCAGACATTCTCGATAGCACCAAATAGCGGCTACGAAATATCGGACGTGAAGGTCGATAATGTTTCTGTCGGAAAGGTCAGCTCCTACACATTCAATAATGTGACAGCAAATCACTCAATACAGGCGAGCTTCTCGCTGCTCCCTGTTGCGACTTACACAGTGACGTTCAACGTGAAAGATGAATTATCGGGACCTCTGCAGGGCGCAAACGTCAGTTTCAACGGAGAGTCACTTCAGACCGACTCCCAGGGTCGGGCCGTTTTTTCGGAAGTTCCGGTAGGGAACAGGGCATACACGGTGAGCAAGACCGGATACGAAAACTCTACCGGAAGCGTTAATGTAGATTCAGACAAGAGCGTCAATGTCTCTCTGGTCAAAAAGACTTACACGCTTTCGACAAACACGGTCGGGCAGGGTTCGGTCTCGAGAAATCCCGACAAATCGACTTACACTCACGGCGAGACAGTTCAGCTGACGGCAATCCCGTCAACAGGCTGGAGCTTCAGCGGCTGGAGCGGCTATGTTTCCGGTTCAGAAAATCCTGTTGCTGTAATCGTTGAAGGAAACGGAACTGTCACCGCTACGTTTGAACCTCTGCCGTTCGATATAACCTTTAGCGTCAAAGACGCGGAAGGACTGCCTCTTCAAGGCGCAACGGTATTATTCAACGGCCAGACGAAGAACACCGCAAGCTGTGGTTGCGCAACTTTCACCAGTGTCCTAGCCGGCGATAAGACCTATTCAGTAAGTAAGACTGGCTACAATACATCTTCGGGTAGTGTGGCTGTCGATTCGGATAAAACGGTCAATGTTGTTCTAAATATTGCTTCAGATGACGGGGTAGATATGGACGGACCTGTGTACAGCGGAAACAGGCTTCTGGTATCTAATGAGAGTACCAGCGACAACACTACTCAATACACAGGGACTCTTCCGAGCTTTGCCGATCTCTCTGTCTATGCCGATATGGGGCTCGGCATAGAAGCATACAGAATGAATCCAGTTCTGGATTTTGATCCCGGAGATCTGAACCATCTGGATATTCTACCCGACTACGAACTTTCCGCTGTCGGGGACACGAGACAATTCTGGGTCTTCAATTTCGTCACAAAAAAAGACTATCAGATCACCGCGACTTTACAGGCAATTGGTGATAAGGCTTTGGTGTGGGCTGAGGACACGACGACAATAAATACTGCCAGAGCGCAGCAGATTGCAGCCGAATTCGACAGCGTCATGTACTCTCTAGTAGTCGAGAACTTCTACTCTCCTTCAGATGTTAACGGCGATGGGAAAGTTGCGATCCTGTGTTTCGATATAGTTGATGGATTCGCCGGTTCCGGAGGTTACTACGCAGGGTATTTCTGGTCGAAGGATCTGTATCCTCGAAATATCAGCAATCCATACTCGAATGAGATGGAGATCTTCTATATAGATACATACCCATTGATGGAGTATCCAAGAGGGTCCCCAGTCGACGTCACGAGATCATACTCTACGATTGTCCATGAGTTCCAGCATATGGTCAACCATAACAGGAATGTGTTCGTTGAAAGCGGCTCTTCGATGAAAGTCTGGCTCAATGAAGGGCTTTCTATGGCGGCTGAACATATTTACGAAGGTGTGCAGACGGGCAGGATTGACTTCTTCAACAGTTCCACGGCCATACGCGACGGGAAATCTCTCATCAGATGGGAACAGACTCTAGCCGATTACTCACTAAACTACTTATTCTTGCAGTACATAAGGACACAGATGGGCATCGGCAATTCGATATTTAAAGAGATACTCCTCGATACTGCGAACGACCACAGGGCGGTCGAAAATGCAGTGAAGAAGTACATATCTCCTTCAAAATCTTTCGGCGATTTCATGACCGATTTCAGGCTCGCCCTTCTTCTCAAGAAGCCCACAGGTCCCTACGGTTTTATGGGCGAGAGTTGTTTTGACACAATCAACGTTCAACTCTACACTGGAAGCGGGAAAGATTTGTTTGGCGGAGGGGCGTTATATAAGTCTATTAGTAGTTCCTTCACGGATCCCGGGAACTCCGGCTCGAGCATCCAGTATGCAGGCGTTACGGTCCCGTGAGCTCTCCTGAATCAGTGACGAAAAGCGGTAGGAAAAGAGATTTCCGCTATCGTTTATGTGTTGAGAAAGTGAACCTCATCACCTGTCCAGTTTTGCCAGGCATTGCGATAGCAGATTATCGCCTGAATAGCAGAGTATCTCAACAGCTGTGGCGTTGCTCGTGGTCAAAAAGGCCTCCATTTCGATTCTTCCCGAAGCATCCGGGGTCGCCTCGCCGGGGATTGGTATGAGAGTGTTCGGATCGATCCCCGGATATACGAAACGCACATAGCTTATACGTAAGTCCAGTTGAATACTCACTTTGTAGAGACGTCCGAGAATGAAATACTCTTCGATGAAGATGAACTCTTTGGAGATAACGGCTTTTGCGAATCTCGCTTCAAGTTCTCTGTCACCATCGACTGTGAAACTGTACTCTGCGCTCTCGCTGACCAGTAATCCGTCCTCATACCAGCCGGTGAAGAGATAACAGTCGCTTGCCTGTGCGGTAATTGTCGCTTCATCATCAAACAAATAAACACCTCCACCCGCCACCGTACCGCCCTCTTGAGGCTCGGCAACCAGGTTAACGGTGTACTGGTTTCTGGTGAAAGTAGCAGTTACTGACTTATCGCTATCCATATTTATCTCTGCGGGGTTCTCAGAACCTTCGAGATCGCCGCTCCAGCCGACAAATCCCCAGCCGTTATCTGGTACAGCTGTCAACTCGACGATTTCACCATGAGTATAATGAGCCTTGTCCGGGGTTCTCTGAACCGCCCCTTCACCGGAAACCTGTGTTTCGAGAGTATAGCTCTTCAGAGCAAAATTGGCTGTAAGCAGTCTGTCCGCCGTTGCATTGAATGAATACTCCGCTTCGGTGCTCACCACGATTCCACCGTCGGTCCAGTTGAGAAATTCGTACCCTTCGCTGGGAGTTGCATTAAGTGTAACGGTGTCACCATGAGAGTACGTTCCTCCGCCGGATACAACACCTCCGTTCTGTGGATTGGGTGAGATAACTACCACGTACTGGTTTATAGCGAAGTTCGCGGTTACCGTCTTATCATTGTTCATCGTTATGCTTGCTGGGTTTGCGTTTCCGGTTAAGGCTCCACTCCAGTTGAGGAAACGCCACCCTGTTTCCGGTATCGCTGTCAGGTTTACAACTTCTCCGGGTAGATACAGTGCTTTGTCGGGCTGTTTCTCGACTGAGCCCTGACCCGAAAGCTTTACCGTCAGTTCGTATGTTTTCTCGATGAAGTTAGCCACGAGATCTCGGCTTGTGCTTGCGGTAAATGAATAGTTTGCATTGGTGCTTACAACGACTCCGCCTTCGGTCCAGTTTTTGAATCTGTATGAATCGTCAGGTACGGCAGTGAGGTCAACCGTCTCACCGTGCATATAGACACCACCGCCGGATACTGTGCCGCCTTCTAAAGGACTGGCAGAAACGGTTATAGTGTATTCTAGCAGGCTGAAAGAAGCGTCGATTGTATGGTCACTTACTACGTTGTTGAATGTGTAGTTAGCAACAGCACCTACCGAGACGCCATCGACGACAACATCGGCTATCTCATATCCAGCGTCAGGTGTGATGACGAACTCTTTGTCATCGCCGTGATTAACCTGGACCTGCCCCTCCGGTTCTATAGCACCTCCGGGGCCTGCCGTCGCCACTATCGTGTAAGTGTCTATTATGAAAGTCGCCGACACTGACCTGTTCTGATCCATGACTACAGCCTTCGGATTATCGGATCCGGTAAGATCGCCCGTCCAGTTTGTGAAGCTCCAGCCTGCGTCTGGTATGGCTGTTAACTGGACTTCTTCTCCGTGTGTATATTCAGGTTTATTCGGATTCTTCGTGACTATTCCCTCTCCCGTGACCTCGATACTCAATGAGTACAGCTTTTTGGTAAGTGTAACATCAACTGTTTTGTCGCTATCGACATTAACGATTGCTGTGGCGTCTTCATAACCAATCTTGCTTACAGTGTATTGCCGGTTTCCTCTCAAAACACCAGAGAAAACGGCCTGTCCATTCGCGTCGGTCAACTTCGTTTCCGAGTTGAAAGCCACATCTGCTCCGTTAACAGGTCCTTCCAGATCACTTACTTCGAAGGTAACAGTGTATTCCGGTACGGGTACTACGGTTATAGTAACTGATCCCTGAGCCTTCTTGTAGCCGTCCTTAGTCGCTTCAATGGCTACAGTGGTGTTTCCAACAGCGACACCCGTTACGACGCCCAGAGGGGACACGGTCGCTATTGAGTCGTCTGCGGTTGTGAATGACACTGTCGAATCAACCGGATCAACGGTGAGCGCTATGTTCTTTGTCTCGCCTACAATGATCTCTAGAGCTCCGGTCTGGATGTTAAGCTTGATAGCCCTTACGGGGAAACAGCTGGCAATCAGAAAAAGCGAAAGAACAACCGCCAGCAAAATCAAGTTTCTTCTCTTCATAACTATCTACTCCTCTTGATAGGAATTTGTGCTTGACGTTAAAGATTCTATCACAAGAAAGAACCCCACGATTTCGATCGCGGGGTTCTTTGACTAAAGAACACTTAAGGTACTTATGGTTCTTATCTAACTAAATCAATTACCATTCTCTGGTGGTTCTCTAAAGAGGGTAATGGTTGCATCTTCCGTCAGTTCTATAGTAATCTGAGGAGTGGTATAGGTGTCCGTTCCAGTTTCAGTCTCAACTTCCCAGCGGATAAAGGGAGTGTCACCCTCATTTGTCCTTGGTCTAAGAGTAAGTTCATGACCACAATCGTAATCGACAACGGTGTTGTTGCTTCTTGTTATCGTTCCACCACCAGCTGTTAATTCAGAAGCTGGACCGCTTCCTCTTGGGTCAACCTTGTACGTCACTGTAACTGTTTTTAGCTCAAACCAAGCGACCAGTTCAAGATCTTCGCAGAGATCGAAATCTGTTGCGGCCTCCGTTTCCCAGAGTTCACCATCCAGGTACCAACCCAGGAACTCCCAGCAATCACTTGTGGCTTCGGCAGTTATAGAGACTTCATCACAGCAATCGTATGTGCCTGCACCGGTTACTGTACCGCCATTTGTCGGGCTTGCAGAGAGTGACAGTTCGTACTGGATCATTGTGTACCATGCTACGAGGTCGAGATCCTCTTCAATGGTGAAAGTATAGGTCCAACCGTCACCAAGGAAGTTGTCCTCTGAATCATACCAGCCCTCAAAAATGTAGCATTCAACTTCCTGGGCAGTTGCGGTGGCCACTTTACCGCATTCGCCTTCGCTTGGGTCGTCCAGCTCAACATACTCATCCAGATCGGAAGGCGATGCGCTGACGCTCAGATCATAGTAGTATTTCTCAAATATGGCAACAATCGTGGCATCGCCTGTAACCGTGTATTCGAGAGGATTCTCTGAACTTGTCGAATTGCCTGTCCTATCAGCTATCTGCCATTCTACGAAGAACCAGCATGGAGTAGGATCAGCAGTCAGTTCCACTACTGTGCCATATGGAATTCCTTCTCCACCGTCACCGGCCCAACCTTCACCTTCCCAATCAACATCCAGGTCGAACTCAAATCCCTCTCTAGAAACAGTAGCAGTGGCTTCGTTGCAGCAGATGTCATATGCCGCGATCCAGGCCTTCATTTCCTCCGCCGGATCCTCGAGGTACCACTTGACTGTCTTCGTCCAGGACTTGCTCTTCTGGAATGCAGTCCAGGGTTCGGGCGGTACAAAGGAGATAGCCGCTGTTTCGATTACATCTACCATCGGTTTCTGGAAGCTTCCCTGATTGACCCAGACGTTCACGAAGTCAAAGCAGTTGTCAGTTGCTTCCCATGTCAGTTCAACGTATGGTATGTCTCCGTCGAACATGAGTTCGCTTATTTCGAACTGGGTTATGGTCGGTGGTACCGTATCGGTATTGCCTATCTCCATATCCCATGGTTCAGAAACGTTGCCTGCAGAGTCGTAACCGACTATCGTCGCTACGAGTGTCTCACAGTCGAGGTTTCCAAAGCACCAGGTTACCGTTCCGCTGTACTCTGGACCTTCACATATGCATGTGTCGATGGCTATGTTGGCAAAGTCCTTACCTGTATTCACATCGGGATGGCTGAAGAAGATCTTTCCAATATCCCATGATCCGCAGTCGCCAGTTCCACATGTCATGCACCTGTCGTAGGCAAACCAGGTTATCGTTATGCAGGTTTCGTCTGAACACTCTTCGATCGAGGCGTCAAACCAGAAGTCGGGAGCTACGTTGTCAACGAGTATCGTGGTCGTTGTCGAATCGCTGTCACAGGAGTCGAATACTTCAAGTGCAATCGTTCCATAGTAGCAGTCCTGATCTTCTACGTTCCAGCGCCACTTGCTTCCGTCGGAGGACCATGGTACCAATTCTTCCTGTCCTCTGTCTACCCATATCCACTCTTCCAGATCCTCATCATAGACGTATTCTTCTATGAAGCCGAGGTCAACTGTAAGGACGGCGTCATCCGGGCAGTTGTCGGTAGCTTCCCATGTGAGATAGAGAAGGTCTGTGGTGTAAACGTCATCACATTCGATGTCGCTTCTGTCTACAGGCTGACCTTCTTCATCCACAAAGCCGAATTCGAGTATTCTAGGTCCTACGTTGTCAACTATTATTGGAGAATCGAAGAGTACGTCGAAGGTATCGAACGGGAACATTTCGAGCCAGAGTTCCATTTGTTCGATCTCTTCAGGTGTCAGGTAACCGTAAACATATGACCAGTTCATGCAGGTATCCCATGCCCAGAGAAGAAGGTTTATCTCTTCGCAGTCAAGGCCATCATATGTCCAAGTGGCGTAACCGGTTGGTGATACAAACAGCAACTGAGTTCCATTGGGCTCTTGCTGATCGAGACCAGCCATTATCGATGGAGCGTTGTTTAGTTTGCCAGAGATAATGTTGGCCGGAAGGCTTTCGAAGAAATCGTTTATAGCTTCAGATTCGGGATCGAGCTCTACAGTGGTATTTGCAGTCACAATCAGGAACACGAACTCTGTAGCGTAGCCAGTCTCTTCTCCGAACCACTCATCGAGATTCATCAAGCAGCCATCAGTTACTGCCCAGTCGATAACGGTCTGCGTGGAGCACTTGTCTATCTCCGGTACGTTGAGCTGTATATCCGGTGCTATGTTATCTACTATGTATGTCTGAGAGTATTCCACATCTCTTCCACATACATCGACACCTGTTAGTGTTATTACGAGTTCTTCACAGTCCATTCTGGGTAGTTTCAGTACGACGTAGCTCGGAGAGCATTCTGAATCAAATTCCTTCTCCCATATCCACTCGTCGCAGTCGATTACCCATCCGCAAGGTGTCTCCTTTGAATCGAAGCAACCTCTGGACACTGTCATCTTCATCTCTTCCATACATGCAGTTGCTTCATACCATACCAGGACTTCATCGGTCATACAAATATGGAGAGAACCGTCAACGAATTCATAAGATGGCTCTACATACAGGAATACTTCCGGCTCTGCAGTATTGACGAGAACAACAGCGGTTTCAAAGCCTTCATTACCGCATTCGTCAACACCGTAAAGCTCAATCACCAGTTCACCGCAAGTGACTGTGCCTTCCCAGGTGACAGTTGCTATTCCTGTAGAAACACCGTTCATCCAGGGTTCAAGGACTGCGAACGTTGCGTCCGGACAAATCTCTTTCTTGAGACTTTCGAGACCGTTGCCGTTTTCTTCTCTTAGCCAGTAGGCGTTTATTTCGGTCACTGTTGCTAACTGGCAGTCTTCAAGTATCCAGTCGAATGTGAGTATGTTGCCTTCACATATCTGATCCGGAACTTCGAAATCAATATCCGGCGCAATATTATCTATGAATATCTCTTCACTTACTACTGTGGTGTTCTTGTAGAGTCCATCGCAGCAATTGCGCTCGCATAAGAAGTCAAACTCACCACAGAAATCTGTTGCTGTGAGTGTTATCTCGAGATCTCCACACCACGGGTCGAATTCCCACATAAGAATGTCGGATTTATTCAACTCTTTAGGACCATCAGCCCAGAAGTGGTAGGTGTCGCCAAGAGAAACCCAAACACCAAGTCCAGCATCCCAAAGCAGGAGCTCACCATCGGAGACGGATATCTCCACTTCAGAGAGCGCGTTGTCATAGACTGCCCAGTAAACGAATGTGTAAGTATCGTTACATTCAGGATCGTCCAGCCATACTTCTGCCTCAGGTGAGACGTTGTCGAGATCGAAGTAATAGCAGATTTCGAATTCCTGTGGACAGCCTTCACAGTCTTCGGCTATTACAGTGACTGCGAAACAGGCTTCCCTGCAGTCCAGGCCTGAGTAATCTACTGTGAATGTCTCTTCTCCTGTTTCGAGAAGTGTCGCGATAGATCCGGAGATTATCTTTCCCCTGCAGGCGTCGACAAAGACTTCCACTAGCTTGTCGAGGCTGTAGTTTATCTTCACAGGGAACGTAACCTCGGTAGCGTTGCATGGAATAGTCAATGGATCGATTCCGATTTCTATTACGTCTTTGCTTTCAAGTACAGCGATTCCCTCTACCACTACTGTCTCGGTTACGTACTCGCTGCACTGAGACTTTATGAATGCAGTTACCGTCGCGTCTGTACACTCGGTTCTCGGGAATTCCCATCTGTATCTAAGTTCTACTTCGCATCCGGGTAACTGTGTTACTTCCGGATCAGTAAGGTATTCTATCTCGCCCGAGTGCGAGTATTCGATGGCTATGAAGCTGTTTATGAGATCTGGTTCAGGGAAACAGCAGGTGACTACTACTATCTCTGTTTCGTCCGCTCCGCAGTCGAAGTCTTCAACATAGAACTCGTTGATCACCATTACTTCTTCCGCTTTGACCGTTACCTTGTCTTCCCATGTCCAGCTCTTCTCTTTCGGTCCCTTTACCGCCTTTATGCTTATAGCTCTCGTTACGTCTTTGGCGACTGTCGGGGCCGTAAACGTGGCCGTGAAGAGTCCTTCAGGGTCTTCTACTGCAGCCTTTGCGACTCCGTTGAAGGTTATCTCGACTTCATCGGCGTCTCCAGGAACTACTATCGAGAATTCTTCTCCACTGCAGACAACCATTTCATCAGGTTCGCCTACATAGGGGTCTTCTGCTTCGTAGAAGTTCGCAGTGATAACCTTGTCTTCGTCCATCACGATTGTCTCAACAGGATTCGTGCTTATTAGATCGCCCGACCAGCTTCCAAATAGCCATTCTGCCGATGCAGGAATAGCTGTGAGTGAGACTTCTGTTCCTTCTTCATACAGTATCTGGTCGGGATCGACTACTACTTCTCCGCCCTCTTCGGGATCGACTTCTACTACCAGTAGATAAAGCGACTTCCCGTTGAGTATGTTGAAGAATCCGCCTTCACAGATTGCAA
>Ga0334882_1002697_pt1 | contig 17479 bp, 11 predicted proteins | sample GraSluR1_MG_5_FD_207226 | JGI IMG/M metagenome (GOLD analysis project Ga0334882, IMG submission 207226) | Sludge microbial communities from methane-producing bioreactor in Wageningen University, Netherlands - Granular Sludge_15_04-R1 | ecosystem: Engineered > Bioreactor > Anaerobic >...
GGACCGAGGATGGAGAAAAATTTGCCGTCTTCCACATCAAAGGTAAGATTGTCCACGGCGGTAAAAGTGCCGAACATCTTGGTCAGATTTTTAACCGATAGCGCTGCCTGCATGGTGTTCCGTCCTGTAGAAAAAATAAGCCGGAAGCAGGCGGTGAGGCCTGCTTCCGGAAGGTTCTTTAAAAAAATGTTCTCTTAGTTGGCGGCGCGGATTTTATCCATCACCTTGCCTTCCATCTCTTCGAGCCCCGGGGGCACGGTGGGATACCAGTTGGTGTTGGCCAGAGCTTCGGGAGGAAGGCCCCGGGCAAAGTTGGCGGCGATTTCAGGATTCAGGTATTTGCCCGCATCCTTGGAGGCGGTACCGTAGGTTTCGACATTAGTGAAAACCGCGGCATTTTCGGGCCGGAGGATGAAGTTGATCCATTTATAGGCCCCTTCCACATTCTCGGACTTGGCGGGAATGGTAAAAGTGTCCACCCAGGCCAGGGGGCCGCTGGTGGGGGCGATGTAGTCGATGTCGGAATTTTCGGCGTAGAGTTTCCAGCCCAGCTGTTCCCAGGCCATGGCGGCCCAGATTTCACCGGAACGCATGGATTCCAGAAGCTGATCGGCGTTGTCGTAGTAGTTTCTCACCACCGGTTTGGCCGCTATGAGAACCTTTTCCATTTCATTAAGGAAGGCCTGGTAGCCGTCAAGATCGTTGTAGAGGGCAAAGGGATCGTATCCCAGGGAGAAGCCCATCCCGATCAGGGTGGGGCGGACCATCCGGTAGGAAACTCTGCCTTTGTACTTGGGATCAAGAAGATCCTTGTAGTCCTTGATATCGGGAGCCAGAGCCTTGTTGACGATGAGCCCGGAGGTTCCGTAAACGTGGGGGACACCGTAGGACTTGCCGTCCACGGTGGTATTGGCCTTCACCGCCGCCACCAGGGAAGGATCGAGCTGATCGGTGTTAACCTTGGACCAGTCGATGGGCTGATAGATGCCATAATCCATCTGAACCGCGGAAATCCGGTCCTGGGAAGGCTGGGCCAGGTCGAAACCGCCGCCCCGGGTGGCCCGAAGCTTGGAGATCATTTCTTCGTTATTACTGTTGGTTACTTCAACGGTAATCCCCGTCTCCTCCTTGAATTTCTGCACCAGTTCTTCCGGAGCATACCCACCCCAGGTCAACAGTCTCAGGGTGGTGTTCTCCTTCTCTTTCGCGCCCCCGGCAAATGTGAACCCCGTCACAAGAACCAGGAGAGCCATGATTAACGGTAAACTTCTTTTCATCCTTTTCCTCCAATATATATAACTTGGTTTATTCTAATACGGAACCGGCGATTTCACAACTTAAGATTTTTCTATAAGGGGCTTTTTAACACAAATCTATTCATTTAAACACAAATTAATTCATCATTGCTCATATCAAAGAAAGGGTAGTATAATAATTCCTTCAGGAGGTGCAGTTTTGAAATTTCTTATCAGTGACGGTTATTCCGAAGCCAGCAGGGCGAAACTTGAGGAGGCGGGGATGAGTTTCGCCTGGAAGCTCTATGCGGATATGCTCCTGAAATACCAGCCCCAGGCAACCTATGAAGTGTTCTTTCCCACCGATTCCCGGGTGGAAGACTTTCCCGACGCCGACCGGCTGAAGGGGTTCGACGGCATCATCTGGACCGGGGCTGATCTTGATATCAATGAAACCCACAAGCCCACCATCCAGGCCCAGATTGACATGGCCGCCCTGGCTTACGAGATCGGCGTTGACGCCTGGGGCAGCTGCTGGGGAATCCAGATGGCCGCCGTGGCGGCGGGGGGGACGGTGATCAAGAATCCCCGGGGGCGGGAAATGGGTATCGGCCGGAAAATCTCCAAAACTCCCGAGGGCATGAACCATCCCCTTTTGAAAGATAAACCGCCCATATTTTACGCTTTCGAAAGTCATTACGACATCGTAGACCAGGTTCCCCCCGGAGGAGTGGTACTGGCCCGCAACCCCTTCAGCGGCATCCAGGCCATGGTGGTCACCCACAAAAAAGGAACCTTTTGGGCTTCCCAGTACCACCCCGAGTATAACCTTCACGAGATTGCCCGGCTTACCATGGCCCGGGAAACGGTGCTGATCGACCACGGCTTTTTCAAGGATCAGGATGACTGCAGGGCCTATGTGGAAGCCATGGAGCAGTTGTACAGAGAACCGGACCGCAAAGACCTTCTCTGGCAGATCGGGGTGGACGAGGATATCACCGATGATTATATCCGCCAGGCCGAGTTCAGGAACTGGCTTGAATACATGGCCGGTAAAAAAGCATCTTCCCGGACTTGACGGATGGGCAGACTAACCCCTGAGGAACTTAACGGAAAGATAAAAGCCCGGGAAATCGACACGGTTATTCTGGCCTTTCCGGATCCGGCGGGCCAGCTTATGGGAAAAAGGCTTACGGGAGATTTCTTCCTGGAGAACACCGAAGTGGGCTGCTGTGACTATCTGATGACCATAGATATCGAAGAAAAACCCCGGAGGGGCTTCAAAATCAGCGGCTGGGAGACCGGATTCGGCGATCTGAGGATGGATCCCGATTTTTCCACCATCCACGAGCTCCCCTGGCAGGAAAAATCGGCGTTGATTCTCTGCCACCTGATCGATAAAAACGGCAAAGCCGTGGAGGAAGCCCCCCGCCGGGTGCTTCAAAGGCAGGTGGAAAAACTCGCCGAAGGAAGTCTGGGCGCCTTTACTGCTTCGGAGCTGGAGTTCTTCCTCTTCGACAGCCCCTATGACTCCGTTTATGCCGGGGGGCACCAGACTCTGGTGCCCTCATCCCCCTACCCCGTGGACTATCACATCCTTCACACCGGGTTTGATGATGGCCTCCTCAGGACTATCTGCAACCAGATAAGCGAGGCGGGCATTCCCGTGGAATCCCGGAAGGGGGAAACGGGAAAAGGGCAATACGAGATAGGGTTAAAATATGCACCGGCCTTGGAGATGGCGGACCGGCATCTGATCTACAAACTGGGGGCAAAAACCCTGGCCGCCCGGCAGGGAAAGTCTCTCACCTTCATGGCCAAGTATCGTACCGATGAATCGGGGTCAAGCTGCCATATCCATATCAGCCTGACCCGGACGGACTCGGGTAAAAACGCCTTTATCGACCAGGGGGGGGAACCTTCGGATATTTTTAACCATTTTCTCGGGGGACTTATTCACCTGACCCCGGAACTCTTTCTCTTTTTCGCCCCCACGGTAAACTCCTACAAACGTTTTGTGGACGAATCCTTCGCTCCCGTCAATCTCACCTGGGATTACGATAACCGGACCAGCGGTTACCGCATCCTGGGCCGGGGGGAGGGGTTCCGGATCGAGAACCGCTTTCCCGGCGCCGATGCCAACCCCTACCTGGCCTACGCCGCCATGATTGCTGCGGGGCTCCACGGCATCCGGGAGAAAATCACCCCGCCCCCGCCTGTTCGTGGCAACAGCTACGGCCAGTCCGGCTCTTCTCCCCTGCCCCGAAGCCTGGGAGAAGCGGCGGACAGGCTGGATCAAAGCCAAGTCGCCCGGGACGTTTTCGGAAACGGTGTGATAGACTACTACGTTCACCACGCCCGTCTTGAGGCACGGGAGTACGCCGCCCAGGTGGGTGAATGGGAACTGAAACGCTATTTTGAACGAATTTGAACGTTTTGTGACCCCCGGGATCTTTGATTCCCGGCCGTCCTGATATTTGCGACCCTGAATAGACAAGGAGATTAGATTATGACGAATCAGATAACAAGGTTTTCTTTTCCCACCCAGATCATTTTCGGCGCCGGAGCCATCGGGGAACTTCCCGGTGAGTTTGCCGCCCTGGGAGTGAAAAAACCCCTGGTGGTCACCGACGGGGCCATGGTTAAAACCGCCGCCTTCGCCTCGATTTTGGAGGTGATAAAGAAAGCCGGCGTTCCCTTCGAGGTTTTTTCCGCCGTCCAGCCCAACCCCCACGATGGGGACGTGGAGAAAGGGGTTCAATCGTATAAATCCACCGGCTGTGACTTCATCATCGGCGTGGGCGGAGGAAGCCCCATGGATGCCGCCAAGGCCCTGGCGGTGCTGGTAGGGCTGGGCGGTTCTGTCGAAGAGTACGACGCCCAGTCCCCCACCGCCACCCCCATCAAGGGCCCCCTGCCCCCGATTGTCATGATTCCCACCACCGCGGGAACCGGAAGCGAAGTGGGAAAATGCGCCGTCATCACCTCCACCGCCCAGGGGCGGAAAATTTTTCTCTGTAATCCCGCCATGATGCCCGCCCGGGCCATCCTTGACCCGGAACTTACGGTGAGCCTCCCGGCCCACCTCACCGCCGCCACCGGCATGGACGCCCTGACTCACAACATAGAATCTTTTACCGCTCCCATCTTCCACCCCATGTGCGACGCCATCGCCCTGAAGGGCATTGAGCTGGCGGCGAACAACCTGGCCCGGGCGGTGGAACACCCCGCGGATCTGAAGGCCCGGGGAAACATGATGCTGTCGGCCATGATGGGCGCCGTGGCGTTCCAGAAAGATCTGGGTACCGCCCACTCCCTCTCCCACGCCCTTTCGGCGGTCTGCGGCCTTCAGCACGGCCAGGCCAATGCCATGGTCCTGCCCCACGTGATGGATTTTAACAAGGATGTCTGCCCCGGGGAGTACGCCCGGATCGCCCGGGAGTTCGACATCCCCGTCCATACCATGGGTGATGCGGAAGCGGCGGAAAAACTCATCGAGAAAATCCGGGAGCTGAATACCCGTATCGGTATCCCCGCCGCCTTATCCCGTGCGGGAGTCAAGGAATCCCAGATTCCTGAAATCGCCGCCAAGGCGTTCAAGGATCCGTGTCACCTGACCAACATTAAAGGTTGTACACAAGAAGACCTGACGGCTTTACTTCAGAAGGCTTTATAGGAGGAATGATAAAATACCTCCGTGTATTTTATCTTTCTGGAGAAGAAAAGCGTTGCTTTTCTTCTCCTCATTCTCACCATCCATGGTTCGCGGCTAACGCCGTGTTTTTATAGGAGGAATGATAAAATACCTCCGTGTATTTTATCATTCTGGAGAAGAAAAGCGTTGCTTTTCTTTTCCTCATTCTCAGCCATCGGGGCAGCCATACTGCCCGGGCTCGCGGCTAACGCCGTGTTTTTATAGGAGGACCCCATGCCCAAAGGATACAGCGGAAAAATCTTAAGAATTAATCTTACCGAAAAACGGGTGGAAATCCATGAATATAACGACGAGTTCTACCGCCTCTACCTGGGGGGCGGAGGGATAGGCACCTACTTCCTGCTGAAGGAAACCGGCGCCGCCGCCGATCCCCTGGGGCCGGAGAACATCATCACCCTGGCGCCGGGACTAACCACGGGCCCGGCGGTAACCGGGGTGAGCCGCAGCAGCGTCACAGCCCTGTCTCCCGAGACCGGGGCGGTGGGCGATTCCCAGGCGGGGGGAAACTTCGGCCCCTTCCTGAAACGGTGCGGCTTCGATGCGGTGGTGATCACCGGCCGGGCGGAAAAACCGTGTTACATCCACATCGAAAACGGCGGCGCCCGCATTGAGGATGCCGGGGCTTTTTCGGGGAAAACGATTCTGGAAGCCCACGACCTTTTCAGCGAAAAGTTCAACGGCGCCAAGGTGAGCATCGTTCAGTGCGGCCCGGCGGGAGAAAACCTGGTCCGCTGCGCCAACCTGGCCAGCGACCTGAACAACTTCTACGGCCGCACCGGCCTGGGGGCGGTCTTCGGAAGCAAAAACCTCAGGGCCGTGGTGGCCTCGGGTTCGGGCTCCCTGGATTTCGCCGACCCCGAGACTCTTAAGGTTTTGGCCAAGACCGGTGCCTCCCGGGTGGCGGGATCCGGTTTTGTCTCCACCCTGAAACAGTACGGTACCCCCGGGCTGGTGGAAGGAAACGCCCGGGCGGGAAACCTCTGCACCCACAACTACTCCACCGGGTTTCACCCCGACTACATGAAAATGGATGGAACCACCCTGGAAAAGGGGCTTGCTTCCAGGGGAACCACCTGTTACGGCTGTGTGGTGGGGTGCCGGAAAACCATCAAAGCCGAAGCACCCTACCAGGTGACCGACCGTCTGGGGGGGCCGGAGTTTGAGACCCTGGGTGTGCTGGGCTCCAACCTGGATATTCTTGACCCCGTCATCATCGGCAAGGCCAACGAACTCTGCAACAACTACGGTCTGGACACCATCACCCTGGGGGGCATCATCGCTTACCTCTTTGAATCCCTGGAAAAGGGACAGATAAAAATGGACGACCTGGGATTATCCGAAGATTTCGGAACCTGGGGATTCGGCAACGGCCCCCTGACGCTGGCCCTGATAGAAGCGACGGCCCGACGGGAGGGCATCGGGGCAATTATAGCCGAAGGCTTCGAGGCGGCCCTGGCCCATTTCGGAGAAGCCACCCGGGAGAATGCGGTACAGGTGAAAAACCACGGTTTCGCCGTCCACATGACCCAGGTAAAACCCGCCATGGCCCTGATGTACGCCGTCTCCCCCATCGGGGCGGACCACATGTCCTGCGAACACGACTGGCTTCTCACCGACAACGGCGAAGGCGCCAAAGGGCTGGGCATCACCATCCCGGGGGAGGCTAAATCCACCGGCCTGGACAAGGTGCGGATGGTGGTTTACACCCAGTATTATTACAGCGTCCTGGATTCCCTGGGACTCTGTATGTTCTGCTGGGGCGCCGGAAGCCTCTATACCTATCCGGAGCTGGAGGATCTGGTCAAGTCGGTCACCGGCATGGACATGACCCTCTGGGAACTCATGAAGGCGGGGGAACGAAGGATCAACATGATGCGGCAGGTAAACCTGAAGCGGGGTCTTTCCGCCCGGGACGACCGGCTTCCCGAGAAGGTCTTTTCTCCCATGCCCGACGGCCCTTCGGCGGGGCGGAAGGTGGACAGGGAAGAGTTCGGGAATATGGTCGCGCTCTACTACGGCCTCATGGGCTGGGACGCCCAGGGTGTGCCGGGAGAAAACAAGCTTAAGGAACTGGGCCTGGAGTGGGCGGTGTAATCATTCACCAAAACGGGGCTTACTGTGACTATTCACGCCCCCTTCCCGAAAAACCAGGACTGGGATAATATCGAGGGAGTATGGACAAAACCGATAATCTCTACGAACAGGTTGATCTCATAAGAGAGGTGTTTCTCTACACCCACCGATTCAAGGATACAACCTTTGTCATCAAGATCGACGACTCCCTCTTCGATCACATCACCTTTCCCGTGCTGATCCAGGACCTGGCCCTGCTTTACCGGAACGGCATCCGCATGATCCTGGTTCCCGGTGCCGCCGGGAGGATCAACCAGATTCTGAAAGAGTATGATATTTCCACGGAATTTCATCGGGGGATCCGGATCTCTCCGCCGGAGACCCTGCCCTTCATCAAGATGGCCGCCTTCGACGTCTCCAATATCCTGATGACCGCCCTGGCGGCGGAGAATCTGGCGGCGGTGATCGGCAACTGGGTCAACGCCCGGGCCCTGGGGGTGGAAGACGGGGTGGATTATCAGCATTCCGGGACGGTTCACCGGGTGGAGGGAGAGACGGTAAAAAAAATCATCAACGAGGGGCTCATTCCCATCTTTCCCTGCATCGGCTGGAGCAGCTCCGGCAAGCCCTACAACATCTCCTCCACCGAGCTGGCGGTGAAGGTGGCGGCCCAGCTGGGGGCGGAAAAGCTGTTTTTCGTCGACGCCCTGGAAGACCTTCGCGCCGGTGACCTCCCTGCCCTGAGCGAAGAATCGGTGGTGGTGGACGGCCGGATCAGCCGCATCACCCTCACCGACGCCCGGGTGGCGGTGTCGTCTCGGCGGGGAGAGCCGCGGGCCCTGGCGCTGCTGGAAGGGGCGGTTCAGGCCTGTGAAGGCGGGGTGGACCGGGTTCACATCGTGGACGGCCGCGTTCAGGGGGTGATTCTAAAGGAGATCTTCAGCAACCAGGGCATCGGTACCATGATCCACGACAATCCCTTTGAAAAAATCAGGCCTTTGGACGCCCCCGCCCTGCCCCACGTGATGCGTCTTATCAAACCCTACATCGACCAGGGAATGCTGGTTCACCGGGACGAGGAAACCGTGGCGGAACGGATAGCCGACTACCACATCTACGAACTGGACGGATCGGTCTACGCCTGCGGAGCCCTTCATGTGCTGGAGCCGGGGACGGGGGAAATTGCCGCCCTGGCGGTGGACCCGGGGTATGTTCACCTCCAGCTGGGCCGAAAGATGGTGGCATTCCTCATCCGGGAGGCCCGCCGGCGGCGGATGAACCGGCTCTTCACCCTGACCACCCAGACCGCCGACTGGTTCGAATCCCTGGGGTTTCGCCCCGCCGGGCTGGAGGATCTGCCTGAAGCCAAGAGAAAGAGCTACAACCCCCGGCGGAACTCCAAGATTTATCTGCTGGAGCTGTAAAAGCCTGGAAAGGCTCCCTCACAGGATGATGGTGAACCCGTAGGAAAAGGCCCGGTGCCCCACCCGGTATTTTTCCGCCACCAGGGGACCGCAGCTGTTGCTGCCCAGCCCGGTCAGGGCGTAATCCAGGTTCAGGGTATAATAGTCGTCTTCCACCAGGTCGACGGTGTGTTTAGCATCGTCGATCTTCTCTCTGCTGAAGGGCCAGATGCTGAAATTGAGGCCTTCTTCGGAAACAACCGTCACCGAGGGTGGGCCGCCGCCGGAAATGATGATCTCTTTGCAGTCCATCCGGTTCCCGTTGTCCTGGGGATAGATGTAATGGGTGAACAGGGAAGGGATATCCGACTCATAGCGGCCCATGAGACTGGCGGCCCGGCTGTCGCTGTAGGACTCGCCGGGACCCCGGCCGAACCACTCCACCTTTTTAAACTCTTTGGTGATCCCCATCACCGCTCCTATCTTCGGCAGAAAGGGCTCGAAGTCTCCGCAGGGGGTACCGCTTAAGGAAATTTCCAGAGCACCTCCCGGTTTCATCCGGTATTCATACCGGCATTGGAATCCGAAATCGAACACCGGCGGCGCCACCAGGGAATGAACGGTAAAGACATAATCATCCCCTTCGCGCCGATGGCCCACTTTTTTCACATGCTCCTGCATCACATCCAGGTACTTTCCCTCCCAATGCTGACGGCTGTAAACAGCGTGATTGTCGATGAGGGGTCGGTAGAAATTGAGAGCCAGGGGCTGGTCTATCAGCTCAAAACCCGACTTTGTAAGAGAAACAATCCGTCCTTCCAGGGTGTGAAAAACGGCCTCCGTTCCGGCGGAGGAAAGGGCCAACGAAAAGGGAGATTCTTTGACCCGCACCGGGTCTGCCCCGGCCCTGATTCCCGCATTTTTCGGAAGGCGGTACCCCCGGTAGAGGAGAAACTGGAATGCTCCAGGCTCTGCTCCCTCCTCCTGGCCGTTGACCCGGCGGTTCTGGGTGATGGTAAAGGTGAGGTGATAATCGGCCTGTCCCTCTTTCCGAATATTTTCGAGGAACCCCGTATCAAGGAAGGTCTCTTCTCCCGGCCCAAGGGCCTTATCAAAGTTTACCTCCCCGCTTTCTCTGAGCCTTCCGTTCTCGATGATTTCCCAGTTCACATCGATGTGGGACAGATCGAGAAAGTTATACCGGTTTTCAATCAGGTAAGCCCCCTCTTTTTCCCTGATTTTCACCGGACAGATGACCTGTTTGTATTCGACCAGGCCGGGGCTGGGGGTCAGATCGGGAAAAACCAGCCCGTCGATACAGAAATTCTTATTGTTGGGATAGTCACCGAAATCGCCGCCGTACTTGTAGTACAGGGTTCCGTCTTCGGTCCGGGCGGCAATGCCGTGGTCGATCCACTCCCAGACAAAATGGCCCTGCAGGGAGGGATGGCGGTCAAAAATTTCCTGATAATCCGAAAGACCCCCGGGACCGTTGCCCATGGCGTGGCCGTATTCGCAGATGATCCGGGGTTTTCCCAGAGGATTCCGGCCGAAAGCGTCCATCGCCTCGGGGGAACTGTACATGGTGCTGACAATATCTACCACGGCGGCGTCCCGGTCTTCTTCGTAATGGACCGGCCGCAGGGGATCCAGCTCCTTAATCCGGTGGAAGGCCTTCTCAAAGCAGATCCCCATGCCCGATTCATTTCCCAGGGACCATATGAGAATGCAGGGATGATTCTTCTGGGCCTCCACGTGCCGGGTGACCCTGTCCAAAAAGGCCGCTTCCCAGAGGGGATCCCGGGCGGCGTAATCACTCTTTCCGATAAGCATGAATCCGTGGGATTCGATGTCCGTTTCGGCAATCAACATCATCCCCGTTTCGTCGCATATCTCGTAAAACCGGGGGTCATTGGGATAGTGGGAGGTCCTCACGGCATTGATGTTGTGGGCCTTCATCAGCTCAAGCTCCCGGCGCACCCGGTCCATGGTGACAGTCCTTCCGGTGAAAGGATCATGATCATGACGGTTCACCCCGTGCATCTGAAAATACGAACCGTTCAGGTACATCAGACCGTCCCGAATTTCGATTTCCCGGAACCCCACCCGCAGGGGTGTATGGCTGAGGGGGATGCCATCGGGGTCCCTCAGGGTAACCACCAGATAATAGAGATTCGGGGTCTCGCTGTTCCAGAGCCGCGGGTTTTCCATTGTCACGACGCCGCTCAGGGTCTCCCCGGCCTCTGGATTATCAAGATCCTCCGTCATAAGCCGGTTTTTGTTCTCGTCGTACAAATCAACCGTAACAGTTCCACCTTCCGGGGGGGGACCGGCAAAATCAAGCCTGTAATTCAGTTCCCAGAACGAGCCTTTTTCCACCCTGCGGGTCGTAACGGCCATATCCCTGAGACTGAAACTGTCCAGTTCAAAAAGATACACCTCCCGGAAGATACCCGAGGTCCACCACATATCCTGATCTTCAATATAGGTGGTGTCCGCCCACTTGAGAACCTTGACAGCCACCTCGTTTTCGCCGTCCACCAGATAGGCAGTAACGTCAAACTCCGCCGAAAGACGGGAGCCTTTGCTGAAACCGCAATAGCGCCCGTTGATGTAAAGAAAGTAAACCGTTTCAACTCCGTCAAACCTCAGGATAAACCGTCGCCCCTCCCTGAGGGTCACGGAGAAGTTTCGGTGGTAGAGGGCCGTGGGGTTCTGGCTGGGCACTTCGTAGGGAACCACGGGAAAGGGGTAACCCTCATCGGTGTAGTGCATCCGGCCGTACCCCTGCAGTTCGAGCACCCCGGGAACCTTGACGGTATCCCAGTCGGACCGATCCAGGCCGGGGGCTGTCATGTCATCGGTGCAGTAACCGGGATGAGAAAAATAGCGGAACCGCCATTCGCCCCCCAGGGACTGAAAACCCATCGATTTTTCCCTTTGGAAGCTTAGCGCATCCTCCAGCCCGGTGTAAGAGAAAAAGTAAGCCCGGGGACTCAGGATGTTCTCATGGAGTTGTGTGGGATCTTCCCAGATTTTTTTCATTCCCTGACCTCACTCATGGTAGAAAGACTCGCTGGATAAATGGATAAAGACGCTGGAGGTCCAGGTAAAGGCGGGATCAACCAGGCCTTCTCCGGTTTTGGCGTTAAAATTTTCCGCCATTCCTCCCTTTCGGGCGGCGGAGCGGAAACGGCGGCTTAAATCCCTGGCAAAGTCTTCCTCCCCCCCCCTGCGCAGGCCGTCGATGATCAGCAGCATCACCGGAGCCCAGATGGGCCCCCGCCAGTAGCCGTCGGTCCGGTAAAAGGGGCTGTCCACCGATTCGGTGGCCAGGCCGAAGGGCGTCAGGAACCCCCGGGTTTTAAGCCCCTCCACCAGCCTGGCCCTCACCTCGCCGGGGAGGCGGTGACCGATTACCAGGGGCATGAAGTTTATCAGACAATCGCCTTCGGTGATAAAAGCCCCCTGATGATGCACGTAGCTCCGGAAGGAGTTCCCGTCCCAGAGATTCGCCATCAGGGCCCCAAGCATGGTTTCACCGGCGGTTTTCCACCCATCCGCTTCGTCGGGCCGATTCAGAAGATGCGCCATTTTTTCCATGGCTTCGTAGAGCAGTACCAGGTAGGAAGGCAGGTCCGGGGATGTGACCGGACAACCCCGGGCGAAGACGGTGGCATTGTCCCACCCCGAGTCGTTTCCGTGGTTGTAGTACGGCAGGGGGAAACCATCCCGGGTCCGGTGGACGGTCCAAAAATTGTGCAGCCCCTTGAGCTGACGGTACATTTCCTTCAGGGGTTCGACTTGATGGAAAAAAGGATTTAAATCCATGAGCCGGGCCCAGGCCCAGCCCTGAACAGGAGGTTTGCAGCAGGCGTAGGAGACGCTGCGGTCGTTGACAAAATCGGGCAGCACCCCCGACGCATCCTGGAAATCATTGAAAATAACAAGCTGATCCAGGGCCAGCCTTGGCTGGTTCCTGCCCAGACCGATGGCGTTGAAACAGTTGTCCCAGCTCCAGAGGTTGGTCATCCAGTTATTGGACATGTACATGGCCGGCCGTTTGAGAAGACCCGCAGGCCCCACCACCGCCGACCAGGTGATATAAGCGGCAAGCCGCCGGGATCTTTCATCCGCCGGGTCCAGGACGGGAGGAACCTTGGCAAGAAAGCCGGCGTACTCTGCCTTCACCCGGGCCAGATCTTCCTCATATTTCAAAGTTGCGTCACCGCCCCGGGGTACCGTCACATACCTTTCCAGGGTGAGGTCAATCGGGTCTCCGGAAAAGACAAGCCGGGCTTTCCGGTTTCCGATGGCGTCCCAGTCCAGCTCGGCCCGGCAGTTTCCTGCCCTGAGGGAGATAAGCATCTTCATCTCCTGGAGATAGCTGTGCAGTTCCCACCGGGAATCGGAAAGGGGGTTCACATGATCGTATTTTCCCAGGATGAAATCGAAGGAAAACCCCGTACCCGAAGACACCAGGCGCACCCTGTCTTCATCGGGAAAACAGCAGCGCCCTTCACCGGAGTTGCCGGCCGTCTTGAGACGAAGCTCCGTCTCATCGGCGTCCAGGTCGAAGACCATGGGGAAGCCGTCAAGATCCAGCGGAGCGACCTTCAAAAGATGGCCGGGGTCTTCATCCCCCCCTCCCAGGTTCCGCAGAATGAGGACGGATCGTAAAGAATCCCCCTGTTTTTCTTCAGCCAGGGAAACAGCAAGATAAGAACCAAACCGGGAAAAAGGTGTTTTGGTAATATCAATCTTCATTACTTGATCCCCGTCATGGCGACGCCTTCGATGAATCGGCGCTGGAAGATCCAGTAGACTATCAGAATAGGGACAATGGTAAGCAGGGTAGCCACGAACAGCCCCCCGTAATTGGTGTTGTTCTGACCGTTCAACATGGAGAGGGCCACCGACAGGGGAAATTTCCTTTGAGTATTAAGCACCAGATAGGGCCAGAGAAAATCGTTCCAGCTTCCCAGAAAGACGTAGATCGACAAGGCCGAGACCATGTTGACCGAAAGGGGAGCCACGATCCGGTGGAAGATAAAAAACTGCCCCGCCCCGTCAATCTGGGCCGCCTCCAGCAGCGCCGTGGGAATGGCCTTGGTGATGTAGAGCCTCATCATGAATATCCCGAAGGAAAGAACGATGGTAGGAATAATGATGGCCCACCAGGAGTCGATCAGGTTTACCTGGTTGGCCATGTTGTAGGTGGGAATCATGGTCACCAGGGCGGGAACCGTCATGGTGAAGACAATCAGGCCGTACATGAGGTTTTTGAAGCGGAACTCAAACTTGGCAAACAGGTAGCCGATGTAGAGGCTGGTGTAGACTCCCACGGCGGTTTTTACCACCGCCAGGAACAGGGAATTAAAAAAATACCGCAGAATATGAAAGGTATTGATGATGTAGCCATAGTGCTCCAGGGTAAAGGTGCGGGGGAAAAAGGTGGCCGGAACCCCCACAATTTCATGGTTGGTCTTGAAGGTTGAGGCAATGAGCCAGATGAAAGGCACCAGGGTGATAAAAGCCACCAGAATCAGCCCCGCATAGATGAGGATGGTTAAAATTCTTTGTCCGGATTTATGCTGTTTCATTCTTCATTCCCCTTCTGCAGAACCTTCAGCTGGATAACCGTGATGATGGTGATGAGGGTAAAAAGAATCACCGAAAGGGCCGAGGCGTATCCGAAATCAAATACCTTGAAGGCCTGATGAAATATCAGAAAAGAGAGCACGTAGGTAGCCGTCCCCGGCCCGCCGCCGGTGAGGATGAAAATTTCCACGAAGGATTGGAAGTATCCGATCATGGCGGTGATGAGGACGAAGGTGAAGGTGGGAATAATCGAGGGAAAGACCACGGCCCTGAAGGTCTGCCACCGGCTGGCCCCATCGATCCAGGCCGCCTCTTTCAGGCTCTGAGGCACCCCTAAAAGCCCGGCGGTAAAGATGATCACCGAGTATCCCACATCCTTCCAGATGACCATGGCCACCACCGAATAGAGGGCCTGATCGGGGGACTTGAGAAACAGCTGTTTCCCAATCCCGAATCCGTCTAAAAACATATTCAGCAACCCCGACCGGGGATGGTAAACCCAGAGCCAGATGATGGAAACTGCCACGATGGGCATAATGACGGGAAGAAAATAGGTACTGCGGAGAAAATCGCGCCCCCGGGTAATGGAAACGAGCCCCAGGGCAATGAGGAGGCTTAAAAATACCCGGCCCGTCACCGCCAGGGCGGTGAAAATCAGGGTGTTTTTAAGAGACACATAAAACAGGGGGTTTTTCATGATGTCAATGTAATTGGCAGCCCCGGTATAATCCTCGGTTCCCTTCAGGGGATTCCAGTTGTAGAAACTCCGTACCATCGCTACCAGAAGAGGATACACGAACAGAATCGCGTAATAGGATACAATGAGGAGTATCCCCACCACGAAAAACAGGTTGGCATTCCGCTTTTTCATGACGGCGTTTTCCTTTGAAAGGGGTATGTTTTTCCCGAGCCCCGTTGGTGCCTGCAGCATATTCTTCCTTCCCCTGAGTTAAAATGATGAACAGGGAAGCCCTTCCTTAAAGGGCCTCCCCGTTTATTGATAATTTAGTTTACAGCTTATCCCGGAAGGCGTCTTCCATCTCTTTCAGCAGGGAAAGGTCGATCTTGGCCGCCGCCAGGTTGGCATCTTCCACCGCCTGATTCAAACTCTTGGTGCCGCCCAGGCCTTCCCAGTCACCGAGCATGTTGGATATTACATCCTCATGCACCGCCGACGGAATCAAAAGTACCGCATGCTCGGAATTGGTGTTGGCATACCCGGCGGTCCCCGGGGTATACTCAACCGTAAGCCCCTTCAGGTTGGGCGTTCCCGAGCTTCCTTTGACGATGGCGCCGTTGACTTTCGGGTCCATGAGCATGTATTTCACAAATCCCTGCAGCACCTCAAACCGTTCGGCGTCGACGTTTTTATTGATACCGAAGGACAGCTCCAGAGCCTTGGTGGTTACCGAACCGGGAACCGGGAAGGCTTCGATGGATCCCTTCACCTCGGGAGAGGCCCAGAATTCCATCCAAGGTTCGCCGTAGACCACCGCCGCGGTGGCGTTGTTCAATTCTTCATCGGCCCCGCCCCTTTCGATATAACTGGTCAACCCCTGGTCGTCAAGACTCTTAAGGAAGGCCAGGCCGGTGGCATCGATGGTTGACTTACCATTGCGGTCGGTGAAGGTCTTACCTTCGCTGTACCGAAGGTCGTAGAGCATCTGAAAGGCGTACTGAAAGGGAATGATCCCTTCCGCCAGAGCATCGGGGCTTCCCGATCCGGGAACCAGCTTCTTCAGTTCCTCGACAAAACCTTCCCAGGTACGGGCCCGGGCCACATCAAAATGGGGTGCCAGATCCCTGTTAACGTACATAACCTTGCTGACGAAGGTGGTGGGGATGTAAACAGGCTCTCCCCCGGGACCGGGATAAAGGTCGGTGACGTGAAACATGGCTTTTTCAGCCTGGGTCAGTACCAGCTCTTTGGAAATACCCCGCAGGTTGGTATCGTAGGCCCAGTGGGTCAGGAAGAGGTCGGGTCCCCGTTTGTTGTTGACTTCCAGGGGCAGCTTGACCCAGTAGTCGCTCCAGGGCTGCTGTTCAATGACATAGTTGAAGGTCTTCCCCTCACTCTCCATTTTCCCCTTGTAGTTTTCCAGGGCGTCGAAGTAGAAACCGTATTCCACCTCATCACCGGGAATCCATACGGTAATCACATCCTCTTTCTGTCCCCCTCCAAAAACAGGCATGGCCAGGGTCAACAGAGTCAGGACAAGAAGCATCAGTCCAATCCTTTTCATTTCTTCCTCCTACGAAAAAACATGGGAAATCCAAGGATTTCCTTTCTTGTAGAAGTGTATAGCCGAATATTTTTCCTGTAAAGGGAAATTTTACTAAAACTAAGCATTTTTTTAGTAAATTTTTAGTAAAACATTCTATTGACAGAACCTTGAGGCTTTCCTAATATGGGTAGCGGAGGATTTCATGGCCAGGCTCAAGGATATTGCAGACAAAGTCGGACTTTCCATCTCCACCGTTTCACGAGTAATCAACCACGATCCTTCCTTTTCCATCTCTCTGGAAAACCGGCAGCGGATCCTCCAGGTGGCTGAAGAATACCAGTACCCCGTCAATGAAGCCCCTAAAGTCAGGGAAAGCTGGCCGGTGGAAGGTTCGGTGGGGCTGGTGCTTCTCTACAACGAGGTTGACGAGGTGGAAGACCCCTACTACCTCTCCATCAGAACTAATTTCAAGGCTGAATGCCTCAGGTTGGGCCTGGAGACCACGGAATACTACCACTATCACCATGACCGCCCCCTCTCCCTGGGGGATCACTCCCTGCTTGTCTTCATCGGTTCCGGAGCCTTCTGGACTCCCCTTATCGAAGATCAAATAAAGAAAACCGCCACACTTCCGATTATAGTTGACTTTCGAGTAAAGGATTTCAATGCCGACTTTGTACTGACAAATTTTGAAGAGCTGATGGATAAGGCCCTGTCCTATCTGATCAGCCAGGGTTTTACCAAAATTGGTTTTATCGGCAGCAGAGACCTCAACATCACCCAGAATTCCTACATCCAGGATGACCGGGAAAGATTCTTCAGCAAGATTCTCACCGAGAAGGGCCTCTTTAACCCAGGTTATGTACACATTTCCAGCAACACCACCCTGGCCGACGGCTACTCTCTGGCAAAAGAGGCGGTGAACCGTTCCGATATCCCTGAGGTTTTCTTTGTGGAAACCGACACCATGGCCATCGGCGTGATCAAGGCTCTGAAAGAAAACGGTTTTTCCGTACCGGAGGATATCTCGGTGATCAGCTGTAACGACATCCCCGAGGCGGAGTATCTTAACCCTGCCCTCACCACCATGAGAATCAACACCCACCTGATGGGCATCATGGCTGCCCGGCTCGCCGCCGAGAGGGTTCTGCTGAAGAGGAAGACCCCCATAAAACTCTTTGTACCGAATGAACTTGTGATCCGGCAGAGCTGTCTGCCCCGAAAGGC
>Ga0334882_1002698_pt1 | contig 17478 bp, 13 predicted proteins | sample GraSluR1_MG_5_FD_207226 | JGI IMG/M metagenome (GOLD analysis project Ga0334882, IMG submission 207226) | Sludge microbial communities from methane-producing bioreactor in Wageningen University, Netherlands - Granular Sludge_15_04-R1 | ecosystem: Engineered > Bioreactor > Anaerobic >...
GCAGCCGTAATACTCCCCAGAGAATATGACATCACATTCATTGTAGGATTCATAAACCACTTCTACGGAAAGGAAGAGTAGATTCGCGGCTGAGTCACGTGATTTTGTTCTGAATGTTAACTGTGATGAACTGCTGTAGAAAAACAGTTTTCGTGCTTAAGTATTAGTTATTGATTAGGAGAATTAAAGAACTTTCATGGAAGTCATTTTCTGCAAATCTTTCTCAGAAAGGATTTACATATAACTGTGAAATGGCATTATACGTAGAAGAAACCCTTGCAGATGAAGCAGCCGGTGCTCTTGAGAGACTAATCATTAATGGAGTTGCCAGAAAGATCTGAACGTTATCTTTAGAACTATAGAAAACGATCGGAGTATTCTATGTTTTCGTTTTTGCTGACCTGCATACAGTACACAAAGGACATGAATCGCATAACGGGGTTTTCCTGCAAACAGCAGCCGCAAAATCTATGAGCCCATAGCTGTAATGAACAAAGTTGTCAGCCGGTACAGACGATTCTACAAGTTCTGTGAAGTGACGATTCCTTCTAAGTGAGTCATCGATTTTAAGTCCGTGAAACCTCGCAAGAACCCTTACTACATTCGCATCGATAATTGTGTCCCGGATGCCAAATCCAAATACTCTTACGGCAGCCCTTATGTACTGACCAACATACGGGAGTTCTTCGATTCTCTCGCCTTCATCAGGAACCCTGCCTGTCTTCAGTAGCTTCTCAAGGCACAGGTAAAAGCCTGTCGCACGCCTTATAAGACCGAGAGAAGAGAATGCATCAACACAATCTTGTTTGAGTCTGATCCCTGGAGTCAGTGCTTCCAGCGAAGGATATTCTGAGATGAATTTCGTATAAGGGACTACCACATTTTCGGCTCTGGTCCTCACCAGCATATACTCGGCAACAAAAACTCTGAATGGATCCCTTTTGACCCTCCACGGGAATATCCTGCCATTATTCCTGTAGAATTCAACTATTTTCCCGGCCAGAAACTCCATCTTTTTCTTGCTCCTTAAATGTTGAGAGCATCTGTCCTGCAATAGCCCTCAAAACCGGTACAACAACGGAGTTTCCAAATTGCATGTAAGCACGTGTATCGGATACGGGAATAATGAATTCATCGGGGAACCCCATTAGCCGGGCACATTCTCTTGGAGTAAGTTTTCTGGGACGTTCCCTGTCGGGTTGATCGATAAGTATCTCTGCCCCATCTTTATGATATCTATGAGAGAGGGTTCGAGAGATGCCATCCGGATCGGCAATGCTGTAACCAAAACCGTTTCCTTTATCTGCATGATTTTTCCTGTGTCTTATAAGTGTTTCCCATGTACCTGGTCCAATTGTATATTTCCCGGCAACACTCTTCTCCAGTATATTTTTCAAACACGGATGTCTATCCTCAATGACCGGGAATTCAAAACCCTGTAAAGACCGAAACCCAACTATATAAACGCGTTCTCTATGCTGCGGAACCAGAAGGGCTCCGTCGATTATTCTTATCTTTGTGACATAGCCCAGTTCTTCTTCAAGGGTGTGAATAATCAGCTTTATATCGTTGCCACGATTATGACTCAGCAAACCCTTTACATTCTCCAGAAGGAAGGCTTCCGGTTTCTTCTCTTTGAGAATTCTCACAATCTCGAAGAAAAGATTCCCGCTCTTCTTTTCATCGAAGCCGGTCTTTTCTCCCAGACTTCTCTTTTTGCTTACACCGGCTAAAGAAAACGGTTGACAGGGAAACCCCGCAAGAAATATGTCATGATCGGGAACATCTGCAGCATCTATGTCTTTAATATCTCCATGAGGCTGCTCCCCGAAATTCATTTCGTATGTTTTACATGCATACCTGTCTATCTCTGAGGCAAATACGAATTCCACATCCACCCCGACATCCTCTGCCGACTTTTCAAAAGCCAGTCTGATACCACCTATTCCAGAGAAAAGATCGGCTATCCGAATCATTGTTATCACTCCATATACCTGTTCTGCTTGTTTCTCTCCATCACTATGAACTCTCCAAGTGTAATTACATTATTGCAGTTTGAATAGCTATATGCAAGTGGTTCGGGAACAACAAGAGTTACTTTCTCTTTCTCCATCTCATTAAGTTGATCCCGGGATGTGTTCTGCTGAATAGTGCACAGATGTTTCCTATCGATTCTTTCCGACTCGTTAAGGATTTGACGCCATCTGTCCTTAAGGGATGATTTTGCACCAAGAAATGTGAGCAATTCCTTTCTGAATAATCGATTGTGATATGATGCTGCACCGGGAAAAATGAAATCTGGCCTGTGTTTATCTTCTGTAATTACCTGTGATTCGAATACCAGACGTTCGCGCTTAAAGATCTCTTCAAGATGATTCTGAAGCGCATATCCCATTCTGGATTTTCTCCTGTTCATAAACGACAGGGCGAGTGCGGTGAAATCGTCAACGTTCTCGAAACCTTTTTTAATTCTCTCTTCGAGTATGTTTTTTTCTAGTGCCCTGAACAGTTCTTCTTCACGCGTAAGCCAGTTGACAAGATCACGATCGGGATCACCTGTCGTTTCTGTATTCTGGCGTGCGAACTCAGACATATCACGTGTCGTTGGAAAATTACTGCCATATCTACCGGTAATTATCCGGATGTCATCTGATATCTGGCCGCTGGAGGAATATGGCAGAAGATCAAGCCCGGCCTCCTGAAACAGAAGTTTTCTCTTTTCTTCAAGTTCAATCCTTTCAAGATTAGATCTCTTAAGGAATCTTCCAAAAAGCGGACTGGCTTCAAGAGCAAATAGCTCAAAGGCCGAGTTAAACCATGAAGAGCTTTTTTCAAATATGAAGCCATATAGTCTGCCGCTATGATGCCTGGTAATAACAAGAAGATCTCCTTCTGATGCATGTAACGTAATGAAATGGGTCTTATAGTAGAGCCTCCATTCGCTTCTGGTCGGGTGCCTCTCTCGTGCATCATAATAGGTAAACTCCGATTCTTCAGATTCGATTCCGTCATTTCCAAGATAAAACCATTCAATACTGCCGTCTAATCTTCTTTTCGGATAATTGAATAGTTCTTTCATCCCACCTGCATTCAACTCGTGCTGATGATTATTACTGCTTTCAAGCTCAGTCCTGGCAATAACCTTGTAGAAAATAGTAGAAAAGACCTCTGATAGTTTCATAGAAAAACACCTCATATCTGCTGATGTGAAGGGCGACATCAAACTGTCAGGTAAAAGATTGCTTATCAGAATTATTATATCTCAACAATCTGACATTGTTCTGTCTCAGAAAGACTGTCAGAAAACAGGCTGGCAAGTTAGCTAATAGTCACATCTAGAAAGAAGAATGAACACAATAGTTTTCTCAGGGGACAGAAGCAGTATTCTGTTTGCTTAACTTCGCCCGGGCACTTTTTTGCCGGGTTGAGATCACAATGTGATAGACTAGTATTAACAGTACCTACATATGGCAAATATGTTTCGAAGGTGAATAGTGAAAGAAAATGAATCCTCTTCATCAACAGGTTTTGAAGTGGCTCCGAAACCGGATACTCTTGTTCATTCTCTAAGGGCGTTTGGATACAAATTGACAACGGCCATAGCCGATATTGTGGACAATTCTATAGCTGCCGGTGCGAAAAATGTATGGATAGAGTTTATCTGGCGTGGACCTGAATCCAGCGTATCGATAATTGATGATGGCCACGGAATGAACCCGGAAAAACTCACGGAAGCAATGCGTCTCGGAACAATGAGCCCTCTGGAGACGCGCGAAAGCAGGGATCTGGGACGTTTTGGTCTCGGCATGAAAACCGCTTCGTTTTCTCAATGCAGAAGACTGGTAGTTGCTTCAAAAACGAAAGAAGGAGAGGTAAGCACCAGATGCTGGGACCTGGACGTAATAACTGAAAAAGCTTCCTGGTATCTCCTTAGCAGGGTGCCAGATGGCTCGCTCTTTGCATCCAGTAAGCTTTGCGAACTGGAAAGCGGTACTATAGTGTACTGGGAGAAGTTGGACCGTGTAACTGCCGATAATAATGATGACACAAAGAATAACGAAAGAGATTTCTTTCTCCTCATCGAAGCGGTCGAAAAACATCTTTCAATGGTGTTTCATCGTTTCATTGAAAGGGGAAATCTGAACATATGGATAAATGCCGGGAAAATAGTCCCATGGAACCCGTTTATTGAAACGCTTGATGCAACCCAAAAACTACCAGAAGAAACCATTTCTTTTCGCGGAGAACGCCTGAGAGTAATGCCTTTTGTTCTGCCACACCATTCAAAGCTGTCAGGCGACGAATTCGAAAAGGCTTCCGGTATCAACGGATGGAATGGTCAACAAGGGTTCTACCTGTACAGAAATAGAAGACTTATCATCGCAGGCGATTGGTTCGGTCTATTTAAGAAAGAGGAGCACTATAAACTTGCGAGAATCGCAATCGAGATCCCAAATAATCTTGATTTTGAATGGCAGATAGATATCAGAAAGTCAAAAGCGATGATTCCTCTGGAAATAAGAAATGAAATCAGACAAATCGCCCGAAAAACTCGCGAGTCTGCAGTCAGAGTATATCGCTTCCGGGGGAAGAGCATTAGCAGGGTAAAAGACAGTTCCGAGTCTTTCGTCTGGAATGTGCATGCGAAGCACGGTCGAAAAGACTACAGAATAAACAGACATCACCCGATAGTCAAAGAACTTATCGATGAACCCGACAGTAAGAGAGTTCAAAGCGTTCTCAGACTGATTGAAGAAAGTGTTCCAGTACAACTAATGAAATCCGGGATTTCCGAGACAGAAGCTTCGGATGTTCCCACATACACAGTTGAGGAACTCAAAGAGCTGTTCCACTTGTTCGTAAAAAAACTTCAGCAAAACGGGAATATCTCAACAAGGGAAATAGAAAACATCTGGAATATAGAACCTTTCTGCTGGTACAAGAATGACGGCGAAATCAGAGGGAAAATCGTAAATGTCTGAAGAAGAGAAAAAGCTTTTTGAAAAAGTGAAGAAATTCGCTCTGGCGAAACTCCAGTTATTTACCGACGACAAATCAAGTCTTACTTCTGACACTATCGAACAGTGTATTGATGAGGCTGTTACATTAATATGTAATAAGCATAAGGACTTAAAGGCGGAGGCCATCGACAAAGAGAGGTTGTTCCGGGAGATCAATCATTACTACAGTGTTTCAATCGAGCCCGCGCAGATAATTACTGATACCTCAGACCATGTTCCATGGCTGGAAAAGAAAAAGACACTTTTCAACTGGAACTACTGGAATAGTTACAGGCAGTTTCTTGGTTTCGACCGTGGTTTCCCGGAAGGAATAGTAGAAGAGATCGATAGATCTTCAGACCTGGTTCTTGGGAATCTTGAAGATCCATCTAGAAAAGGAACATGGGACAGAAGGGGAATGGTTGTAGGGCAGGTTCAGTCCGGAAAAACGGGAAACTATACTGCTCTAATCTGTAAGGCGGTTGATGTAGGATACAAATTAATCATTGTACTAAGCGGAACCAGAAATGATCTCCGAAGTCAGACTCAGGGCCGTCTTGACAGAGAGTTTCTTGGCTTCGACACATCCTCTTCGCAGGAAAACAGAAATGTAGGAGTCTATCGATATCGAGCTGGATTATCGACTCCGGTCCATTCTTTGACCAGTAGCATTGAAACAGGCGATTTCAGACGAACTGTACAAAGAAATGTCAACTTTGTTATCGGAAGTGAACCTGTCTTTCTTGTAATGAAGAAGAATACGCATGTCTTGAGGTCAGTTCTCTCCTGGTTGAAAAGTCAGAGAAGGAACAACAGCGGGTTCATCGAAGACGTTCCGCTTCTGCTGATTGATGACGAGGCTGATCTTGCTTCAGTAAACGGCAGGCCAGCTTCTACAACAGATGATGAAGAACCATCGAGAATAAACCGGCATGTGAGAGAGCTCTTGAGCCTTTTTGGCATGAGTTCTTATGTTGGATATACTGCAACTCCTTTCGCTAACATTTTCATACTGGACAATACCGGAGAAAGTAGATACGGAGAGGATCTATTTCCCAGAAGCTTCATAGTAAGTCTTAAATCACCATCAAACTACATGGGTCCTTCAAGACTATTCGGCAGTGAATCCGACTCACTCGAGTCTCCAGTTAATGCCCTTCCTCTAATCAGATATGTGGATGATTATGAAGAGTTCATACCCAACAGGCACGATAAGAATTTCGTTCCTCAAACTCTTCCAGAATCACTCAAAGATGCAATCAAGCATTTCATTCTTGTTATTGCGGCGAGAAATCTTAGAGATCAAAACAGACAACACAATTCTATGATGATTCATGTCACCAGGTTCGTTAATGTTCAGAATATTGTCTTCAATCTTGTTGATTCAGAACTGGGCGATATTCAGAGGAAACTGCGCTACTCATCATCTAATGAAAGCATCCTTGAGAAATTCCGGCAAATATGGGAGTCAGATTTTGCCTGTACAACTGAAGCAATTAAGAGATCGACTGATGACACAGGGGTCGCTTCGCACTGCTGGGATGCCATAAAGGAAGAGCTGACAAGAGCTGCCCTAAGCATCAAGGTCAAAGAACTTAATGGTACCTCTTCTGACGCTCTTGATTACTGGAAACATACAGACGGACTCAATGTTGTTGCGATTGGTGGCGACAAATTATCCAGAGGGCTAACCCTTGAAGGGCTTTCGGTTAGTTACTATCTTAGGGCTACAAGAATGTACGACACTCTACTTCAAATGGGAAGATGGTTCGGTTACAAAGACGGATTCATAGACCTTTGCCGGCTTTTTACTACCCGGGAAATCGTTCAGTGGTATCAGTTTGTTTCAGAAGCCGATGAGGAATTGCGTACGGAATTTGACTATATGGTCCGCTCCGGTCTCACGCCCGCAGATTATGGTTTGAAAGTAAAAGTCAGTCCTTCAGGCCTCCAGATAACCTCAGCCAACAAGATAGCATCGGGAACAAAAATGAAGGTTGGGTTTGGAAATTCTCTTGTGGAAACGGTCACTTTCTCTAAAAGTGAACACGACATTATTATCCAGAACTTCAACGCAGTTGTTCAGTTGACTGAGAAGCTTGGAAAACCTGTGAATGCATGGTCTGAGACTCCTGGATATGTGTGGAGTACCGGCTACAAAAGCATAATTGACTTTCTCCATGATTTTGAAACACATCCATTGTCTACAAAGGCAAGAACAGATCTTCTCAGGGAGTATATTCTCAAAATGGTTGCTTCTAATGAACTTACAGCCTGGACTGTCGTCTTGATCTCAAAAAGCAATGAAGGGAAAACCTGCAGAATCGGAGACTTGAAAGTCAGTCTGATCTCAAGAACACCTGATGATACCGGTGATTCAGAAACATATATACTGAAGAAACGTCATCTGATAAGTCCGGCAGACGAATCGATTGATATGCGGCTCTTCTTTGGAGAGAGATACCAGAAGGCGGTTATGGAACACAGGAAATTCCAGGGGACAGATCGCAACGAAACAGTTTCCGTTCCAGGAAGAGTTATAAGGAAGTTTCGACCTGAAGAAAACGGGTTGCTTCTTCTTTACCCTCTAGACTCTGAAGTTGCCAACGCTGAATTGCCTTTTTCTGAAGAAGCGGAATGTAGGTATCCTTTTATGTCTTTTGCCATTAGCTTTCCGGATACATACAACGAGGATGCTCTTGTAGAATACGAAGTTAACCCCACATATTACAGACAGTTGTTTGGAGAAGAAGATGAATTCTGACGAACTGTGGAGAAGTTTGGAAAACGAGACTCCCGGAAACGAAGGAGAGACAAAGCTCCGGGATGCCTCCCCCGCATCGCTTTCGAGGGTTCTTCTTGCCGTTGAAAATCCCCTGAGAAGCAGGATTCTTTTTGTAGAGATTCCACCGGATATATCTGATCCGTTACAGGCAAAGACCAGAGGTCTTACGATTAGTTCAGTGAAATTTGGCAATCCGCAGAGGAGATGGCTGAAGTTCGTCTGTAACGATCCCGGGTTCAACCAGGTTTTCTCGATGTTCTCCGACGAGCTCATCAGGCTTGCGGAGAAGGCTGATCCACTTTCCCTTATGAAGCAGATCGAGATGGTTGTAAAGGAGATAATCATATTTTTCTCGGAAGCAAGAGATCCAATTCTCAGTCTCAAAGAGCAGCAGGGTTTGTTTGCGGAGCTTCATTTTCTCAAGGAGTATCTTTTTCCCCAATTTGAGAATGATCTTTGCGGGGCTATCAAATCATGGATGGGTCCTCTTGGGGCGATTCATGATTTTCATATAGGAAACGGTCTGTCAGTTGAGGTTAAGAGCTATTCGGCAAACAGGGAGAAACGTGTTATCAAGATTTCTCGAATCGAGCAACTTGAGTTACTTGAATCTTCCTGTCTATTGCTGTATGCGACAGAAGTCGTTACGTCTAACTCATCAGGTAAATCTCTGAACAGTTCCGTGGAAGAGATCGAGTTCATTCTTAAGAGCAAAAAAAGTGATGCTTACCACCGCTTCAAAGAAAGGCTCGGCAAGTACGGTTATTCAAGAGTTTTTCGAGAAGCGTACGATTCATATCTCTTCACAATTACGGCCGAGTCTTTATTTGAAGTCACCTCTTCATTTCCCCGTATTCAGAAGGCTCATCTGGCCGAAGCAATAGGAAACGTGCAATATTCGCTGGACATTGATCAGTGTTGTTCTTTCTCCAGGGAGTTCGAAACGTTGTCCAGAATCTTACGGAGGAGTTGAAAATGGCAGAAGAGAAACTTCAGATCTTTGCAGAGGATTATATCTCTTTTCTGAAAGACAGGGTTCTCAACAGCGAGGACGAATTCTTCTACGAAGAGCTTTTCACCGAAGAGTTAATCGAAATGCTTCTTGAGCAAGGGGATATTGAAGAAGGTCAGGTTTGCCACTATAGAAGTCGCGGTGTACATCTAAGCGGTTATGGCTATGATCGGGAAACCGGGACAGTGAACCTCTTCGTTTCTCAGTGTTTCCAGACATATCCAGCTCCCAATTTCACACAGAAGCAGTTCGATGATCTCGTAAACCGTGCGCTGAAGGGATTTGAGAAGCTAAGATCAAAGATCAAGCCAGAGGATGTCGAGGAATCTTCTCAGGTATTCGACATGATCATGGATCTAAGATCCATAGATAATATTGCCCTCATAAGAATATTTGTATTTACGGATACCCAATCAAGCGTGACCGGTGTTTCCAATCTGTCATGGGGTGAAGTGACTGTTAAGGTTGATATTTGGGATATAGTTAGAATATACCGCTCTTTGCCTCAAGATTCTGTGCTTCCCGTGAAAATTGATTTCTCAGAATTTGAACAGCCAGTGAAGTGCTTGAAAGCAGAAAGTGATAATGGCACATACGAATGCTTTGTCGGTTTAATACCTGCAAGTGTTCTGACAAAGATTTATGCTATCCACGGCCCGAGACTGCTTGAAAGGAACGTCAGATCTTTCTTGCAGGCAAGAGGAAAAGTCAATCAGGGAATAAGAGACACTATTATCAATGAACCCGAAATGTTCCTTGCCTACAACAACGGGATAACCTGTACTGCAAATAAAGTTGAACTTGAGAAAGCCGATGATGGATTGCCTGTACTTGCGAAAGCAGAGGATTTCCAGATAGTGAATGGCGGGCAAACTACAGCCTCGTTGTATGAAGCCTGTTCGAAGCGAAAGCAATCCATGAGTAATGTGAATATTTTGATGAAACTGACGATAATCAACAGGCATGAAGATTTCGAGCGGATAGCCTCGAACATCTCAAGGTTTTCCAATACGCAGAATAAGATTCAGATGGCAGATTTCTCATCTAATGATCCCTTTCATATTCATATCGAAAGGTTATCAAGATCAGTTTGGGCATCGCCTAAAGAGGGAAATACTTACCAGACTAGATGGTTTTATGAGAGATCTAGAGGTCAGTACATGGACGAAAAAAACAGACACAAGACACCTTCTGCCCAACGAGAATTTGAGCGTCTGAATCCAAAATCTCAAAGATTTACAAAGACTGATCTAGCGAAATTCGAGAATTCGTGGGATCAACTTCCCTTTCTTGTAAGCCGTGGTGCTCAGAAGAATTTCGTGGAATTCATGCTCAGATACAAAGAAATAATTGGTAATGGTATACCGGTTGAAGAATACTTTTTTCATCTCGTAGCCAGAGCAATACTCTTCAGGGAGAGCGAGAAGATCGTTAGCAATCAGGCCTATGGAGGCTACAGAGCCAATATTGTCACATACACGATTTCCCTTCTGTCATATCTGACGGCACAGCGACTTGATCTCGGGGCTATTTGGAAAAATCAACGATTGACCGAAGCTACAAGAAAAAACATTGAATTACTCTCTAAAACTGTTTTTCAGACAATTACTAATCCTTCAGGCGGTCAGAATATCACTGAATGGTGCAAAAAAGAAGTATGCTGGGACAGATTGAAGAATGAAAACACGGAAATCACAGATACACTGAAAGCAGAATTACTTGAATACGGTATTCATAAACCCCGGAACAGGGGCGTCGAAGTTGCATCACCTGAGAACAATGCACTTATTGAGGACATATCCCGGGTAGATTTTAATGTATGGTTGGAGATTTCGTCGTGGGCAAAGGAGACGAACAACCTGAAGCCATGGCAACGCTCATTAGCCTACAGTATTGGCAAATTGCTGAGGAAAGGTCTTAAGCCATCCTTCAAACAGGCTAAACATGGTAAAGTCATTCTGCATCGTGCAACAGAACTTGGCTTTTCTCCAACCAACAAACAACGAGATACAGAAAACTAACAAAGAATGGCAATCACCTGCCCCAAAGTGATTCCTTTATCACTGAAGCGATAGCGAAGAGAAGTGATCGTAGATGCTCTTGCCTCCTTCTTTCTTCCTGGACTCCCGGCAACTCATAACGAGGAAGGCAAAGAAACACCAAAACTTTCGTAGATTTGCTTTATAATAACAGGGTCAGACTCCTATTCTCTTATTCGTCTTTGACAGAGAGAAATCTGAGGTTTCCATATATCCTTGAAGGTATCTGAGTGACCTGATAATGACCTGATATGTGACCTATAACTGACCCGATAACTTGTTCCCGCATACCCTGAAGGCATCTGAATCGAAAGTTTCTGATTCACCCTGTCCGCTTCGTGGGAAGGTGGTTTTGATGGCGACGATACATGACTATATATCAGATAGACACGCGATTTTGCTCTTGACGACGAGATTCCGTACAGAGCAGGACAGCGAGATCAAACCTCTCGGTTTGAGGAGTTTCAACAACCTCGCGAGGCGTATCGCTTCTTCTTCGGTTTCGAGACCGGGAACTCTCTTGGAGCTCAGTGAAAAAGAGATACGCGAGCAGCTCGAGATAGACGAACAATCCGCGAAGCTTATCGGGAGCCTTCTAAACAGGAGGCATTCGCTGGCCGTCGAGCTGGCTCATCTTGAAGAACTGGGCATTAAAACTATTTCACGGGCGGAGCCGGATTACCCTCGAAAGCTTTTTGAGAAGCTCAAGCAGCTCGCGCCTCCGGTTCTCTTCTATTCGGGAGATCTCTCCATTCTCGCTGAAAGAGCCATTTCAATTTCGGGTTCTAGAAATCTTTCTCAGTCTTTACTCGATACGTCGCGCCTTCTTGGAGAGAAGTGTTCTGATTGCGGCGCGGCAGTAATCTCCGGTGGGGCCCGTGGAGCAGACCTGAATGCGATGATGGGATCTCTCGAGAATAACGGTCTGGCCGCCGGAGTCGTGGCCGATTCTCTCAAGAGCATTATGAGAAAGAACGAGATCGGCGGGTACGTGAGGGACGGTCGCCTGGTTTTGCTTTCAGCGTTCCCGCCGTGGGAAGGGTTCACAGTCTGGAAAGCTATGGACAGAAACAAATACATCTACTCTCTCTCGGACTTCGGGGTGGTTGTAAGGAGCGATCTGGAAAAGGGCGGAACCTGGGCCGGTGCGGTAGAATGCATAGAGAAGAAATACTGCCCGCTGTTTGTCCTGGACCTTGGTAGAGAAGAGAAGGGAAACGACGGCCTGATAAAGATGGCGGGCATTCCGCTGAATCCTGAACTGATTGCAGACGAGCGCGACATATACAAATTGCTGGCGAGAATGATCGAGAGAGACAGCTGCTCTGAGGTATCTGGTGAAACCAATGAAAAACAGCTGCCATTGTGGTTCTAGGCTGCGGCAGTTAATTGGAGCACAGTCTTTCCGGAAGAGCTATATACACAGAGAAGTCTTAAAAGAGCTAAACAAAGAGAAATTTGAATAAGACAGCAGACGTATCACCGCGAAAGTGCAGTATGCTTAATTACCCGATCCTTTGAAAAAGCTCGAACAGAAACACATTGTCCTTTCTTCGCGAGTAATCGAGCAATTCTTTGCTGAAGCCTTTTCTGGAGAAGAGCACAAAAGTCACCGGGGCGGCTTCTGAAATCTCCAGCGCACTTCGCTGGAGATCTTTCAGCAGAGCCATCCCCACCGGCTTTTCGCGGTATTTGCATTCACCGAAGACTACGGGGTTACTGTCCTTGTCAACCCCTACGATACCGATCTCGTTCTTCGAGTCCCACCATCGACCTATTTTTGCGATTCCGTCTCCAAAGAGGCCTCCGGCGGCCATCTCTTTTGTGAGTTCCCGGCAGACTCTTTCATATACGAAGCTCAAGTGGTTATCGGCGAAGCTTCTGCGGATCTTCTCGATCACGGGAGCCGTGTTCTCCATTTCCAGGTAGCTCATGAAGGGATAGACAAACCTGAACCAGAACTGGCAGAAGTTGTCCTTTATTCTGTAAAGCCCCCGTTTGCTTTTTTCAGGGTTTCTTTCGGTCACCGGTACTTCTCTCTCGACGAGGTCCATATCCATCATTCCGTTCATGTAGTACACAAGAGACGCTTGCTTCATATCGAGACGACCGGAGATCTCGGAGGGCTTTTGGCTGCCTTCGGCCATGGTTTTGAGTATGGAGAAATAGGTTCCTGTCTCTCTGAACTGTCTGTTCAACAGAAAGACCGGTTCTTCATAGAGGTAGCTTCCCCTTCTCAAGATGTTATCGGCGATGTCTTCGAGAAGCTCTTTTTCCGGCTGGAACAGCTCTATGTATCGCGGTACTCCGCCCGTGACAGAATAAATAGAAAGAAGCTCTTCATCGGTCTTTTCTGGAAAGAAGCCGGCAAAGTCCGAAAACGGGATCTGCGCGAGCTTGATCTGGGCAGTTCGGCGCCCGTAAAGGGGGCTTGAGTAATCCAGTGTTTCAGAGTACATCATTCCGATGAGAGAGCCGCACAGGATAAGCATTACATTCCTTTTCTCGAGCATCTCGTCCCAGATCCTTTGCAATCTTGAAGAAAGACCAGGCTCTGTCATTGCAAGATAGGGATACTCGTCGATTGCGATCACGGTTTTCCCGGGTCCTTTTGTGAGTAGATCGAATATATCTTCCCATTCTAATGTGTTTTCCGGCCTCAGCAAGTTCAGCGCAGTCTTGTCGAAGGCGAGAGACTGAAAGTATTTGAGATTCTGGCGGCCTCCCTCTTCGGTTGAAAGAAAGTACAGAGAGTCCTTTGACTGCATGAATTGCTTTATAAGGGTGGTCTTTCCGATTCTTCTCCTTCCATAAACGATCACAAGAGAGCTTCCCTCTCTTTTGTACTCATTCTCGAGTATCCCGATCTCCGTTTTCCGTCCGACGAACATAAGACCACCCCGATAATAATAGTCAAGACTATTATAGTCTAAACTATTATAATTTCAAAACGGCCTTTCGCTTGCGTTTAATGGCAGGGTTATAGAGCTTGTGAAGGGTATGAGCGTGTTACCGATTCTCGTCTCTGCTATTCTCGCCTGAGAAGTGCCATTCAGCAAAGGGAGATTTACGAGCTTGCCCTTTCTCTTCTTGCTTTCCAGTGTCTCGCTTTCCAAAATGGAAACACTTCCAGTAAGAGCAAGCACTCCTATTGCATGATTTGCATTTCTTAGGCCCATGACGATGATCGAGAGACATGGTCAGATATTGCTCGTTTATACTGACTAATCATTGTTATTTAAGGCTGATTACCCGTGCTCGCTATTCAGGACGGGTTTTGAGGTTTATTATTTGCTCTCCGGAATGATAGAATTCATTGAGTTGACCCTGTTTGCATAATTTGCATGAATAGGAAGTGGTTTATGGGCGTTACCATGAAGGAGATTGCGACTCACGCCAGAGTGTCGATTTCAACCGTCTCAAGAACCCTTAACAACGATCCGAGGATTAGCGAGAGAACGAGAGAGAAAGTGCTCAGGGTTGCGAGAAAGCTCGGATATGCGATAGAGCCGGGCAGTATTTCGAACGGAAAGGTAATAATGTTCTTCGTCAATAATCCTCACAGATCGGTTGAAAGCGATGAATTCTTCTCTAACGTTCAAAGGGGAATTCTCCAGAGTTCGAGCAGATTGAACACGCACTGTCTCGTTCAGTCGATGAGGAGCCGCAGGAGCTTTGACGAATCTCTTATACCGCTCGATCTCGTCGACGGATTGATCGTCGGGGGGATACCTATGCCCGAACCGCTGAGGCTCTTTATTCCTTCAATCAAAGTGCCCGTGGTTCTGATCGGAAAGTACGAGGGTCTTGAACACTATCCTTCGGTCAACAACGATAATGTCAGGGGCGGTTATCTCGCGGCGAGCGAGCTCCTGAAGAGCAACTACGAGAGAATAACGGTAATCACCGGTCCGACGAACGTGGTTACTTTCTCCGACAGGCTGGGCGGTTTTTTCAAGTGCCTTAAGGAAAATGGATTTTCCCGCGACAGGGTGAAGATACTCGAGTGCAAGTCCTTTGAAGAGAGCGACGGCAGGAAGGCGATCGAGAGGGGCTTTAAGAGATCGGAGAGAGATGCCCTCTTCTGTACGACTGACTGGCTCGCAAAGGGTGCCATGGAGGCTCTCCGCGAGCAGGACGTAGTAATTCCCCAGGAGATAGGGATAATCGGGTTCGGTGGTCTGGATTTCTGCAGGCAGATAAGACCGAGACTGGCTACTATCGCTTTGAATCCGTATCTTCTGGGTAAGATCGCGACTATGATGCTCTATGAGTTGCTTGAAGGAAATATCGAGGCGAGGGGAGTAATTTTCGTCGAACCTTATGTGCTGAAGGGTGAAACGCTTTTGGGAGGTTAGTTGTGAAGTTTTCTGATTTGCTGAATTCCAAAGAGAGTATTCTCGTTGCGAGTCTTCCCGAGAACTCCGTCGAGTACGCGAAGGCCGCAATAGAGAACGGTGCCGATGCGATTAAGCTGCACGTCAATTTGAAGCACAGGGTAACGGGAAAGGTTCACGAAACGTGGACGAAAGTCAGGGAAGTCGCGAAGGCGATAAAGAGCGAGCTAGACTGCTGCACGGGGATAGTGCCCGGGGCCGAGACTATGGCGGGCAGTGACGAAATCGAAGATATGGAAGCCTGCGGACTCTCTTTTTTCGACGTATATATAGACTACTGCCCGGTATATCTTCTCAAGAGCAGTATGTCCAAAATGCTGGCTCTGAACTACACTTACACTCCATCAATGGTTAAGGGACTTGCAAAGCTCAACGCCGATGCGATCGAGATATCTATAATAGACCCTTCAGACTACGGTTCTTCACTCAGCGCGATGGATCTGTTGAGATACAGCGAGATAATAGAGCAGACTGATCTGCCCTGTTTCTTGCCGACACAGAAGAAGATCTCAAATTCGGAAATCAAAACGCTTGTCGATCTTGGATTCAGAGGACTCATAATAGGTCCTATCGTGACGGGATCTGATTTGATTAGCTTCTCGAAAGCTGTCAGGTCGTTTAGTGAGGTACTAAAGAGCTGAAAGGACAGGAGGTGGAGTAATGAGAAAGGTAACACTGATCTTCATTGTTCTGAGTTTGCTGGTCTTTGTAGGATTTGGCAAGACCAACGTTACCGTATGGTTTGCAGGAACGCCCGAAGCGCTTATGGAAGCGGTCGACGACGGACTGGTTCCGGCCTTCGAGAAATCTAATCCCGATATAAAGCTGATCGTGGAGTACATTCCATGGGGTGAGCTGTCGACAAAACTGACGACGGCCTTTGCGGGTGGAATCGGGCCGGATATCTTCATGCACGGCCAGGCCGCAATCGCCGGTTTCGTGGAGAACGGCGTGATAATGGACATCGATTCCCTGATAGCGAAGCTTGAAGACCCTTCTGACTTCGGGGGAACACTTGGTGTCGGCATTTACAGGGGGAAGCACTACTTCGTTCCGGTCTTCGGATCGGGAAGACTTCTGGCCTATCGCGCGGATTACTTCGCGGAGAGTGGTCTTGATCCCGACGAGGCACCTGTAACGTGGGAACAGCTTCAGGCTTTCGCACAGGCCGTTACAGTTACCTCAGCCGGAAGAATGACGAGAGCCGGACTCGATATACCGGTCAGCGGTATCGATCTACAGCAGGTCTGGACGGGCTTCCTCATAGCGAACAACGGAGCGCTGTTCGATGACGACCTGAACCCGACGTTCAACAGTCCCGCAGGAGTCGAGGCGCTTGAGTACTATGTCGGCCTGATAAGAGAAGCAAAGGTCGCCTCGGAGTTTGGCCTCACACCGGTCGGAAATCTGGCTCCCATCGCTGCAGGAACGGCCGCAATGGTCTTCATGAACAACGAGTCTCTCGCGGCTATCAAGTCTTACAGTCCCGAAGCCTATTCTCAGATAAGACTTGCCTTCCCGCCGGCGAGATACGCGAGAGCGGGCTTCTATTCGTTTGCCGGTTTCATGGTCTCCAGTAGCACGAAGAACCTCGAAGCCACCACGAAGGCCCTGGCCTTCCTAACCTCGAAGGACTCGCTGATAAAGATAAACACCGCTCTGGGAAGCCTTCCGCCGCGACAGTCGGGCGCTCAGGCCGAATTCATAGCGAACGATCCGGACCTGAAAATGTTTGTCGAAGGCGCAAAGTATGCTTACGGCAATCCGAACGTACCTTTCTGGGTACAGGCAAGGGATATCATCTCCAGATATCTTGAGAGAGCCGTTATGGGCGTTATGACTCCAAAAGACGCTCTGGACAAAGCGGCCGAAGAAGTTAGCAAGCTCAAATGAATCTGCTGCCGGTCGCAAGGCCGGCGGCTTCTACTTTCTCGGATTTAGGCGGGGTGCATTGTGGCCACCAACAGACTAGAGAGGCGAATACTCGTAACGGCGTTGATTTTCATATCTCCGGTCCTGATATACAACATCATCTTCAGGATAGTACCTATCTTTGTGTCGCTCTTCTTGAGTTTCACAAAGTTTTCGGGATTCGGAGAGGCCCGCCTGATAGGCCTGGGCAATTACTCGAGGATAGTGACGGACTCGCAATTCTGGGGCGCCGTGCTGAGAACTCTTCAGTTTTCGGTCGAAGTGCTCCCCCTGAATATGCTTATCTCTCTATTGCTCGCTCTGCTAGTGAATA
>Ga0334882_1002699_pt1 | contig 17476 bp, 12 predicted proteins | sample GraSluR1_MG_5_FD_207226 | JGI IMG/M metagenome (GOLD analysis project Ga0334882, IMG submission 207226) | Sludge microbial communities from methane-producing bioreactor in Wageningen University, Netherlands - Granular Sludge_15_04-R1 | ecosystem: Engineered > Bioreactor > Anaerobic >...
TTGACATCCGAAAGCTCGACGGAACGAAAGTGCATGCTTCAGCAAGCTATAAGAAACTAAAGTTGTTAAGTAAAACAACATCCTTACTATGTGAAAGGAGGCAGGCGGCTTCCTCCCCACAGCTAAAGCAGGGGTCTCCGCCGATTAATACGATGAAGAGCAATTTTGGAAGACCTGAAATACACAGGAATTCGAGAGCGTTTACCCTTCGGCAGAGTCTTAGCTTTTGCTACAACGTAAGAGAATAGGAGAGATGCTTTGAGGCTGATTGTTGAAAAACTGAAGGAAGTTTTCCTTGCCGTTCTGCCAATAGCCGCAATTGTTCTTCTGCTCAATTTCACTTTCGTCTCTTTGAGCTGGTTTCTCATTGTGAGATTTGTGATTGGAGCTCTCCTGATAGTTGCCGGGCTCTCAATCTTTCTCTTTGGAGTGAATATTGGAATTAGCCCAATCGGAAACTTCATGGGTACCTTCATTGTCAAGACGAACAAGATCTGGTTCTTGATAGCCGCGGGTCTTGTACTTGGATTCTTCATATCAATAGCAGAACCTGCCCTGCATATTCTCGGTTCACAGGTCGAGCTCGTCTCTTCAGCCAGAGTCTCAAGCGGGAGCATTGTAGTAGCGGCCTCGGTGGGTATCGCAGCCTTTCTTGCTCTAGGACTCTTGAGAATCGTTTATGACGTTTCTCTTCCGAAAATTCTGACTGTCTTCTACGGTATAGTGTTGGTGTTTTCTCTTTTCTCTTCAAACGAATTCCTCGCAGTCTCTTTTGATGCGTCTGGCGCAACAACCGGTGCTATGACAGTACCCTTTATTCTCGCGCTTTCGACCGGTATTTCCGCGCTCAAGAAGAATGGCAAGTCTTCGGAGAACGATAGCTTCGGTCTAATTGGAGTTGCTTCGGTAGGAGCAATAATTGGAGTACTTCTTATCGGTCTTACGTCTACTGGTTCGGCTTTAGGAGCGGCGCCAGATTATCATACGTCCGGGGCAACATCGATTCTCGGACACTTTCTCGATCTGGTTCCCAGTACTGTAGAAGAGGTGCTGGTTTCATTGCTGCCAATACTGTTATGTTTCTTGCTGCTCCAGCTAGCACCCTTTCGGTTGTCCAGAAGACTGGTTAAACAGATAGTGTTCGGTTTGCTATTCACTTTTTTGGGTATGGTGATTCTTCTGGTTGGTGTCAACGCAGGGTTTATGGACATTGGAAGAGAAATTGGATACGGAATAGCCTCAAGAGACAGCAAAGCCTTGCTGGTGATCGTCGGTTTCGTTCTAGGTCTTGTGACAATCCTGGCGGAACCATCTGTATACGTTCTCACTCATCAGATTGAAGATGTGACAAGCGGTGCGGTGAAGAGAAGGATCGTTCTATTCACCCTTGCCGCAGGCGTGAGTTTGGCAGTCGCCTTCTCGATGTTGCGAATTGCTGTCGCGGGAATTCAGCTCTGGCACTTTCTTTTGCCGGGTTATATTATCTCTATAGTACTCTCTTTTATCTCGCCCAGGCTTTTCGTTGGAATTGCTTTCGACGCGGGAGGAGTTGCCTCAGGACCTATGACTGGAACGTTCGTTCTTGCCTTCGCTCAGGGAGCTGCACAGGCTGTCGATGGTGCGAATGTTCTTCTAGATGCTTTCGGTCTCATAGCTTTGGTCGCTATGACACCCATTATAGCCCTGCAGATACTGGGGGTCATGTATAAGATTAAGACGAGAAAAAGAGGTGTTTAGTCCGGTGACTACTTTTGAAAATCAAAGTGCCTATAGACTCATATATGTAATTGTGAACTTTGGACGGGGTAGCGAGGTATTACGTGTCACAAGAGAGAGTAGAATCAGCGGAGGCACGATTCTGCTGGGAAGAGGTACCGTCAGAAGCGGATTCCTGAACTTCTTCGCGCTCTACGAACTCCGAAAGGAAATAGTCTTGATAGTAGCGGACAGCGTGACGGCAGAGAAAGCACTTGAAGCCCTGAACAAAGAGATGCAATTCGAAAAACCAAATCACGGAATAGCTTTCGCAACCGCTATCGAAACCGTAGATGGATCAAGTGAGCTCGAAGACTCTGTGTTAGCAGAAGAAAGAGGTGATGAGAAGAAGATGTATAACCTGATTACGGTGATTGTTGACAAGGGTAGGGCCGAGAAGGTTATCGACGCCGCGACTGAAGAGGGATCCAAGGGCGGTACAATAGTCAACGCAAGAGGTTCAGGCATTCACGAAAGAAGCAAGCTGTTTGCAATGGAGATAGAACCGGAGAAAGAGATAGTCCTTATCGTTGCCAAGAGGGACAAGACCCAGAAAATTATAGCTAAGATCAGAGAGGATCTACAGATAGACGACCCGGGCAAAGGTATTGTATTCACTCAGACTGTCAATGACGCCTACGGTCTGCTTGATTGAGACTTCCGATTTTGGAAAGCAGCGGCTTCCAGAAACGTCAGGAGCTGTCTTCTGCAGGTGCAGCTTTCCGGCCGTTCTTGTGAGCTCTGAGTACCTTTCCACATAATCATATGTGCGTTTCTTCCAGAACCCTGAGTTCTTCAAAGTAAGTTGTGGTAAGGCTCTGTAATCGCACTTGTCAACTACTAGTGGCTATGATTGCTGCTTTTCGCCTTTCGTGAATACTGCTTTCAGTAGAGCGAAAACCTTTTCTCGGAGCTGTGATAAGTGTTCAGCGGCCTCTGAAGTTTCCAGGCAAATGAGAGCTTTCTGTTACGGATGATGAATCACTGTGAAAGGATAGGATCAGACGGGGATGGAGTCTTATTGTTATCTGGATAACCAGTTTGCAAAAGGCAGAAAGCATAAATGAAAATCGTTAGATTGTAATTTCCTTTCGGAACATTCGTTGCCACCGATTCCGGGAGCTCCTGAATCTCCGAAGAATCGATGTATAATATCCCCGAAAGCCATCTTCAGTCGCTTGAGGAGAAGAGAATGCAGATAAAGTCGATCCGCTCCAGATTGAGCGCTTACGCACACAGTTTCGCTGACGTAATGGCAGACCGGAGTCTCATAAACAGCTCTCTGCTATCAGCCAGTTTCTCTTTCTACAACGCCTTGAAATGGTTCAACGTTTTCTTCTCCTTTCTCCTATTCGTTCCGGTCTTTGGTTCTCTGCTCAGCTTCAATCTTCCACACATGCTGGGCTTCCTGATAATGGCCTTTCTCGGTTATGCTACCTGGATATTTCAGGGGATAACTGGGATTCCAATATTTGAAGAGATCCGTTTCTTGACGTTGCTACATCTGACTCTCCACAGCTTCTTTGGAATGTGGCTAGAATTTTACAATCGCTTTCCTCTGTTTGACGATATCCTTCATATCCACGGCGGCTTTTTCGGCGCAGTCGCTATGTTTCCGTTTATTCTAGGTTCGACGATCGCCTGGTCCGATCTGCCGCCAAAGGCTGTCAAGTGGAAGGTATGGTTCTCCGCACTCGCAATCGTGAACATGGTCGGAGTCTTTTGGGAGATCGGGGAGTTCATCTCGGACAAAATATTCTCGAACTATCCCGGGTACAGAATGGCACAGGAGAACAGCCTTGATGATACGATGCTCGATTTGATTTACAATAATGTCGGAGCTTCGATTGGCATACTTCTCTTCTGGGGATATCTGAGAAAATCGAGAGACTTGAACGCCTTCATGAAGAAGATGGGACGAGAGCTCGTCGAGTTTTTTGAGCTCGGAAGAAAGGGAAAGCGTTCCGAGTGAGCCGCATGATTTCAAAGAGCCTGAAGGTGCGACACTGAAATGCCATGACTACGCCGTCTCGGAGTAGTGTGCTCGATCAAGTGTTCAACCCCGCAGTAGTAGAGGTGATTTTAATGGCATATATGACTGTGAATGGAGTTAAGCTTTACTACGAACTGGCAGGCGATGAACGGAGCCAAGAGGTCGTCGCTTTTTTCAACGGTGTAATGGCCTCCACCAGCAGCTGGGTCTTTCAGCGTAAAGTCTTCGAGAAGGCAGGCTTCAAGATACTCTTGCACGATTTCAAGGGCCAGTTGCTTTCGGAAAAACCCTCGGGGCCCTATACCTTCGCCCAGCATGCGGACGAAGCGCGCCTTCTTATAAAGGAGCTCGGCATCGACAAGGTTCACATAGTGGGGACTTCTTATGGAGGCGAAGTGGCCATGAGATTTGCTATAGATTTTCCCGAACGAGTGTCCTCGATCTCTCTAATAGATTCGGTCAGCGAGCTTGACGAAGTCTTGAGACTGTTCGTGAGAGGCTGGAAGGCCGCTGCGGGAGAAAGAGATGCCACGAGATTCTTCTGGGAGATGGTGCCGACTATCTACCATAACTCCTTCATCGAGAGGAACATGAAGATGCTTCAGGATAGGGCAAAGGCTCTAGAGAAGGCTCCGGCAGATTACTTCGACGGCCAGATCGCTCTCTACGAGACCTTCGAGTCCGACGTCTATATGACAGACGAGCTCCACAAGATACAAACTCCCACGCTTGTCGTGTGCGGTGAGGACGATATTCTAAAACCTCGAAAGTTCTCGAAGATCATCGCCGACAGAATCGACGGGGCCGAGTTCGCCATAATCCCTGACTGCGGTCACGTAACGATTTTTGAGAAGCCCGACGTTCTGAACAGCCTCCTTCTGGGCTTCATTATGAAACACTCCCGCTGAAGAGAGAGCAAGAAAGGCGGGGCACTCTCGTGCTCCGCCTTCCGAGGGGTCAAGGGAATTAAATCGTCTGCTTAATGCTTTTGAGCTCTTTAGCCTGGTAGATATCTCTAAGCAATTGTGAATACAAAACCGTAATATATCTTCTGGACCTCAGAATTGCCTATGTCTTCCAGTGGAGACGCGTAATCCGAATTGTCGGGATCTGAATCGTTGATGTTGATGTATGTTCTGATTAATTCGCCATCATTAACGTTTCTCAATTCGCCATCTGGTACAAACATCACCTGTACAGTCCCGTTCCCGCGACTACCGGAATTCGCCAGCTTGTTTATCTGAAGATCGTTAAGGCCATCGTTCGATACGGCTTCGGGAAGAAGCTTTCTGACTTCCTGGAAATCGACTTCCTCGATAGTCACTACTATTACTCTGTAAGTCCCTTGATCTTCGTTGTAGTAGAGAGCGTACTTGTTGGTGTCTATGTCCCTTCCAAGGCTCGAAAGCGACTCCGGAGCTTCGTTGTTGACCATTACACTATTCATAAAGGAGTTCGCCAGCGTCTTGAGATTCTGCGCGACTTTGGTGGCCTTCGACTTCTTTATCGCGTTCATCGCGACGGGAGTTATGGTGGCTATCAGCGCGGCTATTACGGCCAGGACTATCAACAGCTCGACAAGTGAAAACCCCTTTTTCTTCATTGACAACACCTCCAAATGATATGCTAATCAAAACGTTTAGACAGTTTTGTGCAATCTCGTGCCAACGCAGATTAAATGCGAGATGCTTTCTCCCAAAGAGAAATAAACTGTAGATTTCCTTTTGTGCAGCCGTAAAGGCATGATATATTACATTTATGTTCTTCAAGGTTGTTTCCTTGGGGACTTCTGATCGTCAATTGAAGGTGAAATCTATGCGTAAGAGTGTGAAGCTGATTTCATTACTGACGGCAGTTGTTGTCCTTACTCTTGGGGGATGCGTGTTGCCGAGATTTACCCACGATACACTTGTCGAAAGAATTATGGCAGGCGCAAGAGAGTATGTGGCACGAAACTATCCCGAACTCAATCTTGATCTGCTAGCCGTCTTCGCTTCTACGGGCGAGGATCCAGAACCCTTTGACAGAGCCGATGATCTGGCATACTGGAGACTGATATTCTCGGACTTTGAGCACTTCAAGAGTGTTGAAACTATTTACTGGAAAGGATCATGGACCTCTACCGTGATCGATAGCGTCTGGGCGGAAGATGCGATCCTCGTCGATCCAATTTTCATACTCTTCGACATTCAGGACGCGATGAACATCATTCGCAATCGCTACTCCGACTTGAAGTATCTCGGAGTGTATTTCCATCTCCGCCTTGATCCGGGCTTTGTACATCCGGAATACAAGTTCCGTATAGAAAGCGGCGGCTTCATGATTTTCAACTCAGTGACAGGGGAATTCGCGTATTCTGATTATTGAAGTCTACCGAAAGACCATGGCTCCTCTTCGCACATTCGGAGGGTCGCGATAGGCCATTAAAGAAGTGTTTTTCGTGCACTGATTTCTTACCCTTAGCATCTGTGCGATACAGAGTATCCTATTAGTATAATCATTACTTAGTAGTGGCGGGTTTACCGTATCCGGTAAACCCGTATGTGGTCCAAACTGACTCTACAGAGTCTCTATTTGCGTAGCTGCACTTTGTTCGTTTTCGGCTTCATTCAGCATCGAGACCACCTGTTCCGAATCCTCCAGCTGTGATTTAGCGGAAACTATTTCAGTTCGATGACTCTGAACGGCTGATCGACGATGATCTCTTCGTGCGTTGTACCGTGCGAGAAATCGACTTTGTCAAGATCTACGAGAAACAGCGAAGCGCAATCGTATGATCTGAAGTAGAGCTTCAGGTTCACATGATCCTTCACAGTTATCCACTGAGTACTCTCGAACGATGCAGGGCCTGTTCCCTTTCTTTTTGCGACTCCGGCAGGTATGTCTACGGTGTTCAGTATATGAAGAGCGAGCATTACTCCCTCCTCAGGAGTCTCTACCGGATTGGCAAATTCCTTGAAGAGACTCACTCTCACAAATCTCGAAGGAGGCGTGCCATCTCCGGGAATTCCGAAATAACCGCTGCCAAAGCCCATACCCTTATAATGGATGCCATTTATGTCGGCCTCCTTCAGGTACGGACTCAGATTTGCGTAGTTTCTGAGGTTTGTCAGGTGCCAGGGCAGTTTCGGGGCGTTGGTGAGGACTCCGTTTGGGTTATCATAGATATTCGTCTGGCCGTCGATGAATTCGATAACCATGCTCCCCTCGAATCTGTCATGGAGAGAAAAGTGAAGCGGAGGAATCTCCTGAATTAGCCTGTTGACTTCTCCCCAGACAACTAATTCCCGAAGAGCCTTTTCAAGAGAGCCGATGTCCTCAAAGTTTCCCAAAATCCAGACAGGAAGATCGGAGACCTCAATAACCCTTGATGAATCAACACTGGAGGTGACATTCTCGTATTCTGTTCCGGGCAGCCAAAGAGCACTCAACGATAGGCCCTTTTCATTTTCAAAGAGTAAACCTGTGGTTTTTCCTTATCACAGTCTGTAGACTCCCTGGACCAGCTGGGACTTATCGGAAATGTGGTTAGACAATGCTGTCATTTTTCATTCTGAGAGAGAAAATGATACACTACGTTAGTCCCCTCTTCTCAGCGTCGGATTCCCGGACACCTGTCGTTCTGTATTTTCATTGAAGTGAGAGGTTCTTCGCCTATTTCGTAATTATCTTCGACTCCTTAGATTAGCGACAGTATTGCCCTTATAGACTGAAAGAGCTGGAGGCTAATCCATGAAAGATGAGATGATACTCAAATACCTTAATTGGTGCAGAAAGAGAAAGTTCGACTTTCAGGAGACTATGGCTGTTTTTGAACGGCTGTTCGGCTCTGAGATCAGAGCTAGAGCCGAGAAACTGTGGAGCGTAAGCCAACATTCTCAGGAGGAGTTTGCTGACGGGAAACTGGGAAGAAAGTTCTCAAAAGGCCCGATCGTTGTTACCTCAAGAAACACTCTGTTCAGTATTCTAATTGCCATAGGAGTCGCGATTGTCGTTATCTTGATCATCATGCTCGTGGTTCCCGTACCGTACGACGCAAAATCGACTACCGTTGAAGAATGGAGCTACGGAGAGATACCGGGCGTGCAGGTCAGGATTCTGTTAAAGAGCAACTTCCTCCCGATAGATCCTACAAACCTTAACATGAGGGCAACGTTCGGCGGCGTCCTCACCGGTTACGATTCATATCGCGCAGTCCGTATAGTTGCACATACTGGGTCACTAGATAGGCCCTACGCGTACGGCGAGTATGTCGATGGGAAGCTTGTGGATTTCGCTATCTATTGATAATGCACACAGAAAAGGAGCCTTGGCTTTCTCAAAATCGCCAGGCCCCTTCGTCTATCTTAAGCGTTATTTTGCTGCACAGAAAAGCGCAGTTTCCCTACCTGTAGAAAACCCACCAGTTGCTCATCATGTATTTGTTGCTGTCATTCAAAGCGCCACAATTGTAGTATGAAGAGGAACTGGTATATATCTTGTTGTAAGAGACATACGTACCTTTTTTTACGTTTTTGAGTCTTACCAGCTCTCCGTAATAGAGTTTGTCTCCGCCAAATAGTGTCCCCAGAACATTGATGGCTGTCGGCTCGACAAGCAGGTCCCAATATGCTGTGTCATGATTTAGATACAGACAGAAGGTTGTCTTGAGCATTTTGTACTTGTCGTCTTTTTTATCAATGGAGTAGTACTTGGAGAGGTCATGGGGAGCCAAACACATATCACTCAACTGCGACAATGCCCTCAACCATACAGTATGGTCTTTGGTGACTGTTCCCTGCTGCCAACCCCAGCTATCTCCCGTTCCCTTGTCACCTTTGTTCGTAAGTATCAGGCGGCAGCTGTATCTACCCGATGCAAACCTGTCTGTTCCGTTAACCTTGACGAGGTCGACTCCATAACTGTCCCATGTCGGAATGAAGAGGATCCACGATCTATTCCAGTACGACTCGTCGGAAATCTTCATGTATCTGTTCAAGGCATAATTGAGGACTCCAACGTAATCGTGGCCGGCGGGGTCCCTGCCGTAGGTCATTTCTCTCTCGAGGTTGTTTATTCTCATCGAAGGCATATAAGCCGAAATTGCCAGCGACTGCACATGCGACGTCTCGGCACAGATATTGAGGGCGTAATTCGACTCGCTGAGGTACTCGTCGGCTATGAAGAGATTGTTCGCTATATTCTTGTGGGCGTTCTCCAGAAGCGTGTGTGTATAGGCCGTCTGTACTATGTTGCTGTTAGTACTCCTCGAGATCGAGTATCTTCCCTCCTCGAGGTTCTCAAAGATATATCGCCTCATCACGACCTCTGGCTCTACTGTGGCATCAACATCCTGATGCGTATAGTTCAAGAATCGCAGATCTCCTAAAGGGGTCTTCGCTTCGATCGCCTCATCCACTCCCGTGAGCTGTATTTCCTGTTTATCAAGAGTCACCTTCACACCTTTTGAACTATCTTTGAAGATGTTGAAAGCAGGCGTTAGATAGCCCAACGCAGTCTTGAGACTGGCCTGAAGCAGCTCCGTGGATCCCGCAACACTGAAGTCCATTGGCTGTGTGTTCCAGAACACTCTGACTACTATCCCTGAGTCCTTGCCAAGAGCTTTCAGAGCGACGTTGTCGGCTTCATTGAAGAACCAGGCCTTATCCGGATCGTACAACGGTTCACTCATGAGAGACTCTCCACCAAGCGCGTAAGTGATGAATACTTCCAGCCAGTGCCAGAATACTTCGACTTCCGCTTCTATATACGCAGTGTAGTTCTGCAGATGAAGCTCCGCAAGGCTGGTTCCCTTTTTGTGTTCGTACTCTACAAGAAGGTTCAGAGCCAGCAGCTGACGGGTTGTAAGAGCCTTAAAAAGGGCAATATAGGCCTGAATATACTCGATGAACTCCGGTGAATCGGGCGAACATCTCTTGTAAAAGCCGAGGTCTTCGGTCGGCTCGTCAATCAATTTCTTAGCTCTGAGGGAGTTCATCGCATTAGTCATATAGATTTCGAAGAGCGACATATAGCTTGTATCTGCTGTCCCGCCCACAATAACCTTCTTGATATTGAGCATAACCTGATCCAGCTTGCTGGTCCAGATGTCCTGCATCAGTGACTCAATACTCAGATCCGTGGAAGTTGTCGCTGGCAGGGTCGTTATATAAAGGTATTTCCCGTTACAGATTTCGATAGGAGTGAAGTAATTCTGATCGACCATTCTGACATAGGAATCGTAGTATTGCTGATCAAGCTTCGTCAGAATGCTCTGTATCTCCGAATCGATAGTATCTAGCTTCTCGGACATGGTGTCGAGCTTGGCATTTACTTCCTGTATCTGATTGAGGATTTCGTTTATCAGCTCGGTAGTCTGATCACCCAATCCGAAAAGGTTTTTCAAGACCCAGGAAATACTACTGTATGCAGTGTTTGCAGCAATTCCAGAGGCGATGCCACAGAAGAGATCCTTGCCCAGAGTGGCTAGATCGAAACCCGCCGTGGCTCCTACACCGAAGTTGTACCTAGCGCCTCCTGCGATCGCTTCGACAACGGTCTCGATGAAGTCCTTGTAAACTCCCCCGAAGTAATCCCGTACGAAGCTCGCAAGTCTTTCCATTGAGAAGTATGAAGTCTCAAATCCCGGGTATAAACGACTTAGAACATTGATCTCCGGAGGAACATTTAGAGCTTCTCGGACTTCTTCGACAGCGTCTTTGAAGTTTATACCTTGCCTGAACATATACGCAGTAAAGACAGATGAAACAGGGTTTACCAGGATTTGCTCCGTGTAGAACGATTTCTCGACAACCGAAGCCAGAGCGTCGGTCTTTTCAGGTTTCCCTTCTACATCGAAAGTTGCCAGAATCACAACGGGGAATTTCAGACCCTGGGGAACTGGAATTGTGAATCTCCCGTACTCGTCAGTGAGAAACTCGCCTTCGACAGCTGTGCCTCCCTCCACGTCGAAGACCTTGACCACGGCGTTTTCGATGTACTCGTCTGTGAATACTGTTCCTCTGATTTCGTTGGCACCGGGAAGCTTAATGCAACCGGTTACAAAGAGAATCAGCACCACAAGAGAAAAAAGCAGAAATCTCCTCACTTACCTCACCCCCTATCACACTGATATACAAATCAGCCTAAAGAGTAAAGCCAGACTGAGAAAGAAGTACGTCTAATCCGCAAGTTGATTTGCAAACTATTATACAAAAAAAACGAGAAAATTGGTCACTTGTACGAACCTTTTGCGAAGTTCATTTCCATTGCACAAGAAAAGACCGGCAACGGAGTGATAGAGGTCAATAATCAATGCACTTCCATGTTTTCGCGTAGTTCTTCTGTGATTAATACCGTTTTCTTGTGAAATGAGCGAGTGACAGAGTATAATCAAACATAAAACTGAAGACATTGAAGCCTCGTGCTCCTGTATACTCCGAATGCTCTGCAGAAAACCTTTTCCATAAGGGGGTATAAAGATGTTCGGTAGAAACCTCATTCTTTCAATTGTCTTATGTATCTCTCTTCTTTCCATTTCAATGGCCAACCCGGCTGAACTGACAACCGACTGCGATCAGGCAAGGGAACTTGCCAGGCAGGCCTATATCTTCGCCTATCCGATGCTCGAACACTATAAAACTATGAGTGTCCAGGCGATCAAGCTGGGTTTGTTCAATCAGTTCTATCACAGCAAGATGCTTCGCGGTCCAGACTACAAAGACGTTGTTCGGCCGAATAACGATAATATATACTCGGCGCTCTGGCTAGATTTGAGGTCAGAACCCTTCGTTGTAAGCGTTCCGGCTGTTGAGGATCGCTATTATTCCTTCCAGATGATCGACATGTACACACACAACTTTGCCTACGTTGGTACCAGATCAACGGGAACCGGTGCGAAGACCTTTATGATTTGCGGTCCGTTTTGGGAAGGTGAGACGCCTTCAGGTGTTGATTACGTCTTTGAAAGTGAAGGTCTCTTCGTCCTCTGTTTGATTCGGATTACGGTAGATGAGCAGGCTTCGGGAGATCTTGAGAAGGTTCTGAATCTCCAGAAAGAACACAAGCTGCAACCGTTGAGTTCGTATCTCGGTGTTCTGCCGCCGTCTGAAACTCTGAGCGATATCTTCCCCATATACAGTCAATCGAAGGCTGAATCTGTGGAGTTTATTTCGTATTTCAACTTCCTTCTGGATCATCTAGAGATTCACCCAACCGAAAGGGAGTTGATCGAGGAATTTGGCCAAATAGGCATCGCGCCCGGACGGGATTTCAATCCAGATTCAATAGAAGAAGCCATTCTTGAGGCAATGAAGGAAGGAATAAGAGAAGCCGTCTATTTAATCGAGAACCCCGGAGAGACGGTGGGAATCTCGAAAAACGGTTGGAATCTGACTAAGCGAATCTTCGGAAATCGAGAAGAAATGCAGGGTAAATACGTGGTTCGGGCCTGTGCTGCATATCTCGGCTTGTATGGTAACAGTCTTGAAGAGGCGTACTGCCCTAACAGTCTTTTAGACGGTGATGGCGATCTCTATGATGGATCTAGGTACAATTACGCCCTTTTGTTCAAGAGCGATGAACTCCCTCCCATAGAGGACAAAGGGTTCTGGTCGATCACAATGTATAATGAAGACCAGTTTATGGTCGCCAATTCCTTAAACCGTTACTCGATAGGTGACAGAACAAACCTGGTTTATGAGGAAGATGGTTCGCTAGTAATCTACATTCAGCACGAATCACCCGGTGCTGAGAAGGAATCGAACTGGCTTCCCGCTCCAGACGGCGTTTTCTCGGTCAGCATGAGGATTTACCTGCCTTCACCACTTGCGCTTGATCCCCTGTACTGTCCTCCTCCTGTGGTGAAGGCTGGAAATGCCGGTAGGTAGGCAGGTTTGATCTGTTCAGCTACTCAGATATTCAGTGATTGCGGAGATTCCTTCTTCTGACTCTGCTTTCGATAGTTCTGAGGCTATCAAACTCTAGTGGGGGGATGTGTATGAAGAAGCTTCTATTCGCTCTTTTGGTATTAGCGACCATACTTAGTAGCTGCGTAAAGATCGAAAAGGCAAGTGGAATAAGAGGGGTTGTTTTCACAGACGAAAATATACATCAGGCCGAGATCAAACTACTGGACTTTGAAGGTAATCAGTTAGTGAGCGATACGGTGACAACCGACAGGTATGGTAGATTCTCTATCGGTGTGCCAGCCGGCATAAGATTTCCGGTAGTTATAGTTGCAGCATTTGACTCCACTTGCGAAAATGGAGAAAAAGACTACCTGGCTTCGGTAGTCGAAGAGACTTTTTGCTCTGAGCTAATCTGCGTAAATCCAGTAACCTCTGTATTCACCGCTTACATGTTCAAAACGGGAGTCGGCTATTCAGAGGCTGTGAGAAGAGTTCGCGAGGCCTTTGGAGTACCTGAAGAAGTTAATCTCTTGAGTCAGCTTCATCCGAATTTCGAGACTTCATATTTCTCAATGGCGAAGCTAGCCGCCTTCGTGAGAGAGAATTTTGCATGCAGCTATCAGCTATTCTCCGAATCCATAGTCAATGCCATTGTCTCGGGTTCTACATATGGTTTTGGTGCAGAAGCTCTTCTCGAACTCGGAATCTCCGATATTCTTAAGGAGTTCTTGAAAGAGATAGGTGGCACAATCCACGAAAAGGCTAAGGACGAAGCTCTTTCCTGGATTCTGAAGAGTCTTTTTGGTCTGGGAGACAAAAGTGAAGAATTGATAAGAGAGGTGCTCGCTCAGATTAGAGAAGTCAACAAGAAACTGGACGATGTCTCCAACAAGTTGAACATAATAGATACGGAAATCCAGGACATACTCGAAAAACTCGATGAACAGTACTATGATAGTTACATAAGGACGATCGATCAGAACTACTTCACCCCTGTGGAAGCCTGCCAGAATAAGTACATCTATATAACCACGCTCGAAGCAACGCATATGACCGACGTAAGCATTCAGGAATTGATGGATGAGATCAAGGATAGTAAGCTCGATCAGGTAATGCTTAATATCAAAAAGGTTATTGTGGGTGGGACCGCAGAGACAAGTTACAAATCGATCTTCGAGCTTTACGTGACTAACGCGCTGAATATGCTACGAAGGGAAGAGCACATAGACGAATATATAGAAGAAAGAGCCGGCTTCTACAATCGCTGCTCTTGGAACTCGGAGATCTTCACAGACTATGTGAACACATATATCAACCTGTTCAAAGCAATGACGACACGGCAGCTGTATGCCCTAAATCTACTTGTCGAGTATGAGCATTACAAGGACAGCAATCTTGCCGAACTCCACCTTGAAGACTACAACTCGTATATAGCCGCGGAAGTGGAAGAGTTCTGGAAGTGGCTGGAGATATTCATAACATACGCGATCGGTGGAGATGGTCTTATGATAAGTCCCAAATACGATGCAGACAAGGCCTGGTTTTACAATCAAGCCGACGCCGTTGCTCTTAAGGCTCTGGGCAATGACACTGGCATTGTGGTGAGGCTTTTCTGGAACAGCGGAGAGACCATGGATCTCAGTATAGCCGGGGACACTCCGGATGGTCTCGAAACGGCTTTTGGCTTTTTGAGCAAGGCATATGAGAGCTTCCGCGGTCCGGCCGGTATCAAACTCACGCTCGATAATCAACAGATCAAACTCTCGGGTATGGACGAGGCAATTGAAGCATCAGATCCAACGGGAAAGTTCTGTGAATTCACTTTCACTTATCAAGACGAAGGCAAGTCGAAAGAGCCACTTATTACGCTCAGGCGTTATGTCTTCGAGAATCTTGATGATGGAAGATACTCGATTTCCGAAAGCACAAACGGGAACATCGTCCAGACAACATACTCAAAGACGCTTCTGGAGGAAGTTCACAAAAACATTGCCAACGATCATCTGATAGCCGTAGAGTATCTCGATGGATCAAATTACGCTCTCGATATTAACTCTGAGACATCGCAGGTGCGGTCGCTCGCTATCTCTGCATATACGCCCTCTATGCGGGTAAACGGCAGTGAACGCCAGATGACCTATGGAAGGAGCCACAACATTGCCGACCACGACTATGTTGGTGTCCTGAGCTACCCGTTGAACAGATACATGAAGATCGAAGGACACAATTACTACGAAAAAACATGGATACTCTTTATACCTCACTGGAGTTATTCGCCATTTGACGCCGTGATTGTTGATGGAACAAACAGAGAAACTTCTGGCAGGTACAGTTCTAGACTTATTCTCACTAATAAGGGCGACAATGCCGATGGAGATGCCTGGGGCTGGCAACAGGGAGTTGTCAGTAGAACACATCCGGTCTGGTTGAGAGCTACAAACCAGTTAAGCTCATCCTGTCTGGCACCCTACGATCTCTCCGGAAAATACTCCATATCTAAAAAGGAAGACCAATACAGACTGCCTTCGACCGTTTTTTCTCTATACCTCAACAAAGATACCTCTCACTGGGATCTTTATGTAGAACCTTCAGGCATAAACATACTCGGGATGCTCTTTGGCGGAGACAGTCTATACTACGGAGAGATAGTCGCTCTAAAGAATATACACCATTCGCAATACATCTCATATACGACAGTCAATCGTCAGCCAGATTTATCGAATTACACAGTTGGAGCTCTTTCAGCCGGTGGAATCTACGATATGAAAAACTGGTGGATCTTCCTGCGATAGAATTTCGTAAGAGATAATTTCAGCGGCTGGGTTTAAGCTAATAGGTAAGCTAGTCAGGCGTCGAGGACTGCTCAATCCCGGCAAGTTCTTCTTCGATAATACTGAAGAACTCTTCTCGGGCAAACTTCTCTACCCAGGGTTTGTGTCCGCACTTCTCCAGAAGCCTGAATTTGAAGTCGTTAAGCTTTTCAGAAAGTGGTATTTCGACACCTTCTGAGGGATGAGGATCATAGTCACCATGTATTGCCAGAACAGGGCAGTTTATCTTTTTTCCTACTTCAAGAAGTTCACCGCTGCGTCTCATTGAAGAAGCCTCTGACCATACTCTTTCATAGATTCCCTTATCGCATTGAATGTCATGCCCTTCACAGTCCTCAAGGGGATCGTAGCAATCTGATTTTAGAAAGAGCTTTCCAAGTTCAGATAGTTTTCCGCTATTCTCCGGTCCAGTATCGGTTTCTAAGAAGCTAATGAGTTTCCTCACTCGGACTCTATCAACTTCATCGAGACGACTAAGGCGTTTCTCGATCATGCCCAAAGCGTAATGCTCCTCGAAAGGACCGCTGCCTACTAGGATAATCCTGTCAACAATTTCGCCATATTCTGCCGCTAAAAGATATACCAGCCACGCTCCCCATGAGTGGCCCAGCAGTACTACGGGAAGTGAGCAAGTATTTGCTATTGTTTCCCTCAGCTCCTCAATTTGATCCTTTACCTTTGTGCGAGTTTGAAACGGCTCTATAACTCCGCGCTTTCTCCCCAGTTCTCTGGCTAAAGACTCAAGTTCTCCAGCCGCTCCCGGGCCCCCGTGAACTGTCAGCACTCTGAACGGAGGAACTCCATGACTTCTGAAACTGTACATTCTCATCTCTCCTGTTAACATCATTTCTGCTTGTCGACAAAGCTCTCAGCGATTGTACCAGAGTTCTGCATTCCCCGTGAACCCGTTCTTGGAAAGAGTGTTGAGATCTGTTCTTCGTTCCGACGCTTCGCGTCCAGGTTTTTGGTTCAAAAGAGCGGTGTTTGGTGATTAGTGATTGGTGGATGGCGAAGAACACAGGAACGGGCGTGGAGTTTAGGGTTTAGGGTCTGGCAAGAACGAGAAGAGCGTTTCGCCAGTCTGCTTGCGCAGGCCAGTATCGCTTCGCGATGCCAGTACGACTGCATCGTGCCATTTCCGCTTCGCGGGCCGTAAGAGCCGAGAAAGAACGAGAGTTCGCTTCGCTCACGAGAAGACGAGATCCGCCAGTCGCCTTCGGCGGCCAGTACCACTTCGTGGCGCCAGTACGACTGCGTCGCGCCAGTTCCGCTTCGCGGGCCGTAAGAGCCGAGAAAGAACGAGAGTTCGCTTCGCTCACGAGAAGACGAGAATTCTCTCCTTATCTCGTGTTCTAAATGATGTTCTCGTTCTTACCAAACCATAAACCTCAAACCCCAGACCCGGCTCGTCGTCTCTCCCTCTCTCCTCATCTCGTTTTCTCGATGTTCTTCTCGCTCTTCTAATCTCTCGCCTCTTACCCCTTACCTCTTATCCACTCGTTCGTTAGCGAAGCGAACTCTCGAAATCTCTCATAACTCTCCATGCTCCACTCTCAACTGTTCTTAAAGAACTCTCGACAATGCTCTTTCTCGGCTCTTACCGACAACCTACAACGCACAACCTACCACGGTTCTTGCAGCGTACGTAATCAGACTGGCAGAAACATTGCTTTGGTTCTTAGAAACTTAAACTCACTCAACCGTTCCGGCCTTATTTACTGCAGGCGGACAGTAGAGCGGATCGAGCCCGGCCGGTGATGGAATATAGATTCTCAGTGTCATCGTGAATTTCCCGTTAGGAGCCGGAAGCCAGTTGGTCTCTTTCGATTCACCAGGGGATTGGTGCTGAAGGTATAGAACCAGAGAGCCATCTTCTTCATATTCTAGACCGGAGCGATCACCAATTGAGTATCTGTGCAAAGGGTTTTCGACCATGAACTGATCTCCGTCATACATTGTGATCGACCAGAATCCCTTAGGATCGACCGGAGGCAACTGTTCTTCTTTAA